>Ga0209061_1002173_pt1 | contig 26466 bp, 24 predicted proteins | sample Coa_R1_10_FD_187157 | JGI IMG/M metagenome (GOLD analysis project Ga0209061, IMG submission 187157) | Surface soil microbial communities from Centralia Pennsylvania, which are recovering from an underground coalmine fire - Coalmine... | ecosystem: Environmental > Terrestrial > Soil >... | reverse complement strand
AATACTCGCTTCTGGGCGGCCTGCGCAGCAGCGCACAGATGATCAGTTATGAGCTTCCCATGACGTTAGCGATTGTGTCGCCGCTGCTGTTGTCCAATCAACTCAGCTTTCGCGCGATCGCAGACACCCAAGCCGGCTATTATTTCGGCTTTATCCCTCATTGGAATATCTTTAAATGTCCTTTCCCGCAGATTTTTGGCTTCCTCATCTTTCTGATCGCAGGGTTCGCGGAAACCAACCGCCTGCCGTTTGACTTGCCCGAGGCCGAGAACGAGTTAGTTGCGGGTTACCACACCGAGTACAGCAGCATGAAGTTTGCCTGCTTTTTTATGGCCGAATACGCCAACATGATCACCATGGCCTGTATCGCCACCCTGCTCTTTCTCGGCGCATGGCACCCGTTATTCCCCGGGCTTTTTGCCAATTACTTGCCGACGTTGTGTTTCCTCATTGCCGCGCTGGCATTCTTTTATTTCGCCGCGAACCCGGCACGCCCGCGCGATCGCAAAACCTTTCCCGTATTCGGCCTCGTTATGCTTGTGCTGGCTGCGCTCTGGGCGGTGCCGCAATTTCATTTCATTCTGATCCCGTTGTGGTGGTTTGCAGCCAAAGCTGGCCTTCTGCTGTTCACCTTTATCTGGGTGCGCGGAACCCTGCCTCGTTTCCGCTATGACCAGCTCATGCGTTTTGCCTGGACCTTTCTATTCCCTTTCGCACTCGTAAATCTGTTGCTTACTGCATTGTTCGTCGCAGTATTTGGAGGATGTTGACCGATGGATACAATTCTGTTCATCATCTGCGCAATCGTTGCGATCCTCTCGGCACTGAACATGATCGTGCAGACCCATCCCATTTCGAGCGCACTCTCTCTCATTGGCGTTATGGCTGCCCTGGCGGTGCTTTATCTGCTACTAGGGGCTGAGTTCCTCGCCATGGCGCAAATGTTTGTCTATGCCGGAGCGGTCATGGTGCTGTTTGTTTTCGTCATCATGCTGCTGAATGCCGGGGCCGAAAAGGCCAGCCGGAAGTCCTGGTTCGCGCAGGTGGCAGGACTTCCGTTAGTGCTCGCCTTTATTGGCGTCATGGTTTTTCTGACAAAGGCGGCGTTGCCACCGTTCCGAGCCGTCGAATTTGGCAGTTGGGTCGGCGGAAGCGCGTATAACATCGGCCATCTTCTGTTTACCACCTATCTGTTGCCCTTTGAAGTGATTTCAGTGCTTGTTTTGATTGCCATTATTGGCGCCGTTGTACTCGCACGAAAGGAGATTGACTGACGTGATACCTGCCATGCCTGTGCCGCTTTCCTGGTATCTGTTTCTAAGCGCCATCTTATTCGCACTCGGCGTTGCGGGATTCATTTACCGTAAGAGCGCGATCACCGTCTTTATGTCGATTGAGTTGATGCTGAATGCAGTAAATTTGAGCTTTATCGCGTTTTCCTATCAGCTCCGGCAAATCGACGGCCATATCTATTCTTTCTTCGTCATGGTCGTGGCGGCTGCCGAGGCTGCCGTAGGACTCGCCATCATTCTGGCGGTATTTCGAAATCGCGGCACGTTGCAAGTCGATGAAGTCGACACGATGAAGCTTTAGCAGACTAATCTCTTTATGAATGCTTGGCTGATTCCCGTCTTTCCACTTGCCGGCTTCCTGATTAACGGATTTTTCGGCCGGCGTATGTCGAAGAGCCTGGTGAACCTGTTTGCCATCGGCTCGGTCGCCTTATCGTTCATCTATGTGTGCGTCGTTCTGGCGCGGCTTTGGCCTTTGGATACTGCCTACGTGGAGCATAACTACACGTGGCTGCAAAGCGGCTTTTTGCAGGTGGGATTCGATCTTCTAATCGACCGCATCACCGCCGTAATGCTGCTCATTGTTACGGGTGTCGGTTTGCTCATTCATATCTATGCCATCGGTTACATGAGTCACGAAGGCGGCTATGAGCGGTTTTTCGCTTATTTCAACTTGTTTGTCTTTTTCATGCTCATCTTAGTCCTAGCCTCCAATCTGTTACTGCTTTTTGTTGGATGGGAAGGGGTAGGACTGTGCAGCTACTTACTGATCGGCTTTTACTTTCACGACAATTACTCGAGTTATTCCGCCAATAAGGCCTTTATTGTAAACCGCATCGGAGATTTTGGATTTCTCTTGGGCATCTTTCTGGTCCTGGCTACCTTTAAAACACTCGATTTTGGGAAGATCGCGGCGGCAGTGTCCACCATGCCTGTTGAAACTGGCGCTGGGATGCTCACCATGATTACCCTTCTGCTTCTGGCCGGAGCGACGGGAAAATCGGCGCAAATCCCACTCTATGTCTGGCTGCCGGACGCTATGGCGGGTCCCACTCCTGTCTCGGCCCTGATCCATGCCGCAACGATGGTAACGGCCGGCGTTTATATGATCGCCCGGCTCTCTTTCCTCTACGATCACGCACCGCTTGCTATGAAGGTTGTGGCCGTGATCGGCGTCCTTACGGCATGTTATGCGGGCACCATTGGCGTGGTGCAGAACGATATCAAGAAAGTCTACGCTTACTCCACGATCTCGCAGCTCGGCTATATGTTTTTAGGTGTCGGCCTCGGCGCCTATGCCGCAGGTATCTTTCATCTGATGACGCACGCCTTCTTCAAAGCGCTGCTCTTTCTGGGGGCAGGCAGCGTCATTCATGGCCTTGCAGGAGAACAGGACCTTCGTCATATGGGTGGGCTCAGAAAATTCATGCCCATCACATGGGCAACGTTGCTCTGTGCCAGCCTTGCGATTTCCGGCTTTCCGTTTTTCTCCGGCTTCTACAGTAAGGACGCGATTCTTTCGGTTGCCTATTCGCGAGCGCCCTGGATGTTTTGGCTGGGCGCAGTCACGGCCGGCATCACCGCATTTTATGTGTTCCGCGCCTTCTTTCTTGCTTTCTACGGCACCTATCGAGGGCATCAGCATCCACACGAGTCGCCTCGCGTAATGACCATACCTCTTATCATCCTCGCGATCCTCTCGGTAGGCGGCGGATACATACCCGTTCTTCGCTGGCTCTCTGGCCCTTCGCCCGAGGTGGCGCTGGAGAATAGAACGGCGATGATCATTTCTGTTGCATTCGGCATTTTGGGCATCCTGGCGGCCTGGCTGGTTTACGTAGCCCGGCCGGCGCTTGCAGAGACACTCCAGTCGGCGGCTGGTCCTCTTTACACACTCGTCTTCAACAAGTACTATGTCGATGAGATCTATCAGGCGACTGTCGTGCGCCCCTTGCAGTCTCTATCGCGTCTCTTACTTTGGCGAGGCGTGGAAGAGGCGATTATCGACAACTCGTTTGTGAACGGCCTCGCTCGGGCGGTGCGTAATTTCGGCGGCCTGCTCCGATGGCTGCAATCCGGCAGTATTCGCAACTACGCCACCTGGGTGCTTGCCGGGTCGTTACTCGTCATCTTCGTGATCGGTCTTGCCGGAGGTGCGCGATGAACCTGCTTGCGACAACCGCAGCGATTCCGATTCTTGGCTTCTTTATCGTGCTCTGTCTGCCGCGTGAATCGAAGGCGCCCTTTATCGCTGCCTTTACTGCATCCTTGGCAGCCTTTTTCGTATCTCTTGCCTTAATTCCGTCAGTGCTCTCAAAAGGCGCTGATTTCAGCTCCGTTGTCGATGCCTCCTGGATCGACAATCCCAGCCTTGGCATCCATTTCCATCTCGGAGTAGATGGCATTAACTTGTGGCTCATCTTGCTGACCACCTTCTTGCTGCCCATTGCCATCTGGGCCGCGCGCAGCATGATCCGGGAGCGGCAAAAAACGTTCTATGCTCTGCTGCTTCTGTTTGAATTTGGCATCATCTGCGTTTTCTCGGCGCTCGATCTCTTCCTGTTCTATGTTTTCTGGGAGGTGGCCCTGGTGCCCATGTATCTAATGGTGGGAAGCTGGGGTGGGCCTCGCCGCGGACCGGCAGCACTGAAATTTTTTGTCTATACCATGCTCGGCTCCGTCCTCATGCTGGCCTCGATTCTGTATTTGCACAGCCTCACGGGAACGTTTGATTATCCCGACCTGATTCGAGGCCTGAGTTCGGGCCGGCTGGCACTTACTGGACCCCAGCAGACATTGCTTTTCCTTGGCTTTTTTGCTGCATTCGCCATTAAAGTGCCGATCTTCCCCTTGCATACCTGGTTTCCTGAAACCTATTTCCAGGCCCCGATGCCAGCAACGCTCTTACTGGCTGCCCTTATGTCCAAGATGGGTGCTTATGGCTTGTTACGCTACTCACTCACTCTGTTTCCAAACGCGGCGCGAAACGCCACAAGCTGGATCGCCGTGCTGGCGATCATTGGCATCCTCTACGGCGCACTTTTAGCTTTCATCCAGCCGAATATTAAGAGGCTGATTGCATACTCTTCCTTCAGTCATCTGGGTTTCATCGTGCTAGGTATCTTCACCCTGACGCAGCAGGGCGAAGATGGCGCTGTGTATCAAATGATCGCTCACGGAATCTCGATCAGCGCCTTATTTTTGCTCGCCGGGTATTTGGAGCAGCGGCGCGGCTCGCTCGAAATTGCCGATTTCGGTGGTGTGGCATCGCCCGCTCCTGGGCTAGCCACGGCCTTCATGATTGCCACTTTGGCGAGCATCGGCTTGCCAACCCTGTGTAATTTCATCGGCGAGTTTTTAATCTTGCAAGGCGCGGCGCTCGCGAATTTCCCCTGGGCAGGTTGGGCTGCCGGCGGTGTGATTCTTTCGGCTGTATACATGTTGTGGATGTATCAGCGCACATTCTGGCTGCCTAAAACAGCGCAAACCGAAAAGCTGCCCGATCTTACCCGCCGTGATTGGGCGCCTTTAGTGCCTATGATTTTGCTTATGGTTTGGCTTGGCAGTTATACTCAATCCTTCATGCCGCCGATTTCATCTGCCACTTCCCGGTTGCTTCAAGAGAACAAAGCCAGCCAGGAATATAAGGTGCGTCTTTTCCAGCCCGGCGTAGTTCAAGTTGCGGAGGTTGCGCATGCCCGGTAGCTATGTGCCGCCGGGCGTCGACTATCTCCGATTTCTGCCCGAGATCATTCTTACTGCTTTTGGCCTGGTAATTATGATGCTGGAACCGCTGACAGCCCCGGCGCGTAAGTTCCGGCTGGGCATCCTCGCGCTCGTCGGCATTGCTGCTGCATTTGCAACGGACTGCTGGGCATATTTCGACTTGGGCCCCGCGTTCCATAACATGATCGTCGTCGACGGCTACGCGACGTTTTTCCGAGCCTTAGTGCTGGTCGTGGGCTTCCTCTGCATTCTGCCTTCGTTCAGTTATCTAGACCGGGAAGGCGCACAATCCGGCGAATATTACGCCTTAATTCTGTTCTCCTTAGTTGGGCAGTGCGTGCTTGCCACTGCAAGCAATTTGATTATGGTCTTCATCGGCCTCGAGATCTCTTCGATCGCCACTTATGTTCTTGCCGGCTATCTGCGTACCGACCGCCGCAACAACGAGGCTTCGATGAAATACTTTTTGCTCGGCTCCTTTGCGACCGCCTTCTTACTCTACGGCATCGCCTGGATTTATGGACTTACCGGTTCCACTGATCTGCAGGAGATCCGGGTTGTGCTGGAGCAAAGTACGCATTCAGGACTGGTCACTGGTCTGGCTGCAGCTCTGATCTTTGTAGGATTTGCCTTCAAGGTTTCTGTGGCGCCTTTCCAGATCTGGGCTCCTGACGTCTATCAAGGCGCGCCAGCTCCAGTCACTGCGTTTATGTCGGCCGGCCCTAAAGCGGCGGCCTTTGCGGTCTTCTTCCGTGTTTTCCTGACCTCCTTCCAACCCATGGAAGGAAGCTGGATTCCGCTGATCTGGGGTTGTGCTCTTGCCACCATGATCATCGGCAATGTGGCGGCGCTGGTGCAAACGAATGTCAAGCGGCTGCTCGGCTACAGCTCAATTGCACATGCTGGTTATGTGTTGATCGCCCTTACGGCGGATTCGCGCATCGGCACTGCGGCAGCCATGTTCTATCTCGCTTCTTACGCTCTGATGAACATTGGCGCATTTATTGTCATCAGTCACATTGCCGCTCGCAATGAGCGATATGTCCGCATCGACGACCTTGCCGGACTGGCGCGGCGAGAGCCCGCAACCGCTGCGCTGCTGGCCATCTTTGTTTTCTCTCTGATCGGTGTGCCGTTGACGGGCGGGTTTTTTGGCAAGTTCTACGTCTTTCAGGCCGCTCTCAACTCGCATCTGATCTGGCTAACTGTGCTGGGCTTGATCAACAGCGCTATTGGAGCTTATTACTACTTAAAGATTGTCGTCGCCATGTATATGCACGAGCCCGGTCCGGCAGTTTTACAGATTGAGCGCCCCGCTGCTGGTTTGAACCTTGCGATTTGGGCGAGCGCCATTGGCACCCTTTTTCTCGGTATCTTTCCTTCGCCCCTTATCTCGTTTGTATCGGCTTCCGCTTCCGCGCTGCATTAAGGAAGTAACTTGATCAAGAAACTTGCACTATAAGTTTCCATTGGTCGCCAGCAGCAGATCTTTCGGATCCTGAATGAGCAGGTCCGGCGGATGGTCGCGGAAGCTCTCTGGCTGAAATCCCCAGGCCACGCCGTAGCTTCGCACCCCCGCATTACGCGCCGTCTGCACATCGACGCCGCTGTCCCCGATCATGAGCGTTTCTGTTTGCGGCGTCCCAAGCTCTGCCATCAGAGTCTGAATGCCGATCGGATGCGGTTTCTTGTGAGCAAAACTATCTCCCCCGTAGATGCGCGCAAAACGGTCTTTTATCCCAAGCCAGCTTACTATGTCGGCACTGATCTTGGTGGGTTTGTTGGTCAAAATGGCGAGTTTGTGCCGTCCGTTTGCGAGCTCATCTAAGGCTTCTGGAATGCCGGGGTAGAGGTGCGTTTGCTCCTTGGCATGCTGCTCATAATATTCCAGAAAATAGGCGAGAGCATCTTGCACTAATTCTTCGGGAGCGTCAGGACCAAAGGCGCGGCGCACCAGTATCGCTGCGCCGCTGCCGACATAGGAGTAAATGAGCTTGGGATCAATCGGTGCTCTTTCAAAATGTTCGAGCGTGGCATTGACCGCATTGGCTAAATCCTGGCTGGAATCGATCAGTGTTCCGTCGAGATCAAAGATAAACAGCAAGGCTAAAAGATTCCTTTAAACAATCTCGGTTTGTTTAGATGAAGGTGCGTGCCACATCTGCCGCAGGTTTTGCATCTGCTGCATGAAGGCATCGCGCAGTTCTCTCGGGGCGAGATCGAGCAGCCACCAGGATATTTCGCCCACGTAGGGCAGAACGCGCGAATGTTCGAGGAATGCTGGCGTCGGCGAAGGCGAATAGGCAATCAAGACGCCCATGATGGCGGAGATCACTAGCGCGCCGCGAAAAAACCCTGCAATGCCGCCGAGCATATGGTTCAACCACGACAATCCAAACCACTGAAAAATGCGGGAGAGCAGACTCGCAGCTAAAGCCCCGACCAGCAGTGCGCCGATGAAGATGATCAAGAATCCCAGCATGTTTGCAATCGCCGGATTCGGAATCCACGGCATCAGCTCCTGGGCCACAACTCCATAAAACCAGAAGCCCGCGATCAGGCCGCAGATCGCAGCGCTGAAGCTGACCAGCACGCGCGCCAGACCCGCGCGCAGACCCGCAAGCGCCGACCACAGGAGAACTAACACGAGAACGATATCGAACCAGTTGAAACTGGAGGGAGATTGCTGCAAGGTCAGCCTGCCGAAATTGCTGCCGCAAGCGTGCGGCCCGTTAAGCGTGCGTATGCCTCCTGGTATTTCTCACTCGTCTTTTCCACCACGTCTCCAGGCAGGGGGGGAGCGGGCGGACGCTTGTCCCAGGGCAGCGTCTCCAGATAATCCCGCACATACTGTTTGTCAAAGGAAACCTGCGGTCCTCCCGGCTGATAGCGATCCGCCGGCCAATAACGCGAGGAATCGGGAGTGAGCACTTCATCCGCTAACACCAGTTCGCCATCCACAAAGCCAAATTCGAATTTCGTATCAGCCAGGATGATGCCGCGCTCCAGCGCATAGTTCGCGGCGCGCTGATAGATCTCGAGCGTCAGATCGCGCAGCCGCCCGGCAAGTTCAATGCCCAGCAGGTCCGCTACATAACGAAAAGGGACATTCATGTCATGACCGCTCGTTGCCTTCGTTGCCGGAGTGAAAATCGGCTCGGGCAACCGGTCGCTCTCCCGCAGACCCGCCGGCAGCGGAATATCACAGATTTTACCCGTTTTTTGATACTCCTTCCAGCCCGATCCGGCCAGATATCCACGCGCCACGCATTCGACCGGAAGCATTTCGGCCTTCTTCACCAGCATGGAGCGGCCATCGAGCAGCTTGCGATAGCGCGCCACCCTGCGCGGAAATTCGCCGATATCTGCCGTCAGCAAATGCGAAGGCACAATATCTTTCAAAAAATCGAACCAAAACAGCGACATCTGTGTCAGCACGCGGCCCTTGCAGGGAATGCCGCTGCCGAGGACGCAATCAAAGGCTGAAATCCGGTCCGTCGCAATGAATAAAAGCGTCTCTCCTAAATCGTAAATGTCCCGCACCTTGCCGCGGGTACGCAAGGGCAGCGGCAGCTTTGTCTCAAGAAGTACTTCCTCCTGGCACATGGTCAATACTGAGTATCGCTTATGCTGCGGCAACTTTGCCCGCCCAGCTCTTCCGTTCTTCTGCGGCCGTCGGAAACAGCAGAAGCCGATCCGGCGGTAGAAGCGCGCTCGCTTTGAGGCGAGCAAGGAAGCTTATGCTCGCCGGCCAAAAACGATGAGCCGGGTGATGATTCCGTTGGCAAGCCCGATATCAAAGAACAAGGGCGCGAGCTGGAGAAATTTTCCGTGTGGCGGCCGTTGCACAATCTGGAGCACCACCCACGGCAGGGCCGTATAGACCCCACCCAAAAGGGCGAAGGTCAAAAAATCGGTCTGCTTCGTCCGGTACAGAAGATACAACGTCGGCAATCCCACCACCAAAAAGGTGATGCAGCCCGGCCACGCAAACAGGATCGAGGCGAGCGGCAGAAATGCCAGCCCGTAAAGGTCATCTTTAGTCCATCGATGGCCGAAGAGGGAGAGTGAGAAAAACAGGAACGGAGTGCCAATGGAGACTACGACGAGAGCGACCAGCGCCCGGCCGGTGGGGAACTTGCATCCGATCTGGGCATCCCGGGAACTCATCTGATCTCGTCCCTGAGCGCGGGGCAGCCTTTGTGCCAAAGCTCGAAAAGCCGCTGTCTGCCGCTTCAGTTTCAGTATAGGTTCGCGTCTTGCCGATTAGCATCCTGAACAAAGTGACTGCTGAGCACAGCGTTGTAGCAGATAAAAACGCGAATGCGGCCACAGTAGCTTTATGCTCGCCGCTGGCTGATCACTCCGGATCACTTGAATTTATAGTTATGGTTGAGCTGACAGGTGAATAACTTAGAGGAATCCGGCTGCACTTTCACGGTACAGGCCGCCCAGGGCAGAATCAGTTCGGGCCCGAGCGGGAAGACAATCGGGTCGCTGCCGTTTACGGAAGCTTCAATCGAAGGTCCTTCGGCTGTTCCGGGAAGCGTAAAATCGAGCGTTTCTCCAAACTCCACCGGATAGGAGATGCGCTCCAGGCTGACCGGCTTGCGCTGCACCACCTCGGCTTCAAACAGAAACGTAGTCGTATCCGACCAGTTCAGCACAGTCGCCGAAAATACACGGTCCTGGTCCGACAATCCTTCTGACTGAATTTTTGTGAACGGGCACGGGCCTGCAATGCAGGAAAGCCGTACCTCTCGAAATGCACTTTTTTGTCCTGCATCAAAGGAAACTGACCGCTGCGCCGCCTTCCACTTCCCATCGGGCGAACACGGCGATCGTCCATTGCAAGGTACACCGTTAGTGTTGACCACCTCGAAGGTGTCGGATTTGCTGCCGACATCCTGACTGATCTCTGTGTTGAGGGAATAGCGTATTCGCAGATCGCTCAGGGTATTCTCCGGACCCGCCGGCTGCTCCTCTGTCTTCTTCGGAAGCGGCGTCATATAGGCGAGCACAATCTGGCCCTCGGCCGGCTGAGTGAGTTGCAGCGGTTCGTACCCGCTATGCTGAAACGACAAGGTAACCAGCTCGCCGCGGCGCACCGCCGGCTTGAGGTTCAGGCGAAAAAAACCAGTGGAATCCGATTGAGCAGACCCCGTAGAGATGCCCGCCGTGGCTGTGATCTGCGCGTCCGGAATCGGAGACTGTTTGCGGGCATCGCTGTTTTGAATCAGCACCGCTCCGAGTATCGCGCTGGTCCGTGGAGGACCCGGAAGCGTCAGCAAGACGCCAGCCAAAATACACCCGCCTACGATCACAGCGGTTATCAAAACGGCGTAGCGGCGGCGCATGCTGCGAGCCAAATGCTGGCCCGAAACCAAATTGTAAGACGAAGCAGGAAAATCAAAATCGAAATCCGTTGGGCGTGTAAATTAATGTGCGTGGAGAGGTTCCAATCAGATGTCTTGTCCTGCACACGTCGCACGCTGATGCGCGTTCTGGCCGGTTCGGTCTGTCTGCCAGATTTGCTGATTGCTGTACAGCAGTCTGCTCAAAAGACGCAGGTTCAGCAGCCGCCGCCCGCCGCCAGCAAAACGGCGCAGCCTGCACCCGCCGCGCCGTCCCCGTCAGCTCCTGCAACACCGCAGCCGCCCGCACTCATGGAGACCATCTCGCCTCAGGATGATCAATTCCTCGATGAAATCCAACGGGCTAATTTTCTCTTTTTCCTGGAGCAGGCGGATCCGGATACGGGATTAGTAAAGGATCGTGCCAAGGTCCAGGGCGCGGATACCAGCACAGTCGCGAGCATCGCCGCCACAGGCTTTGGACTCACGGCTTTGGCGATCGGAAGCCAGCGCGGCTACATCGCGCAAAACGATGCACGCCAGCGCGTCTTGAAAGCGCTGCACTTTCTCTTCGAGCGCATGCCCACACACCGAGGCTTCTTCTTTCATTTCGCCGACGTGAAAACCGGTCAGCGCGTCTGGGATTCAGAGGCCTCCTCGATTGATACCGCCATGCTGCTCTGCGGCGTGGTGACCTGCCGTGAATATTTTCGCTTTCCCGAGATTAACCAGCTCGCAGCCAGCATTCTCAACCGTGTCGATTGGACCTGGCTGTCAGAGGACACCACACTGTTGCCTCAAGGCTGGTCCCCGGAATCCGGATTCCTCCCTTACCGGTGGGATCTATACAGTGAGCTGATGATGCTCTATCTTCTCGGCCTCGGCTCGGCGACCAATCCGCTTACCCCTGCTGCCTGGAGCTCCTGGAAGAGACAGGTATTTAATTATCAGGGCCTCGAATACATCGGCTCTTTTGCTCCGCTGTTTGTGCATCAGTACTCTCAGGCTTGGTTTGACTTCCGCCGCAAACGAGACAAGTACGCAGATTATTTTCTGAATTCGATTCTGGCCACGGAGGCCCACCGCATCTTTTGCGTGGAATTAGGTAAGCGCTTTCCCGACTACAGCGACAATCTCTGGGGCATCACGGCTTCGGATTCAAAAAACGGCTATGTCATCTGGGGTGGTCCGCCGGAAATGGGACCGATCGATGGAACCATCGTCCCGAGCGCTGCAGGGGGCTCGCTGCCCTTTCTGCCCCAGGCCACTTTGCGCGTGCTCCACACGATTAAGGATCGCTACCCGCAGGCCTGGAGCCGTTATGGCTTCGTCAATGCCTTTAATCCCCTTACCAACTGGTACGACACCGACGTGATCGGCATCGACACAGGCATCGTCATGCTCATGGCGGAAAATCTGCGGACCGGTTTTGTTTGGGACACTTTTATGAAGAGCGATGAGGCGCGGCGCGGTCTGGAGCGCGCCGGGTTCACCAGTTATGAAATTTCCTATCTGCCGCAGCAGCTCAAGCTGGAGGCGCGCTCCCAGTAGCCAGCTTCGCTGTGCAGCGTCTTCGAGGTTGAGAATACAAAAGCTTTCGCGTTGGAACAGTACTAGAGTACTGGAACAGAACAGGCCGCGGACAGTTTGAGATAACTTCTCCCGCCTTAGCACTTTATAGCCAGAAGTGCGAGTTAACCAGTAAACGGTATATCTTCGGGAAAACTCATGTCCGTATCTGCTTCGCAAGCATTGGCTTTGCCGCAACCGGAGGCACGGCCAGTAGAAATTCTCATTGCAGACGAACTGACGCTGGTGCGCGAAGGTTTGGCGGCTCTTTGTAACTCGATTCCTGGATACCGGGTGGTAGCGCAAGCTGGCTCCGCCGGAGCAGCGCTCGAAGCCATCCAGCGCCTGCGACCGGCTATCGCTCTTCTCGATCTGGGTCTTTCCGATCTTGCTGCGACCGAGGTCATCCGGCGGGTTCGGGAACAGGGCATCCCGACGCGCTGTGCTTTGCTTTCAGCGCGTAAGGACCGTAAAACCGTGCTTGAGGCCTTGCGCACCGGCGCCTCCGGCTATTTGCTGAAGAGCTCCCGGGTGGAAGAGATGACCGAAGCTCTCGCACAGTTTACGCAGGGCGGCATCTATATCTCACCGCAGATTGAAGTGATGTCGTTGTTTACCGAAGGGAAGGGCCACCACCATGATCCTCTCGAATTGCTGAGCGCGCGAGAGTTCCAGGTGTTCACGCTTCTGGTCGAGGGAGTGCGTGCCAAAGAAATCGCCGCTCGCCTCGCCCTGAGCCCCAAAACGGTCGATACCTATCGCTCCAGCCTGATGCGCAAGCTCGACATCCACGACGTTGCAGGCCTGGTTAAGTTTGCGATCCAGCGCGAACTGGCCGATCTGAAAGGCTAATCCATCCGGCCTGACTCGGCGCGATAGCGGATCCGGATAGCCACCGGTTGCCCGTTGTGTTAGCATCGGCGATATGAGGGCAAGGCTGGCGTTGGGGGCTCCTGCTTGGAAGGCTTCCTGACAGGATGGGTCGCCCCATTTCAAGATTTTCTGATTCTTGCCGGTCAGGCATTTCGTAATCTTGCCCGACGTCCGCATTATATCGACGATGTCTCGATTCAGGCAGACGTCATCGGGATCGGCAGTTTGCCCATTGTACTCCCGACCGGAGCTCTGAGTGGGGCAATTATCGCGTTGCAGATGGCCCGCGCTCTCAGCACGTACGGAGCAAGTAGCGAGATCGGCCCCATTGTATCTCTGACGCTGGTCCGGGAACTCGGGCCGGTGCTGACAGCAGTAATGGTGGCGGGCCGAAACGCGTCGGGTATCGCCAGCGAGCTCGGATCCATGAAAGTTACCGAGCAGATCGACGCGCTGCGTGCGCTCGGCACTGATCCCTTGCAGAAACTGGTCACGCCGCGCCTGATCGCCGGGGCGCTCATGACACCCTGCCTCACCGTCGCTGCGGATGCCGCTGGCTGGATCGCCGCCTATCTGATTTCCGTGCCGCTGCTGCATATCGTCACAGGCAACACCTACTGGTCCACCTCCTGGCGCGCGCTCGATCTTTCAACCGACCTCGCTCAGGGGCTCATTAAGCCCTTTCTGTTCGGCATCATTATTTCGCTTTGCGGCTGTTTCTATGGCCTGCGCACAACCGGAGGCACGCAGGGCGTTGGCCGCGCCACCACCACGGCCGTAGTGGCCGCATGTATCTGGATCTTTATTACCGATTTCTTAATTGGCAAAATTTTCGTGAATCTGTGACGCATGGAGGTTGCCTCAGCCCCCGTTCTGGAATTTAAAAATGTCAACTTGCGTTATGGAGACGTCTGGGCGCTTCACAACGTCAATCTCACACTTGCGGCCGGAGATTCCCGCATCATTTTTGGCGCGGCAGGAAGTGGAAAAACGACTCTGCTCAAAGCGGCAGTCGGATTGGTGAAAGTGGATTCCGGTGAGATCCGGCTCTGGGGCCAGGATATTACGTCCATGAAGGAGCGCGAGCTCTTCGCGTTACGCGCCCGAACGGGCTTTCTGTTTCAGGAAGGCGGATTGTTTGATTCACTTACGGTTCGGGAAAACGTCGAATATCCGTTGCTGAACCAGTTCCTGCAAAATGGCCGGCCGCGCGCAAACCCGGAGGAAATCGAGCGAAGAGTCCGTGAGGCGCTGCGATTTGTCGAGCTCGAACACACGCTGGATAAGTTCCCAAGCGAGCTCTCCGGCGGCATGCGGCGGCGCGTAGGCATTGCGCGTGCGATCGTGGCCGAACCTCCTCTCGTCCTTTATGATTCCCCCACCGCCGGGCTCGATCCCATCACAGCCAACACCATCATGGCGCTCATCCTCAAGGAGCGAGACACCAGAAACACCACCTCGCTCATTGTCACCCAGCGCTATCAGGACGCTCAGATTATGGCGGATTACCGCTACGATAAACAGCGTCAGGAGTTAGTCAAGCTCCGTGACGAGCAAGAGCGGCAGCAGCGGCATGCTCACACGCAATTCATCGTGATGCGCGAAGGGGAAATCATCTTTCTTGGCACGCTCGAACAGCTCGAAGCATCAGAAGATCAATATATAAGAAGATTCATACGCCACGAGGGAATCCATGCCCAGTAAACAGCAAGTCACAATGGCGCAACTGAAGGTCGGAGTGCTCGGCATTTTTGCGCTCTGCTGCATTATTTTGCTGATCTTCCTTCTTACCGGCGGCGTCTCCTGGTTCAAATCCCAATCTCCTCTCTATACCTATGTCTCCGATGCCGCGGGTCTAAACCCGGGCGCGGCGGTCCGTATCAATGGAATCCCCGCCGGCAGTGTCACAAGCGTGCAACTCTCCGGCCTGCGTGATCCCTCTAAGGTCATCCGCATCAAGTTTGTCGTGGATACGAATCTTTTGAAAGAGATTCCTGTGGATTCGATCGCCGATATCGAAGCAGAAAATCTGCTAGGCAGCTCCAAATTTCTGGAGATTACCAAGGGCTCCAGTCCCCAAACCGTTCAGCCCCAGGCTACTTTGAATTCTGCAAACGTACAAGAGTTCACTGCGCTGGTGCGGCAAGGCTACGCCACGCTCGATTCTTTACAAGCTATCCTCGCCAAAGTCTCCGATATTGTGGGCGATGTCGAAAACGGCAAAGGCACCATCGGAAAGTTATTAGTAGATGAGACGCTGTATAACAATTTGGCGAACATTGTGAATCAGGTGCAGATTCTGGCGACTACTCTGAATTCCAAGAATGGCACGGTTGGCCACCTGATCAACGACAACACGTTTTACAACCAGATGGAGACCTTAATCACCAATCTCAACAGCATCACGCAAGGACTGCAGCAGGGAGAAGGGAGCGCAGGCATGTTCCTGAAGGACCCCAAGGTCTATTACGATCTGGATCAGTCGCTGGGCCAACTGAACACGATCTTGAGCAATCTGAATGCTGGCAAAGGAACCGCCGGTCAATTGCTCGCAAGCGATAAAATTGGTAACCAGCTTTCCTCCAGCTTGAGTAAGATCAACACCACGCTCGATAAGATAAATGCGGGGCAGGGCACGATCGGCCAGCTCTTAGTGAATCCTTCGCTTTATGACAACCTGAATGGCGCCACCGGCGAGCTGCGCGCCACCCTTCAGGCGTTTCGTGCTAACCCGAAAAAGTATCTCAGCATCAAACTGCACATATTCTGATGTGAAGCGCTTAATCATCAACGCTGATGATTTTGGCTTCACGCAAGAGGTGAATGCCGGAATTGTTTACGCACATCTCGAAGGCGTACTGACATCGACAACGCTGATGGCGACAGGTGATGCCTTCGAAGATGCCGTAAGCTTGGCGCACTCCCATCCCAGCCTGGACGTGGGCTGTCATCTGGTTCTGGTGCAGGGCCGGTCGTTGATTACGGGGCGCGCCTTCCCCGCCGCTCCTCAACAGCTCGTCCCCTCGCTCCTTGCTAAGCGCCTGGATATTGAAGCTGAGTTGCGGGCGCAAATCGAAAAGATCATCGCCGCTGGTATCCAACCCAGCCACCTGGATTCCCACAAACACACGCACTTTCTTCCCCCCGTTTTTCGAGCCGCTCTCCGGCTGGCTCGGGAATTCCGGATTCCCTACGTGCGTGTTCCCGGCTCGGTGCTGAGCCGCAGTTATCAGCGCACAGCGCGTAAGTATGGCGTTCGCACGACCGACCATTTCGTCGGGTTCCGGCTCACCGGTTCTCTGAACGAGCGAAACTTCATCGATGCGCTCAGACGCTTGCGCCCTGGCACAACCGAATTCATGTGCCATCCCGGTTATTTCGGCCCGCAGCTTGCCAGTGCGCAAACCAGGCTGAAGGAGTCGCGGCTCAAAGAACTGGAAGCGCTCACTTCGCCTCGTGTTCGGGCGCTCATCGGTGAGCTTGCAATCGAATTGAGATCGTTCCGCGATTGCGCCCGTTAGCGCACAATCAGCCCGCTGGCATCCCTGAGCGGCGGCAAGCTTCCGCTCACTATCTCGCCATTCACCATCGTCGCCACCACCCGCGTATCGGCGATCTTTACCGGATCGATCGAGAAGATATCATCGGAAAGCACCACCAGATCGGCCAGCTTGCCCGGCTCAATCGAGCCCTTAATCTTCTCCTCGAAGCTGGCATACGCCGAGCCCATCGTATAGGCACGCACCGCTTCTTCGACTGAGATCTTTTGTTCCGGAATCCAGCCCTCGGGATGTTTGCCATCGAGCGTGCGCCGTGTCACCGCTCCATAAATCCCCATGAGCACATTCATCGGCGCAACATCCCAATCGGAGCCAAAAGCCAGCGTTGCGCCCGAATCGAGCAACGAGCGGAACGCGTAGGTGGTTTTCGCGCGCTCGTGGCCAATGCGCCGCTCCGCCCAGCGCCCATCGTCGATGCAGTGATACGGCTGCATCGAGGCGATTACGTGAAGCTTCGCAAACCGCGGTATGTCGTCAGGCGTAAGATGCTGTGCATGCTCGATGCGTAAACGCCGGTCTCGCGGGCCATGTTCCTGCTCCAGGCGTTCGTAAAAATCCAAAATCGTATGATTGGCTTTATCCCCGATCGCATGAATCGCGATCTGAAGGCCCGCCGCATCTGCGCCTTTGATGTTTTCCCACATCTGTTCGGGATTCGACAGCTCAGCGCTCGGAATGCCATGCGAGTTCGGCGCGTCAAGATAGGGCTGAAAGAAGAGCGCTGTGCCCGATCCGAGCGAGCCGTCAGCGAATCCCTTTACCGCGCCTACATGCAGCCATTCGTTGCCAAAGTCGGCCATTAGGCCCACCTGAGCCAGACGCTGCCAGGTGGGAAGCGGCTGATGACAGGAGACTCGCACACGCAGCCTGCCAGTGCGCAGCATCGTTTGATAGGCTCGGAGCACTTCCGGCGAGCAGGACATATCCTGCACACTGGTGACGCCCTGCGAATTGGCATATGCTTGTGCGGCTTCAAGCGTTGCGATGATTTGCTCCTGGGTTGGCGGAGGGATCACCCGCTCGACCAGAGTCTGAGCAGCGTCTTTCAAAATCCCCGTCGGATTGCCCTGTGCATCACGCACAATGATCCCGCCGGGCGGATCCGGTGTGTTCTTGTCAATTCCTGCAAGCTTCAACGCCAAGGAATTTGCCAGCGACATGTGGCCGTCCAGCCGGTTCACGAATACCGGCCAGTACTTGGTCGCTGAATCAATGAGCTGATGCGTGGGTAATCGCGGCGGATTCCAGTTTTCATGGTCCCAATTGCCGCCCGTGATCCACTGCCCCTTGGGAAGCTGTGCAGCGAATGCGGCCAGCGCATCCCGCATCTCCTCCGGACTCTTTAAGTTGCGCAGTTGAGGGCCGGTCAGGCTTGCCCCGCCCGGATAAAAATGCACGTGCGCATCATTAAAACCCGGCAATACTAAGTGGCCCTCTAAATCGAGAACTTCCGTGTTCTCCTGCTTCAGACGCAGGATTTCGCTGTTTGTGCCCACGGCCGCTATGCGCCCGCCTGCGATCGCAATCGCTTGTGCCTCTCGCTGCTGGGGATTTTCAGTCCAGACCTTTCCGTTGACCAGTAGCAGTGTGATTGATGTTTGAGCCTTTACCACGGAAATGCAAAAGGCAGCGGTGACCAACAGCCGCAGAAATCCAGCACGCATAAGAGCTCACACCGCAGCGGGAACCAGCTCAAATCCCACATACTGCACTTCTTCTTCAAGATCCAAACCGAAGCGCTCCCGCACGCGCTGTTTCAGATCCTGAATGACAGCCACCAAATCAGCGGCTGTGCCGTTGCCGTCGTTATAGATCAGGTTCGCATGATAGCTGGCGACTTGAATGCCTCCGCGACGCAGCCCCTTTGCGCCCACTTGTTCGAGAAACCAGGCCGATGGCACTTTCCCTTCGCGAATGACCTGCGGCGGAATCTGCTCCCGCACCTGAGCCGGCAGATTCTCAAGCAGCAGATTTTTGAAAATGCTCCCCGCGCACTTCATCGACGGAGGGTATTTCGCATCTCGAATCGCGCGAATCCCGGCCGCGGTTTTGGCCAGCTCAGCCGGATCCGCTTCACGGAATTGAAGCTCGGCAGCCAGAATGATCCACTGCTTCTTTTCCTTAAACACGCTCTCACGATAGCGAAAGCGGCACTCCTCATTGCGTAGTGTAAAAACCCGGCCGCCTTCCGCAGCGCGGACGCTTCGCACAACTTCGTGAATCGATCGCCCATAGGCGCCGGCGTTGCCGTAGATCGCCCCGCCGAGGTAGCCCGGAATGCCGGTCATCGTCTCCATGCCGCCCAGGCCGCGCGCGATGCTCTCATCCACCACATCCTGCAGCAGGGCCCCCGACTGCGCGCACAGGCACAGATCCTGCTGCGTGATCGCCGCTCCCCGATAGCGCAAGATCACACCGTCGAAGCCGGAATCAGAGACAATCAGATTCGTGCCGCCTCCGATGACGAGGTACCTCACTTCGAGCGAGTTCACGACGCCAAGCGCTTCGACCAAGGCCGGTTCGTGCCGCGTCTCGCAAAAAAGCTTCGCGGGGCCGCCGATACCAAAACGGGTATAGGCAGCAAGAGGAACGTCACGCAGGACCGTCAGCTCCGGAATCACAGCCAGCCGTTTCTCGGCAGGCGCAAGGACGGACATTGCCCTGATTATAGGGGACCGCTTCCGCATTCCTTCCCGTCGCAGCCAGCCGGAAGCGGCAACGCGATAATGGTAGTATCGATCCAAGAGTGCAGCCGGCGCACAGCCGCCCACAATAGTCTAAAGAAGGCAGAAAACATGAAGATTTTCCTTGATACTGCGAACCTGGATGAATTGAGAAAAGGCGCCGCCTGGGGCGTAGTGGATGGCGTTACCACCAATCCGACCCTGATTGCGAAGGAAGGCGTGCCCATGGAGGAGCAGATCCGTAAGATCTGCGACATCGTCGACGGCGATATCAGCGCCGAAGTTGTCTCCACCACGTCCAAAGAGATCATCGAGGAAGGCCGGCGGCTAGCGAAGATTCACAAAAACGTTGTGGTGAAGGTTCCCCTGATCCCAGAAGGGATCGTGGCGGTCTCCGCGCTTGCCAAGGAAGGCATCCGCGTGAATGTTACCCTCTGCTTCACTGCCGCCCAGGCGCTGCTTGCTGCCAAAGCCGGTGCCTATATCATCAGTCCCTTTATCGGCCGTGTGGATGACACCGGCTGGCCCGGCATGGATCTCATCCGGGAGATCAAAACCATCTACTCGAATTACGGCTTTAAGACCCAGGTGCTGGCGGCTTCCATTCGCGGGCCGCTTCATGTGATCGAGTCCGCCAAAGCCGGCGCCGAAATCGCCACTATGCCGTTCAAGGTCCTCGAGCAGATCTTCCATCACCCGCTGACCGACCGGGGACTGGAGCAATTCTTGAGCGATTACAAGAAGGCGTTCGAGCTCGTACACGCCTAGCTCATCGAAAACGTCTGCAAAAGATCTCTTATTTCGAACTCGCTCGCTTTAAGCGGTCGAGAATGCCCGCCCACTGCGGTGTCTCGGGCGGCTTTTCGACCGCGATCCAATCCCAGCCTTCGGAATCGGCCTCGCGCAGCCGCGCATACAGCACGCTCGCGTAATCAGCCGGAGTTTCAGGCATCTGCAGAATCCGTCCCCGGCCCTCAGGAGTTTTCATCCCGGGCTCCAGAACGTAAAGTGGCGTGCGGGGCGCATAGTGGCGCGGATGCAAGCCTGGAGATTCCATCACCTTCGGCGAATCGATATTTCCTTGCCTCCAGCTCAACCCTGTGACTGCCTCGAGTTCTTCCTTGCTGATCATTCCCGGCCTTAAAACTTCCGGAGGATTGCGAACCAGCGAAACCACCGTCGATTCAATCCCCACCGGGCATGGGCCTCCATCGAGGATCAGGTCCACGCGGTCTCCGAGCGAAGTACGCACATGCTCGGCCGTGGTCGGTGAGATCTCTGTGAAACGATTCGCGCTCGGAGCAGCAATCGGAACTCCCGCGTGGCGGATCAGTTCCAAAGCGATCGGGTGTGAGGGCACCCGGATGCCGACCGAAGGCAACCCCGCCGTCACAATGTCCGGAATCAGGGAGGCCTTGCGCAAGATGAGGGTCAGCGGCCCCGGCCAGAACCGTCGCGCCAGCTTTTCGGCGAGCGCGGGCCATTCTGAAACGATAGTCCGGGCCATCTCCGCATCCTGTACGTGCACAATCAACGGGCTCGAAAAGGGCCGGCCCTTGGCTTCATAAACGCGAGCGACCGCTTCCGCATCGAGCGCATTCGCCCCCAGGCCATAAACGGTTTCCGTCGGAAATGCCACCAGACGCCCGCGCCGGATCAGTTCAGCCGCCTGCGAAATCTGAGCCTCAAGCACCCGTTTACTCTGGCAGATCGTCTTTACCGCCCGCACCCTCAGCCGCAGTCTTGCCGGTCTTCTTCCAGACCAGATAGGCGTGAATCAGAGCGTCGATATCGCCGTCGAGCACTCGGTCCACGTCGCCGATGGCGAGCTTCGTGCGGTGGTCTTTAATCATGCGGTAAGGAGCAAGCACATAACTGCGAATCTGGCTGCCGAAGTTGATATCGAGCTTCGTCTCCTCCAGCTTCTGATCTTCCGCCCGCCGCTTCTGCATCTCATATTCGTACAGCTTCGCGCGAAGCTGTTTCATCGCGCTGGCGCGGTTCTTGTGCTGCGACCGCTCATTCTGACACTGCACCACAATGCCGGTGGGCAGGTGGGTAAACCGCACCGCCGATTCGGTGCGATTCACATGCTGGCCCCCCGCTCCGCTGGCGCGGAACACGTCAATCTTTAAGTCCTCCGGTTTGATTTCGATTTTGATGTCGTCATCGATCTGCGGATAGACAAAAACCGAGGCGAACGAAGTGTGCCGGCGCGCATTCGCGTCAAAGGGCGAGATGCGAACCAGCCGGTGCACGCCAATCTCAGACTGTAGCTGGCCGTAAACGTTCTCCCCGTTGATCTCCACCGTCGCGGACTTAATCCCTGCGCCTTCGCCTTCCAGCCGGTCTGTGATCACCGATTCATAGCCGTGCCGCTCCGCCCAGCGCAGATACATCCGCAGCAGCATCTCGGCCCAGTCCTGGCTCTCGGTGCCGCCGGCGCCCGGATGGATGGTGACAATCGCATTGCGCGCGTCATTTTCCCCGGAGAGCAGCATCCCGTTTTCAATCTGCTCCAACTTGGCGCGCAGCGCACGGATCTCCCGCTCCAGATCGCCGTCCACACTTTCGCCTTCCCGGGCCAGCTCGAGCAGCGTATCAATGTCAGAAGTCGCAGTTTCCACCGCGCGCGCATCTGCAAGCGCCTGTTCCAGCCGCTTGCGCTCCTGCATCACACGCTGGCTCTTCTCGGGCTGGCTCCAGAACTGCGGATCCGAAATTTCCGCTTCCAGTTTTTTTAGCTGTTGTTGCTTGCTAGAGGGGTCAAAGATAACTCCGCACAGCTTCAGCCTGCTCGCGGAGTGAAACGTACTCTCTTTCTAACTCTTCTATGCTCATCCCTTATTAGATTACGAAAATCGCCGGCCAAATGCAGCGAAATGACAAAGTCGTCTGCTATCTTATCGATTTTGATCTTTTCAGGGCATGCGGGGAATCGTTTTTTCAGTAGCGTTATTAGCCATTGTCTGTTTCTGCCTCGAAGGGCAGCAACCAGCAACCCAAACGCAGCCCGTGTCGCCACAGAAAACCGTCGTCGTAGTAACCGGCTCTTGGGAGCCTGTGCCGCTTGAGGAATCGGACCGCTCTGTCAACGTCTATTCTCTTCGCGACTCCGTTGTTTTGTTCAACAGCCTGGCGGATGTGGTCGATCTGGATTCCTCTGTGTCTGTGGAGTCGCGCGCTCCCGGCGGCATTCAGGACGATATCTCCATTCGCGGCGGCACCTTTGAGCAAACCCTCTTTCTGCTCGACGGCATCCGCCTGAATGATACGCAATCGGCGCACTACGATTTCGACATCCCGGTTCCGCTCGACGCTATCGGCCGCATGGAGATCCTGCGCGGTTCCGGATCAACGCTCTATGGTTCCGATGCCGTCGCAGGCGCGATCAACATTGTCACCCGGCCCCCGGATGAGCAGCCATTCGAAATGATCCTTCGCGGCGGCTATGGCAGCTTCGGCACAAACCAGCAAAGCGGGTTTCTCTCCTTCCATGAGGGGCTGTTGTCGCAACGGTTCTCTTTCCAGCGCGAACTCTCCGACGGATTTATGGACGATCGCGATTACCGCAATTTCATTGCCGGTTCCCAGACCTGGCTGAAAACAGGGCTCGGCCTAACGCGCATCTATCTGGGCTACGTCGATCGTCCATTTGGCGCAAATCAGTTCTATGGCAACTTCAACTCCTGGGAGCGTACCAAAACCTGGCTGGTCACGCTCTCTCAGGATTTAGGGAAGAACACGCTCTTTCAATTCGCTTACCGGCGGCATTCCGATCTCTATGTCCTGTTCCGCAACAACCCCAGTTTCTACACAAACCGCCACGTCGATGACAACTGGGAGCTTGCCCTGCGCCGCCAAAATGCTCTCACCACAAAGGCTCGCATTTTTTACGGAGCCGAGGGTCTGGGAGACCATGTCACAAGCAACAACCTCGGTGTGCATTCAAGAAAACAGGGCGCAGTTTATGCCGCCTTGGACGTGCGGGCGCTCCGCCGCTTCTCCTTCAACGCCGGCGCCCGCGAAGAAATGTACAGCGGTTTTCAAAGCGGTTTCGGAAGCATTTTCGTGCCCAACGTCAGTGCCGGATACTGGCTTTCCTCCACTTTGAAAGTACGCGCAGCGGCAAGCCGTGCATTCCGCCTTCCCAGCTACACCGATCTCTACTACCACGATCCTGCGAACATCGGAAATCCCAATCTCCAACCGGAACGGGCAATTGATTATGAAGGTGGCCTCGATTGGAATCCGCGCCAGCATCTGCGCGGGGAGTTTACCGTCTTTCAGCGCCGCGATCGGAATGACATCGATTATGTGCGCGCCAACTCCAGCGCCATCTGGCAAGCCATGAACTTCGACCGGATCGTCTTCACAGGCTGGGAAGCTTCCCTCGCCGTCTCCCTTGCTCACGCACAGACGGTGCGGGTCGAATATACCGGGCTGCACGGAGCACAGTCCGCCCTCAATGGCTATCAATCGAGATACGTCTTCAACTACCCGACCCAGCAGGCCGTCATCGCCTGGGACCGTATCTCTCCGCGCGGATGGATCGCGCGTTTGCGTGTCGGCGTCGTGAATCAGTACCAGCGAAACGCTTATACTCTGGTCGATGCTGACGCCGCCTGGACGAGACCGCGCATACGCCCTTATCTTCGCTTCACAAATTTAACCAACACCTTCTATGAACCTGTCTATGGTGTCGCCATGCCAGGCCGGGCCGTGATGGGCGGCATAGAAGTGTGTGTCGTCTGTGCTGGCCGGTGATGCGCACATGAAAAACAGAAGCGCAGCTTTGTGGAGCACTCAGCTTGAAATCGACGCAGACCGCTCGCTGTGCCGGAGCTTTTGCAAAAGCGCAATCGCTTTGTGGATATCCGCATCCCGCTGTTTCGGGTCCGGTTCTTCGCGCTCGATGCACAGCACACCGCGATAGCCGATCTCTTTGAGCTTTGCGATGAATCGAGGCAAATCGACGCTGCCCTCGCCGAGCGGCCTCTCTATTCCCAGCGCATCTTGCCGGTCACGGGGAGGCCAGTCGCCATCTTTGCAATGCACAGACACCACATGCGGTGCGAGCACGTCCAAGGCTTCAATCGGATCGCCCGTGCCATAGAGAATCATGTTGGCCGGGTCAAAATTGATCTTCAAGTTCGGGCGCTGGACATCTTCAATAAACTGCAAGAGAACTTTGGCCGGCTCTTGCCCGGTTTCAAGAACGAAATTTTGCCCTCGCTCCCCGCAATAATCACAAAGATCGCGCGCGGCATCCCGGATGGTGCCGTACAAGCGGCTCTCCCGGTCATGCGGCAGAACCCCGATGTGGCAGGCAATGCTCTCGATTCCAAGATCCGCTGCAAAATCGGAAACGGCCTTCGTGCGTGCTATCCGTTCCCTACGCGTGCCTTCCGGCACAATGCCCACTGTGCGCTGCACCGTGCCCATATCGGCGTAACTCTCACCCACGTAGCTGCAAACCGCCGTCGTCACTACAAAATGCGCCGCAGTGAGGGCCTCGTCCCATCTCTCTGCTGCGCCCGAAAGCGGCAATTCGCCGCTCAAGCCAAGCTGGCCAGCTCGCAAACCGAACTGGTTCACTTCTGCTAGGGTTTTTTCGGGGTCTTCCCTTGCCCAAAACAGCAGGCCGATCTCCAAGTCCTCTAGGCCAAGCACGGAATGTGTTCTCCCTCCTTCGCTCTTGACTCCTGCAACGATAGCGCGAGTTTCACAGCAAGCCGCGACTCTTCCGGCGGGCAGCGATCCGGCCATTGTCCCTGCTCGCAGCAAGCGACAAAATACGCAATTTCCTGTTCAAACGCCTGAACTTGGGGCAGCTCGATCGCCCTGGACTTACCTGAAGCATCGTTCAGGCGCACTCCGCCCGCATCAAAACACAGCTCCGCACGTTCCGCGCGCACCTGGAAGCCCATCTGTAGCGGAGTCCCGCTCTCAAACCAGCCGCCCTGTATCCGCACCTCGGGTCCCTGGGGATAAAGCAGCGTCGCCGTGAGGCCGTCCACTCCTCCCAGCCGCTTCGCCGAGACAGCTTTCGGAAGCCCGAAGAGCAGAATTGCCTGGTCAATATCGTGGATCAGCAAATCCAGAATCGCCCCGCCGCTGCGTCCCTCAACCGGCAGCCAAAAACTCCAGTCCGGCAGCCCGCAACTGCGCCGGAAGGTGGCCGAGAGAATCGCACCATACTTGCCCCCTCTCACAAACTCCCTCAGATACTCATATTCCGGCCAGAAACGTAAGACCTGTCCAATCATCAGCACGCGATGGTTTTCTTTGGCTGCGGCCATCATCTGATCGCAGTCTGCTTCTGAAAGCGCCATCGGCTTCTCGCACAGCACATGTTTCTCGGCCTTCAAAGCGGCCACCGCGATTGCCGCGTGCAAATCTGTCGGCGCACAGATGTCAATCGCATCGAGATTTGAATCCTCTACCAGCTCTTGCCAGACTCGATACTTACGGGCATGCGAAAAATCCAGCGCCGTACTTACGGCGAAGTTGCCGCGTATATGGCGAAGATCACCGGACAAGGCCCGCTCATCACGAGTGCACACGGCGGCCAGCTCTAGCCGGGGTATCCGGGAGTAGGCCTGCAAATGGGTGGCGCCCATGAAACCCAAGCCAACCAGCCCGATTCGTAAGTTCTGCATTTTAGGGGCTATTTATCGGTATTCGAATGATTCAACGGTTTGTAATTAAAATGCCACTCTTCTTCAGACGCGGAGTGATTAAAGAGAAACAGGATCTTAGCATGCGAGTGCATCGCGAAATGTTTCACTCCCCAGATATCATCTTCGATTGGCATCTTCTCTAGTTCAAAATACGTTCCTGGTTCCACTTCGGCAAGGAATCCCTCAATCGACACAGGTTTGATCACGCGCGCGGTCACCTTCACCCACTGAAAGCTGTTCTTGTCAATCCAAAGCTGGCCCTCCATGCCGGTAAGCACCTCCGCGTCTCTGTTCGGCGGCCGGTAGCCGGGACGCGGAGTCGCCTTCAGGTAATACACTTCAAACCCGTCCAGCTTGCGCGTGCCAGCCAATTGAAAATTGAAAGCGTTTGTCATTTGATCCAGCATGTTCTCATCGCGCTTCCGATCCCGCTCGTATCGCGCAATGCGCTGCTGCCGCTGAGCTGGCGTCTCCGCCTTGCGTTTCGCGATCTCTTGCTGCAGCTTCTGCCTTTCCTGCGCCGCCTGGTCTGGAGGCAGGGGCTTCCCGTTCACCGCGATCAGTTCGTAATAAGGCGACCCTTCGATCATCAGAACGTGATAGGTCTTAGTCCCCTGACCCACTTTGTCCCGTTCGTCATAAGTGAATCGGTTTGCCGCATCAAAATCCCTCTGATTGGCTTCTACGGATTTTTGAATGATCGTTTTGACGTCGGGCTGCTGGCC
>Ga0209061_1002172_pt1 | contig 26471 bp, 22 predicted proteins | sample Coa_R1_10_FD_187157 | JGI IMG/M metagenome (GOLD analysis project Ga0209061, IMG submission 187157) | Surface soil microbial communities from Centralia Pennsylvania, which are recovering from an underground coalmine fire - Coalmine... | ecosystem: Environmental > Terrestrial > Soil >... | reverse complement strand
CGCGGCCTGTGCCGACTCTTTCATCACATCGCCAAGCTGCCCGGTCATCAGGACGTTTCCGCGCCCGCTGACCGCCATCACCTCCACGGTGGTCAGGTCGCCGCCTGCCGCCGTCCACGCGAGGCCCGTCGCCACACCTACCTCGTCGTGCTCCATCGGCTCCGTGGGAAAGTGCTTCTGCTGGCCGAGGTAAAGTGGTACACTCGTCGCCGAGACGTTCGCCTTGTGGCGTCGCCCCTCCACCACACGCCGCGCCACGCGCCGCATCACCGCGCCGATCTCGCGCTCCAGGTTGCGCACGCCCGCCTCGTAGGTATACTCGCGGATGATGCGCTTGACGGCGCCGTCGTCGAACTCGATGCGGTTGGTGTTCAGACCGGTATCGCGCAGTTGCCGGGGAATCAAGAACTGGTGGGCGATGTGCGTCTTCTCTTCCTCGGTATAGCCCGAAAGCTCAATGACCTCCATCCGATCGCGCAGCGGCGCAGGGATGGTGTGCAGCACGTTGGCCGTCAGGATGAACATCACCCGCGAGAGATCGTAGGGAACTTCAAGATAGTGATCGGAGAAGGCGTTGTTTTGCTCAGGATCAAGCACTTCGAGCAGCGCCGAGGCCGGGTCGCCGCGATAGTCCGAGGCAAGCTTGTCAATTTCATCCAGCACGAAGACGGGATTGACGGTTCCCGCTTGCTTCATCGTCTGGATGATGCGCCCTGGCAGCGCGCCAACATAGGTGCGGCGGTGGCCGCGAATCTCCGCCTCATCGCGCACGCCGCCCAGCGAGACACGCACAAACTGACGACCAAGCGCCTGGGCGATGCTGCGGCCAAGCGAGGTTTTGCCCACCCCTGGTGGGCCGGAGAAGCACAGGATCGGCGTGCGACCCTCAGGCGCGAGCTTGCGCACGGCGAGGAACTCCAAGATGCGGTCTTTGATCTTACCTAACCCATAGTGGTTCGCGTCGAGCGTCTCGGCGACGCGGAGCAGATCGAGCTGATCCTCGGTGCGCTTGCTCCACGGCAGGGCGATCAGCCAATCGAGATAGCCACGCAGCACGCTATACTCCGGCGCAATAGAGGGCATCGCCTCCATACGCTCAAGCTCTTTGAGCGCCCGCGCCCGCACCTCAGCCGGCATGCCGGCAGTCTCGATACGGTCGCGCAGCTCCATGCCTTCGCGCATGGCCGGATCGTGCTCGCCAAGCTCTTTCTGGATCACCTTGAGTTGTTCACGCAGATAGTATTCGCGCTGCCCGCGATCCACCTCGCGCTGCACATCCTCCTGGATTTTCTGCTCCAACTGCAAGACGTTCTGCTCACGTTGTAAGAGGTAGCATGCCTTGCGCAGGCGCGCGGCGGGATCGAAGGTTTCGAGCAATTCCTGGCGGGTGGGCATGGGTGGCTCGAGCTGGGAGACGATATAGTCGGCTAGCGATCCGGGCCGCTCCATATTGAGCGCCTGAATGTAAACATCCTCGCCCATGCGCGAACTCAGCTTGACACAGCCCTCAAACATGCGGAGCGCTGTGCGGGCAAGCGCCTCGATTTGTTCATTGCGCATATCTGGTTCGCTGAAGGCAACGCCACGCACGCGACCATAGGGCGCCTGTTGTGTCCATGCCTCGATGCGGAAACGCCGCACGCCCTGGACTATGACGCTGCTTGTACCGTCTGGCATCCGCAGGACACGATTGATCACGCATTCCGTGCCGATCTCATAGACATCCTGCGGAAGCGGATCGGTGATCTCCTCGGAGCGTTGCGAGACGATCAGGATACAGTGATCCCCGCTCATTGCCTCTTCGATGGCGCGCAACGCCGGGTCGCGATCCACAAAGAGCGGCACGACCATATTGGGCAGCATCACTGTATTGCGCACCGGCAGGACGGGCAGTTCACGCGCCTGCAAGTGGTTCGCAAGGCTGAACGTGAGGGATTTCTGCTGAAAGTGCGTTTTGTCAGGCGCGAAGCCGACGTCCGGATAGGTCTGCGTCTGCCGGGCGCGGCGGATAGGTCTGCGTTGCTTCTCCGATGAATCCGATGAGTCCATGTCTCGGACCTCCCTTGGGATGTCTGTGGATGACGCGACCGCGCCTGGACTGTGGCCAGCGCCTTGCTGTGTGCCAGGCGGCGCTGACTGAGCGGTAGTCAGGATGGCTATGCGCAATGGGCTATGCCAGGGGACGTATTAAGAAGCGCCCGCCTTTGCTCCGTTGATAGCAGTATAACCCAACGAAGCGGCCAGGGCAAGCCACCGCCATATTTTCCTGTGGAAGGTGTGGAGAAAGTTATCAACACTATCCACCTTCGGGAGCGCCGGTCGCGTTTCCCACATAGCTAGTAACGCTTCAACAGGGCGCATGGACACGGAATATGCCGCTGATAGGCACATTTCGCGCCAGATTGCTTCTTGACCGGACAGGTTTGGGAAGCTCTGGGGAAACAAGGGGGAAACAAAGTGGAGAGCGGGGTATGATATAGTAGTCATCATGGCGTATCACGTCTGTAGTAGCAAGCATTGCGTATATATCATCAACGGTGAGGGTTGGTAGAGTGAGGAAGGGAGCGCAGGGCGTGGAGATGAGTTTTCCGCGATGTCGAAAGTGTGGGCAGGGCGAACTGGTGCCGCTCTCTGATTTTGGCAGCCAGGGTGCGCCGATTCAGTTCAAGGCGTGGGTCTGCACAAACCCGCAGTGCCTCTATAACGTGAAGATACGCAATGGCGACATCATCATCAACGAGCCGGTCAGCGACGGTTCGATCCATCCCTATCGTGGGGGACGGTGAAGTCAGTGTTTGGGATGTACGCCAAGCATGCGCCCGGCAGGAAGGAAGAGCAGGATCAGCCCTATCGCAAAGAGCGCCAGCATCACGCGATGATCGGCAGCGTTGAAGGGCGTCGTGCCGTTGCGTGTGGAGAAGAGTCCGAGCAGATAGCCGAGCGCGCCCACAATATGCGCGGCAAGTGTGGCGCCCCATTGCCAGGTCTGCTGTGTTAGCATGGCAAAGAGCGCCACCGCGAAGACAACACCACAGACGCCCTCCACAATACCCGCATAAAGAATCCGCGTCTCGGTGAAGGTGGTAAATCCCAGGGGAATAGTTGCGCCAAACAGGTGAACTGCGCCCGCGAAGAACAGCGCGAGGGTATCGAACACCACCAGGATGCGTAGCGCCAGCCTGACCAGCGCATGCCCTGGCGTTGCGGATTGCTGTACCATAGCAAGTTTCCTCCTCTCCTCAAATGCCCAGAAGTAGGCGGTGACAAGAAGGGCGCTCATTCAATTACCAGCCTGCTCTTTTGCGCCGCCTTTGCCATCCGTGCCAGACTCTCCGCCAGGGCCAGCGCGCCCAGCCCTACCAGCAGATGTACAACCTGGATCACCCAGTGCGCTGGATTGGGTTCGGGTAGGATGCTTGTCTGCGTCGCTCCTAGGATGGGAACAATCAATCCCCAGGCAAACGCCAGCACGACCAGCCCGATATTCACGCCAGAGATCGCCGCCAGAACGGCAAGCGCCCACAGCGCAAGCACAATCGTAATCCCCAATAGCATATGGATGGGAATGAGGAAGTCTGCCGAGCCTGTCCAGATGGTAAGGCCCAGAATGATGATAATCACTCCGGCGACCCGGACGATCCATTGGAAAACAGTGGTTGTTACGCGCATGTGTTCAGTTCTCCTTGTTGTATCTTGACGCCGATAGTGGGCGTAGTTCATCGTGGAGACCCAGTTTGTCGCTTCATCAGCGGGTATGGCGCCTCCCACACCCGCAAGTATAGCGACCGGACGTGACAAACGCATGACTATTCCCGGCCTCTTTTGTCACGGATTTGTCATCTTGATATGCCATAATGCCGTTAGTGACACACATTCCTATGGAGCGTTCCCATGCGCATTCTCGTGATCGAAGACAATCACCGCCTCAACGATACCCTGACGGCCAGTCTTGCCCACGAAGGCTATAGCGTTGACAGCGCCTATGACGGGCAGGAAGGACAAGATTTCGCCGAACTGACGGCCTACGACCTGATTATCCTCGATATTTTGCTGCCCAAGAAGGATGGCCTCGAGGTCTGCCGCGACCTGCGACGGCGGCGCATCCACACGCCCATCTTGTTGCTGACCGCGCGCGACAGTGTGGATGATCGGGTGCAGGGGTTGGATTACGGCGCTGATGACTACCTGGTAAAGCCGTTTGCCATGCGCGAACTGTTGGCGCGTTTGCGTGCGCTCCTGCGGCGCCAGCAGCCCTACAAGCAGGGACGTTTGGAGCTAGGAACGCTGGTGATGGATCCTATTACCCACACGGTAGAGCGTGACGGTCAGCCCATCGAACTGACACCGAAGGAGTTTGCGTTGCTCGAATACCTGATGTATCACGCGAACCAGGTGGTCACGCGGGAGATGATCGAGCAGCACATCTGGAACTATGACTTTGAGTGCGAATCAAATGTGATTGATGTGTATGTGCGTCGTCTGCGCCGGAAGATCGACGCGCCCTTCGCGCTCAAGTTGCTCACCACCGTGCGTGGTATTGGTTATCGCCTACAACCCCCGCCGGAGCAGGAGCGCGCGCCATGAAACGATCCTCACAATGGCGACAAGGACACGAACACCGGACTATCCGGCGATTTTGGCCTTTCACACTGGCGTCAAGCGTGCGCGCGCGCCTGACGCTTTGGTATGTGATGATGATGATCTTTATCGTGCTGCTCTTCGGAACCAGCTTGTATATCGAGCAGGCGTACTTCAACGCCGCCGCAGCCGAAAGCGCGATGGAGACGCAGCTCTATCACGATAGCCAGCGTTTCGCGGAAACATATCAGCAGTCGTCAGCGCGCCAAGAGTCGCCTGCCTCGCTACAGTTGGCGCTCTCCTCTCAGGAGGTGGCGCTCTTTTTGCGACCTGATGGCTCCGTCATCTCGGCGCACGGCCCGCTGACGACCGGTATGATCCAACAACTTCAAGCACAGGCGAAACAAGGCGCCGGTATGATCGACCTTCCGATTTACCGGGCGCATACACATGGCTGGTGGAATACGCCTACCACCTATCGGGTGCTAATCATGCCCATTCTCTCGCAGAATACTCGTGTGGCTACCATTCTGGTTGGGGAGCCACGCCCAACTTCCCTTCCACTGCCGGTGATCTGGTTGTTCCACGGCGGTTTCGCGATCCTCTTCGCGGCGATTGGTGGCTACTGGCTGGCGGGCAAGGCGCTGCAACCGGTCAAACAGATCACACGCACCGCCAACGAGATCAACGCGACCGATCTGCGGCGTCGCCTGCATTTGCAGCGGCGCGACGAGTTTGGCGAGCTGGCCGCGACGTTTGATCGCATGCTGGCCCGCCTCGAGGCCGCCTTCAAGCGCCAGACACAGTTCACCGCCGACGCCAGCCACGAACTGCGCACACCGCTTGCCATCATCGGGCTGGAGGTCAATCGCGCGCTGACACAGGCCGAGCAGCCCGAAGACTATCGTAGCGCGCTGGAACTGATTCAGACCGAGAACGAGCGGATGGGGGCGATTGTCAATAGCCTGTTGCTGCTGGCGCGGGCGGATACGGGCCAGATGACGCTGAATGTGCAGGATGTCGATCTGAGCGATGTTACGTTGGCCTGTGTCGAGCGCCTGCTGTCTTTGGCGCGCCAGCAGCAGATCACTCTGGCGACTGGCGCCCTGCCGGAGTTGCTGGTGCGAGGCGATCCGCAATACCTGGGGCAGATGCTCACCAACATCATCGAGAACGGTGTCAAATATACCAGTGGCAAGGGGACGCGCGTCTTTGTGGAGCTGGCGGGTGAGCAGGGGAAATATGGTGTTGTACGTGTGCAGGACGACGGCCCTGGCATCTCGGATGAACACCTCCCCTATCTCTTCGAGCGGTTCTATCGCGTGGATAAAGCACGTTCGACGCCGACGACCAGGCAGAAAGTAGGCGCATCGCTGCGCGGAGACGCTACAGGCTCAACCCAGAGCAGCCAGGGAACCAGCGAGAAGCACAAAGAGCCGGGCGGCGCGGGGCTGGGCCTCTCGATTGCACAGTGGATTGCACAGGCGCATGGCGGCGAGATACGGGTTGAGAGCGCCATTGGGGAAGGCGCCCTCTTTGAGATTCGTTTACCTCTGCTCACAGTTACGGAAAGAGATACCGCAGCATGAGAACGACCATCACGCAGCCGTTGGTCAGCAATGGCTATACATTGGAGACCACGCCTGAACGATTGGGCTGGCTTGAGCCAACCGATCCCGGACTGCCAATAGAGCAGCTTCGCGCTACTTATCGTAAACAGGGCTATCTATGGCTGAAAGGGTTCTTTGACCGCGAGGCTGTGCTGGCGTTCCGTCGGTTCTTCTTCGAGACGATTACTGCCGGAGGTGTACAGGCGTTCTTCGGGGTCGTCAAGTCGCGCGAGTACGAAGAGTTCTGCGCGTCGCCGCGTCTTATGGACTTCTATCGCGCGTTTATGCCAGGGCAGCCCTATCTGCACAAGCGCAAGCTGATTCGCTTCAACTATCCCGGTGAACGTAACTGTACCGGCGGCCACTATGATCTGATCTATCTACGCGCGGGAACTGATCGCCTCTACACCAGTTGGATACCCCTGGGCGACATTCCGGTAGAAATGGGCGGGTTGATCTATCTGGAACGTTCCGACGCGATTGGCCGTCGGATGGAGGCCGAGTTTCGCGCGCAAAACGCGGAGCTGCCACCGGAGGAGCGCATCAACGCCTATAATCGCAATATGCGCGAGAACGGCTGGATCAGCACAGACCTCGTTGCGATGGCGAATCGCTTCGAGAGCCGCTGGCTAATTGCGGATTACACGGCGGGCGACATGGTGATCCACAGTCCCTATATGATCCACGCCGCCACGCAGAATGACGATCCCGCGCACGAGATCAGGCTCTCCACGGATATTCGCTTCCAGCGGATGGATGACCCGGCAGACCGGCGCTGGGCGCAGGATTGGACGCCGGGCGATAACCTCTGATAGCCGCTAAGGAGGAGGCAGATGCTTCCCTTGATCTCTACCAACGCCATTGCGGGGGTGATATTTCTGGCCGCGTGCCTCGTCTGGATCGCTCCGGAGGTGATTGGGACGTTCAGGCAAACCGCGAGAACCGCCAGGAGAACGGCGATTGTTCATGATCGCGGCTCTCTGGGCGTCTTGCTCGCCCTTCAATGGCTTGGACTGGCGTTGAGCTTTGCGCTGGCGTGGGCCTTCCCATTGGCGGCGATTCCCTGGCAGCGGACGGCGCTCTTTGCCCTTGGTGTGGTGGCGATGCTGCTGGGAGTAGCCATCCGCTGGTATGCGATCAAAACGCTAGGCGCCTATTTCACCCGTGATGTCGCCGTCTCGGTGGATCAACCTGTCGTGCAGACTGGCCTCTATCGCCTGATTCGCCATCCTGCCTATACAGGCACGTTCTTGACGATGCTTGGCGTTGGGCTGGCGCTGGAGAATTGGGCGAGTCTGGGCGCGCTGCTGCTCTGTGTCGTGCTTGGCCATCTGTATCGGGCGCATGTGGAGGAGGATGCGCTCCGGCAGACCATCGGCCAGCCCTATATCGAGTACATGCGGCGTACCAAACGCTTCATCCCGTTTGTCTATTAGCTTCACGACCGCCAGACAGGCAAGACAAGGAGGCTCCGCTAATGGCGGTTCTCGGATGGATCGCGTTGCTCGTGTTGTTGGCGGCTCTCTGCCTGCTTGTGCTCTGGCTGATTGGCTTCCTGTCAGTCACTGATGTCTTTGTCTCGACAAAATCGCCAAAGGATACACGAGCGTTTCGTCGTGTTCTGGCGATCTTCCCACACCCCGATGATGAAGCCGTCTCGTGTGGGGGAACCTTGCACCGCTTCGCTGCCGAGGGGCGCCAGGTGGCGTTGGCGCTGTTGACGCGAGGCGAACGCGGCACACCTGACGCGCATGTAAGTGAACGCCTGGGAGCGATACGCGCATGCGAGGCCCAGGCCGTGGCGAAAAAGCTCTGCGTGCGGCTGATCCAGGCTGATTTTGGCGATGGCGAACTCTGCCAGAGCAAGCAACTTCTTGCAGCCTATATAACGGCGCTGATCGAGCGGGAGGCGCCAGACCTGCTGATCACGTATGACCTGGCAGGATTCTACGGACATCCTGACCATATCGCCTGCGCTGAGGTTGTCACCAAGGTGAGAGCCGCCAGCTTCCCGCAGCTTCCCCTGTGGTATGTGACATTCCCTCGGCTCATCCTGGCCGCCGCGCGTCTTCCAAAGCACCTTGCACCGACTGATGCTGCCCATGTGCGACAGGCCAGACCAACGCTCAAGCTCTTTCTTGGGCGCAGCGTCACTGCGAAGATCGCCGCATGGTATACCTATCAGAGCCAGCGCGCGGCGCTGACGAAGGGCCTGATGCGACTGCTTCCCATCTGGCTGTTTCTCTCGATGATGTTGTTCGAGTATTTTGCCGAGGCTGGCGAGGACGCTGGTTAGCGCGGAAAGGGGAAGCGTAAGCATGGGGGAGCTGCGATTGATGCGCCCGGCCCAACCGTTGACTGCGGCGTGGCAGGATATTCCCGTTGTGCTGCGCGGGATAACATCTCTGGGCGTCAGCTTTCGTCCGCTACAGGCCGGGGCGCTTGGGCTAGACCCTCACGAAGCACTGCAAACGCTGCTTGGCTATCCGTTTCAGGTGATACGTCTGGGCGCATACTGGAATCGCATCGAACCAAGCGTTGGCGCTTTTCTCACCGGAGAACTTGACCGGCAACTTGACGCCGCCGAGCAGGCGGGAAAGCAGATCATCCTTTGTGTAGGCCCAATCAAAACATTTGGCTACCCGGAGTTTTTCGTTCCTGCGCGCTACCTCGGTCAGCCCCTCCCTGAACATATGCGCATCACGCCAGCCACCCACCCTGCCCTGCTCGCCGCGGCGACCGACTTCATTGCGCGACTGGTGGAGCGATACAAACAGCGCCAGGGGATTATCGCGTGGCAGCTCGAACATGAGGCGGTGGATCCGCTTGGCGTTGAGCATAGCTGGCGACTGGATCATACCTTCGTCGAGCAGGAAGTTGCGGCTCTGAGAGCGTCCGATCCGGGCAGGCCCATCATGATGAATGGGTTTTTGCCCACTTCGAGCCTTGTCGGGCTGACACAGTGGCGTGCGACACACGATCAGGGAGATTCGCTCGCCGTGTCCCAACGGCTGGCGGATATTGTCGGGATTGATTACTACCCACGCCATGCGCTGCTGCGCCTGGGCGCGCGCACGCTGTATCTGGATGGAAGCGCAAGCCGCCTGGCGCAACGCCGACTGCGAAATATCTTCGTGTGGGCAGAGGCGCACGGGCGACAAGTGATGATCGCGGAGGGCCAGGCAGAGCCGTGGGAAGCGGTGACGACTCCGCCGAATCCGGCTGGACAGCGCATGGCAAGCTGCCTGCCGGAACACATCATCGCCAGCTACAACACCTGTATGCGCCTGTCGCATCCACAGGCGCTGCTCTCCGCATATCTCTTCTGGGGCGCCGAGTATTGGCTGCTGCGCGCAGGCTCCGGCGACCCCGGCTACCTTCAAGCGTTTGCGCGCGTGCTCGAAGAAGCCTGAAGAGGCTGATGTTCCTCCTATGCGCTACATGCGCTATGCGGCGCTGCGGTTGTACACCATTTGCGCCAGGATGAAGCCAAGCAGGGCAAGCCCCACGCTCCAGGCGATGGCAAGGATCACGTTTGTCGTGGTGATGGGCGTTCCCATCAGCAGTCCACGCACCGTATCAATGACCGGCGTAAAAGGCTGGTAGTCGGCGTACCAGCGCAGCCAGGATGGCATCGTGGCGGTGCTGACGAAGGCGCTGCTGGTGAACGACAGCAGCAGGAAGGTGAGGGCGAGGCTATTGGCTCCGGCGGGCGTCTTTCCGATCAGGCCGTAGAGCACGCCCATCCAGGTGACGCCAAAGGTGAAGAGCGCGATCACACCATACGCTTCGAGCCAGGCAATGGGGTTCGTCGTGGGCCGGAAACCCAGCAGCAACGCCACCAACGTAACGACGCCAACGCTGATCAACGTTTGTAACAGGCTTCCCAACACCTGTCCCGTCAGCACGGAGGCGCGTGAGATGGGCATCGTGCGGAAGCGGGCGATGATGCCCTCGCTCATATCCGTGACGACGTTGATTGCCGTCGTTGCGCACCCACTGGCTATCGTCATGATGAGAATGCCAGGCGCGACAAAGTTGATATATGCGCCATGTTCTGCGCCCATCAGGCTGGAGCCGAGCGCCCCGCCAAAAAAATAGACGAACAGCACCAGCATGATCACCGGCGTCATGATGCCACTCAGCGTCATGGGAAGGTAGCGTAGTGAGTGTCGGACATCGCGTTTGAACAGCGTCGCGGAATCACGTAGGGCAAACGTAAGCGGGTTCATCGTACAGCCTCTTTCTGTGTAGTGGGAACACTGGTCTGATTGGCATGGCCGGTGAGGGCAAAAAATACGTCGTCCAGATTTGGCGTATGGAGCGAGACGCTCTCAACCGGGATCGCTACATCGTCAAGCCGGTCGAGCATGGTTCGCAGCGATTTGACACTGCCATCGTTAGAAACTTGCAATGTGAGCGCTGCGTCATCGCGCAAAGTTGTTCCCAAGACGTGGGCCGCCGCGTCGAGTCCGCGTTCGTCGGCGAACTGAAGCAGGATGTGTCCGCCGGGGATGCGCCGTTTCAATTCCTCAGGTGTCCCCTCGGCGACCAGCTTCCCCTGATCGAGTACGCCGATCCGGTTGGCAAGCTGATCCGCCTCATCGAGGTATTGCGTGGTCAGCAAGATGGTGACGCCGCTCGCCACGAGGCTGCGGATGATCTCCCACATAGTTTGGCGGCTGCGCGGGTCGAGTCCGGTCGTCGGTTCGTCGAGGAAGATGAGACGTGGATCGCCCATCAGCGTCATGGCGAGGTCGAGCCGCCGCTTCATGCCGCCGGAGTAGGCGCTGGGCCGCTTTTTGGCCGCGTCGGTCAACTCAAACCGTTCGAGCAGCTCGGCGGCGCGTTTGCGTCCAGTAGACCGGCGAAGATGGAAGAGATCAGCCATCAAAAGCAAATTCTCCTCGCCGGTCAGCAGGTTATCAATCGCTGAGAACTGGCCGGTGACACCAATTGCCGCGCGCACTTCGCCTGGCTCTTTGATCAGATCATGCCCGGCCACTTTCGCGGCGCCGCCGTCTGGCCGGATGAGCGTCGAGAGAATATTCACCATCGTCGTTTTGCCTGCGCCGTTGGGGCCAAGCAATGAATAAATCGTTCCATCCGCCACGCACAGGTCAATCCCGTCAAGGACGACATGGGAGCCGAACGATTTGCGTAACCCCTGTGTTTCAATCATCATGGCGTTTTACGCCCTCCTGTGCTATACTGGGATTAAGTGAGTCACTAAGTTAAAGCGTGTTGCTTTAACTTAGTGACTAAGATAAAACAATCTTACACGAAAGGATAAACAATGTCAAGGGGTGATCAAGAAATTCGTGAGGGTTTGCTCACTGAGCTTGCGCGTGAGCTACGGCAGTTCACAGGGCTAGGGGCTTCGTACTTTCGGGCGGCGTCGGCGCGGAGCGGCATGAACGTCACCGATATGCAGGTGCTCGATATTCTGGCGAATGGCGAGCCGTTGACCGCCGGTCAGCTTGCCGATCTCACGGGACTCACCACAGGCGCCATAACAGGGATGATCAATCGGCTGGAGGAGGGTGGATTCGTCCTGAGGGAGCGCGATCCCAACGATGGGCGGCGGGTGATCGTCAGGCTGGCGCCAGGGAAAGAAGATAGCCAGGCGCTCAGCCCGTTGTTTGCGTCCATTGGCGCTGGATGGAAGGAACTGGCGGCGCAGTACGACGATGAGCAGCTCAGCATGTTGTTGGGGTTTCTCAAGCAGAGCAACGAACTGACCAGGAGGGAGATCATCCGGCTGCGCGAGGCGCCTGCGGATGATGAGGAGAACGTTGCGCCTGAGCTGGGCGGCATCCTAAGTGGCAGGCTGATCATCCCAAATGGGGTGGCTAAGATTACTCTGCATGCGGATCGCAACATCAGCCAGTTATATCAGGCGCGCTTTGAGGGGACGCCGCCGGATGTGAAGACCAAAGAGGGAGTCGTCACCATTCGCTATCCACGGCGCCTGTGGATGTTGGGGATGGGAGAAGGCGTTGCGGATGTCACGCTCAACGCTGCCATTCCGTGGGCGATCACAATACGTGGTGGTGTATCGGGTATCACCGCCGATCTGGGCAACCTCACTCTCACAGGTCTTGAAGTCAAGGGAGGTATGAGCATGATCCACCTGACCCTCCCTGAGCCGACTGGCGTGGTTCCCATACAGATCAGTGGGGCAGCGTCCGATATTCAGGTGCGACGCCCTCTTGGTGTTGCGGCGAAGGTGCATCTTCAGGGCTGGGTCTCCACCTTCATCTTCGACGAGCAGATGTTTGGCAATGTGGGAAACGATGCTCGGCTGCAAAGCGCCAACTTCCAGGCGAGCATGCCCTATTACGACATCGAAGTAAATAGCTCCGCCAGCATGGTGACGATCACCACCGCCGAGTGAAGACAGGCTGTGCGCCTTCGCAAGTCATGTATACTTGAAGCACAGACTCGGTACACTTGCTGTCATCATGCCTTCTGGCAAAGGGTTTTATGATCCACTGTATTTTCTCGTGCTTGGCAAAGGAGAGAACGAGTCGGTACTTGCCTGGCGTGCGACGAACCTCTCCGCCAAAGAAACTTCTCAGCGTGTATGCGCAGCCATCCACTCCATGACCAATCTCCCACTTGTCGATCTCACGGCGCAGGCGCAACAGATAGTGTTGGGCGTTCCACCTGCGCCGGTTTGGGGCGCCCGTGGATAGCTTGCAATTTCTGCTGGCATGTCATCACAATAGGATGAACATTGAGTTGAAGAGTCAGGTAGATTCGAAAGGATGAGAACAGCACATGCCAACAGCTAATCCTGCGTTGTTGACCCGTTCCGCTATAGAGTTGGCGGGCATGATTCGCTCAGGCGAGCTACGCAGCCGCGAGCTTGTGGAGGCCGCGTTGGCGCAGGTGGAGGCGCGCAAAGACCTCAACGCCTTCACCTTTCTAGACGCCGACACAGCCCTGGCGACCGCCGATGCGATCCAGCCCGGCGATCCGCGTCCGTTCGCAGGTGTGCCTATCGCCATCAAGGAACTCAATCCTGTCGCAGGTTGGCCCTTCACGATGGGGTCAGATATCTTTGGCGACTACCATGCGCCAAACGACGCCTACACCGTGCGGCGGCTACGCAACGCTGGCTTTGTGCTGATTGGCCGCACCTCAGCGCCGGAGTTTGGCATCGTGCCTGCCACCGCGCCGCGTCGCTTCGGCCCCACGCGCAATCCCTGGAACCTGGATCGCAGCCCTGGTGGTTCATCAGGTGGCGCGGCTGCCGCCGTAGCGGGCGGCATTTTGCCTGTGGCGCATGGCAGCGATGGCGGCGGTTCGCTGCGCATCCCCGCCTCGTGCTGTGGTCTCGTTGGTCTGAAGGCAAGCCGTGGGCGCATCTCGTCCGGCCCCGATATGGGCGACAACATGCTGTCCACGCAGGGATCGCTGACGCGCACGGTCGCCGAGACGGCGCAACTGCTCGACCTACTGGCGGGCTATGAGATCGGCGACGCCACCTGGGCGCCTCCGCCGTCCGAGCCGTTCGCCGCCACCGCCGCCCGTCCGCCGCGTTCCCTGCGCATCGCCTTCACTACCATCTCTCCGCTCAATACGCCGGTTGACTCTGAGTGCGTCGCCGCCACGCATGACGCTGCGAAGCTGCTCGCCTCGCTTGGCCATCACATCGAGGAGGTCACGCCACCGGTCTGGCAGTCTGAAACGCTTGTGCCAGCTTTCAACGCCATCTACGCGGCAAGCATCACCAGTGGGGTGCGCGCGGGCGCACGCATCACGCAGCGCATGCCCTCGCCGGAGCTTGTCGAGCCGCTGACGTGGTGGTTCTACGAGATGGGTATGCGGACGAGTTCGGCAGAACTAATGGAAGCTGTTGGGGCGGTGCAGGGCTACTCGCGCCAGTTGATCGCGTTCTTCTCAGCCTATGATGTGTTGCTCACGCCTGCGCTTGCGCAACGTCCGCTACCCATCAGTGGCATCAACACCATGTCAGCCGATCCGCAGGCGGAATGGAACAAAGCTGCACTCTTCACGCCGTTCACGCCGATCTTCAACGTGACGGGCCAACCGGCCATTGCCCTGCCGCTCTACCAGGGCAAAGATGGCCTGCCTCTGGCCGTGCAGCTTGCCGGGCCGCCGCTTGGCGAGGGGTTGCTCCTCTCGCTGGCTACGCAGATCGAAGCCGCGCAGCCCTGGGCGGAACGCAAGCCCGCTGGCGTGGCTTAGCGAGGCAGGCGATCAGCCTTTGCTTTTGGTCGCCTAGTGTGCGGAACACGAGCGCCAGGACAATGGCACAACTCCACACGGCATGGATCATCGCCGATAGCCGCTCAGACAAGCCATTGGGTGATCCTGGCGCAGTGCTTACGCATACAAGCCAGTAGACAAGCATCAATACGCCTGTCACCAGGCTTTACATAGCCCATCCGCGTAAGCTTATGGCGATCGAGCGTAGCGCCGAAGTTTGACGGTCGCCGTTTTGATGCGACATAATACGAACAAGATGCTTCTGCAAGCCTTTTCAGCGTTTCGGGCTTCAAACGCCGAGTGAAAGGAAACTCTTATGAGGTATGAGGATTATCTCGAGTTTGCTCAGCCAGATATTATTCGCATAAAAGGCCATCGCATTTTCTTGGAAGATATTCTCGAGCGATGGCTGAGAGGCTATTCGCCTGAACATATTGTTCACGAGCTGCCGACGCTGACACTAGAAGAGGTGTATGCCTCAATTACTTATTATCTCCACAATCGGCTAGAGATCGATGCTTATCTTGAGCCGCCAGGAGCCTGGCCGAAAAGCAGATGCGTCAGGCTGACGAACATCCAGATGATGTAAGGATGCGCCCACTGGGGAATATTCCAGATACGCGATAACGCTACGATTGGCGAACTCATCGAAGACATTCTCTTGATTTGGGGCGCGACTGAGGCAAGTGAGCATATAGATTAGGTCAGGTGGATTCCTAATATGACCAGCAGGATTGAGACATTGGATGCGCAGGCGCTGGGCTTTGCCGCCAGCTATGAGGTAATCGTCGTCGGCGCCGGACACGCGGGCTGCGAGGCCGCGTTGGCAGCCGCGCGCATGGGGCGGCGCACGCTGCTGTTGACGATGAACCTCGATAGCGTGGCGCTGATGCCGTGCAATCCTTCGGTCGGCGGCCCGGCCAAAGGCCACCTTGTGCGCGAGATTGACGCGCTGGGCGGCGAGATGGGCCGAAACACCGACCGCACCTTCATCCAGATGCGCCTGCTCAACACCAGCAAGGGCGCCGCCGTGCAGGCGTTGCGCGCGCAGTGCGACAAGCAAGCCTACCGTCTCAGCATGAAATACGCCCTCGAAGCGCAGCCAAACCTCGAACTGCGCCAGGGTACAGTGGTTGACCTGCTGACTGATCGTGACGTTTCCAATGCGGATGACCGGCCAGCGGCAAATGCGCGTCCACGTATCACTGGCGTTATCCTGGGCAATGGCGCGCGTATTCCGGCACGGGCGGTCATCCTCACCACCGGCACGTTCATCAATGGGCGGCTGGTGGTGGGTGCGAAGACCCAGCCTGGCGGGCGCACTGGCGAAGGCCCGGCGCTGGGCATCTCCGACGCGTTGGCGCGCTTGGGTGTGCGCATGCGCCGCTTCAAGACAGGCACGCCGCCGCGCATTGACGCCCGCACGATTGACTACAGCCAGACCACCATCCAGCCGGGCAGCGCCACCCCGCGCTACTTCTCGGCTGATCCCACCGCGCACGAGGAGATATTGTTGCCCCCAGGGCGGCCCAATCCGGTCTACCCCATTCCACCTGAAGCGCAGACTACCTGGCGCGCACAGTTGCCCTGCTATCTCGTTCACACGACCCCCAAGACGCATGAGATCATCACCGCCAATCTGCATCGTTCGCCGCTCTACGATGGCACAATCGAGGGCGTTGGCCCACGCTATTGCCCTTCTATCGAGGTGAAGGTAGTGCGCTTCGCCGATAAGGAGCGCCACCAGGTCTTTTTGGAGCCTGAGGGCTGGCGCACGGGCGAGGTCTACGTGCAGGGGATGAATACCAGCCTGCCGGAAGATGTGCAGGTGGCGATGCTCCGTAGTATCCCCGGCCTTGAGCGTGTGGAGCTGATGCGCGTCGGCTACGCCGTAGAGTATGATTACGCGCCGTCGGATCAGATCACACCGACGATGGCGACGAAGGCAGTTGACGGCCTCTTTATGGCGGGCCAGATCAACGGCACCTCCGGCTATGAGGAGGCCGCCGCCCAGGGCATCATGGCAGGCGTCAACGCCGCGCTCTATGCCAGAGGCGAAGATCCGTTCATCCTGCGGCGCGACGAGGCGTACATCGGCGTACTGATAGATGACCTGGTGACGCAGCCGCCCACCGAGCCGTATCGCCTACACACCTCGCGCGCCGAACGCCGCCTGCTGCTGCGGCACGACAACGCCGACCTGCGCCTCGCGCCGCACGCCTATCGCCTTGGCCTGATTGGCGCAGACCGCTATGAGCAGGTGGAACGCCGCCGCGAGTTAATCGAGCGCACATTGACAGGGCTGCGCACGACGATCTTTACCCCAACGAAGGCGCTGACGGCGCGGACGGAGGAACTTGGGCTTGGCGCACTGAGCCAGAAGATGACAGCAGCAGAGCTGTTGCGCCGACCCGAGGCGACCTATGCCCAGGTGGCCGCGCTGGCTTCGGACGCCACGAGCGAGGCGAACTGCGAGAACGAAAGCTGTTTGCCCATGCCCGACGCGCTCGATGACGATACCATCACTGAGGTGGAGCTTCGGGTGAAGTATGAGGGATACATCCGTAAGGAAGAGATGGGAGCGCAACGGGCGCTGCAACTTGAGGATCGGCGCCTGCCCGAGACGTTTGACTATCGCACGCTGGTTGGTCTGCGCAACGAAGCGCGCCAGGAGTTGGAGCGAGTGCGCCCACGCACGATGGGCCAGGCGTCGCGTATCCCTGGCGTGACCCCAGCCGATATTGCGATCCTGCTGATTCATGTCGAGCGGCAGCGGCATGGCCAACGCCAGCGCGCATGAGCCGCGACGCGAGAGCATGCAGCATGCCAAAAGCCCTAACGAGTTTGACATTGCCCGCGTTTGCTCGTACTATACAGGTGTGTGGTGGTGGGGGCAAGCGTTCTCATGCGTGGTCGGCTTTCGCGCTACTACCATGCTCTTGCTTGAACCTCAACCCGCGCAAGGGTACTGAAAGCATGCAGGCAGGAGAACCCCCATTGCGCATCCTTGTTGTAGATGACGATCCAATTGGCAGCCGGATGATCGAGTTCTTGCTGGGTGAGCAGGGCTACGCGGTTGACCTTCTTGATAACTCGCGGGGCGCGCTGGCGTTCATCGAACGTCATCGCCCTGATCTCGTCTTGCTCGATGTCAATCTTCCCCCGTTTAGCGGCTTTGATCTCTACCAGAAAATGCGCGCACGTGGCGACGACATCCCTGTGATCTTCGTCACTGCCAAGGGCGAGGTGGAAGACCGCGTGCATGGGCTGCGCCTGGGAGCCGACGACTATATCTGCAAGCCCTACCAACCTGCCGAACTGACCGCGCGTGTCGAGGCGGTGCTCCGGCGCTATCGCAAGAGCGCGGAGGCCGAGCAACTGACAGCGCAGGCGCTTCAGGCGGGCGGCATTATAATTGATCCTATTAGCCGCAATGTGCGCCTGGCGGACCAACGGGTGATCTCACTGACGCCAACTGAACTCAAAGTGCTGCTGCAATTGACACAACATCCAGGGCAGATCGTCGAGCGTGAGGCAGTGCTGACGGGGGTCTGGGGCGATAATTACCCCGGCGAGAGCAACATCGTTGATGTGTATATCCGGCGATTGCGGCGCAAGCTGGAGCCTGACCCGGCGCATCCCACATTGATCCAGGCGGCGCGCGGCGTGGGCTATCGCTTTGCCGGAACTGCGAGCTAACGTATGAGTCATCCAGACCATCCAGATTCCTCAGATTCCTCAGAGCAACCAGCGGCTCCCTGCGTTTGCCCTTCCATCCAACCGCTGGCGGACGTAGCGGACATAGCGGATCAGTCGTTGGATGACCTCGCTGATCAACCAACCGGCATTCTGGCGCGGACGGATGATCAGGCGCCCGTCTCTGTGCTGGCGGCGCAGCGTATGCAAGGCAATCTCATCTCGATGATCTCACATGAACTACGTACGCCCCTCAATACGATTAGCGGCTTTCTTGAGATCGTGCTCGATGGTCAGGTTGGCCCGCTGAACGAGCGCCAGCAGGAGTTCCTTGGCTATGTGCGCACAGGCGCTCAGCAATTGACGACGCTCGTTGAAGACATCCTTTTCATCAGCAAGGCCGACGCAGGGCAGTTTCTCCTGCGGCTGGGGCCAGTGGAGATTCCCGTCCTGGTGGAAAGCGTATTGACGGCGTTGCATGGCGCCGCCGAACGCGCGGGAGTGCGCCTGGAGGCCGATGTAGCGCCCGGCCTGCCAACGATTGAAGCGGATGGCCTGCGTGTGCAGCAGGTGCTCTCAAATCTGGTGAACAACGCGATTAAGTTTACCAATCGCGGTGGGGTGGCGCGCATCACGGTTCGCCAGGATGGCGACGCAATCCTCTTTCAGGTAAGCGACACAGGGCGGGGTATCGCTTCGCGCGATCTCAAGCGTATCTTCGAGCGGTTCTACCAGAGTGACAACGCGGGCGAGGCACAGACGGGCGGCCACGGCCTGGGGTTAGCTATCGCTCGGCTGATCGTCGAGCAGCACCACGGACACATCTGGGTGGAAAGCGCGCTGCGTCGTGGCTCAACCTTCTCCTTCACCATTCCTGTTGCTCCCCTGGTTCAACCTCAGCAGGAGGTAGATTAGCCAGGCGGCGCCATTCTTTGTACCACATGACAATTCATTCAAGCACAGTGCAAAGGTGTGTCGCGATGCGCTTACGGCTCGCCTTTCCGCCGCGCTACACGCTGATTGCGCTTGGTTCTGCGCTGCTGGCGTTCGAGGGATATAACTTCAGCGGATTTGGGCTGAGCGTATCAGGCTGGGGCGCGGCGCGCATGGCGCTTGATGCGGCATTGGGGCTGGCGCTTCTGCTGGTGGCGTGTCTTCCTTCTGGCGCGCTGGCGCGCTGGCGTTGGTTTGTCTTACTGAAACGCACGTATTGGCGGCTACGGGCGCTGGCCGTTATTGGGTTGCTTGCGCTTGTCACGCTCTCGTCGCTGGCGTTGCTTGGCGTCGCCTATGAGGCGCTGATCCTTCCGCCATCGCAGGCGTATGTCACCGATACGCTGGCCTTCACCGATGAGAACGCGCGGCTTACGCTCTCTGGCAAGAATCCGTATGATCCGGCGACGAGCGACCGGGCGTTTGTTCAGGCGCTCCAGCGTTTCCCTCATGTTGTGCCCACGCCCCTGCGCCGTGGCGCGCTTGCCCATCAACAGGGCTACCCATCGCATGCGCTTGTGGATGCGCTGAAGCGACGTTACCTGCGCTGGGAGACGGCACGGGTGGTGGGACACACAACATCCCCCGATCCCACTGGCGGCGCATTTGATCCGCAGACCACCCATAGTTATCCTGCGCTCTCGTTCTTGCTGTATGCGCCGTTGCTCTGGGCGGGCGCGCCGGGCGTCTTGCCCTTCAGTCTTGCCGTCTATCTGGCGCTGCTGGTCTGGCTGACTTCGCGCGCTCCTGTTGGCATGCGCTTCTGGGCAGGGATAACCGCTCTGGCGGCGCTCCCGCTCACCTTGCTCTCGTTGCTGGCGGATGTCGAGGTTGTCTGCCTGGGCTTTTTGCTGGTGGCGTGGCGTCTGAGAGACAGCCCGCGCTATGGCTGGCTTTCGGGGGTATTCCTGGGGCTTGGCTGCGCCTTCAGGCAATACTGCTGGCTCTTCGCTCCATTTTACTTGCTCGATGCGCTGCTAACGAGCGGCTGGCGCGTGGCGCTCAAACGCGCAGGAATAACCCTGGCAGCGTTTCTGGCGTCTAATCTGCCCTACCTGATCACCAGCCCGCGCGCGTGGTTCACTAGCCTGTGGCTTCCCCTCAGCGAGCCGCTGTTTGCGCACGGCGTAGGGCTTGTGGCGCTCTTCCCATCTGCGCCTCCATTTGTCTTTGGCGTGTCGGAGGCGCTGGCAATGGTTGGCGCGCTCACAGCCTATGTCCGCTGGCATATAACACTGCGTCAGGCTGGATTGCTCCTGGCGCTGCTGCCACTGTTCTTCGCGTTTCGCTCGTTACCGAACTACTTTGCCATCGCCCCCTGGCTTGCGCTCTACGCCGTAAACGTACTAGACACCATCACTGATTCTTCCAAACAGGCGGCGCCAAATAGGTATTTTGTCTGACAGGGCGCCCGAAATGAGCGAGAGCATGGTACCCTGTAAATGAGTGTTAATTGGTCGAGGCGCGCGGTGTCCTTTGGCCTGTGCGCCTCAGATGATATGCAGGCAATGTGCAGACAATAGCGCGATGTCATGTTGCGACGACGAGAATCGAAGGGAGGCGATGGCATGGAGCGGAACGAGCGCAAACAACAACTGGCCGATGTGGCCGATGAGCAAGAGACGCAGGCGCCAACTCGCCAGCGCCGCGCCGCCACGCCACAGAGTCGCCAGCGCCGCCCGCGCCCAAACAGCAGCCCAACTGACAGTGGCGCCGATCCGTTCGATCCGTTCGATCCTTCCACAAGCGTCCCATCGTCAGCTTCGCTGGCGAGCATGCTCGATACGATGCCTCAGACGCCTGCCGTGTCATCCAATTCGTCTTCTTCAACTGCTCAGCCGTCCAATCTCAACGGCTCGTCTTCACGTGCGCTGGCGCGCAGACCGGGCGCCAGCCTGCCTACGCAAACCGCCCAACCAGGGAGCAGGCTTCCTGCGCGTACGACTGAGAAAATACTGAGCGAGAGTGGGGTGACTATCCTCCCTGCCAAACGCCCGACGCAGGTGAGCCGCGCGCTCGAACGCATCACAACTCCCGCGCCGTCTCCCAGGCGCACACCGTGGATCTCGACGCGAGCGGTGATCGCTTTTACGCTGGTGATCACGATTCTCGTGGTGGCGCTTGGTTTGAATACACGTCAGGGATCGCCCCAAACGGTGATCTCCACACCGCCGCCCTCCGGCAGTGGGCCGTTTACCGCTTCTGTCAATAGTGTTCTCATTCAGGCGCCTGCGCCAACTGCGTCGCCTGCGCCGACAAACAACAACAACGGTGGAACCTCGAACTACGCCAGTCTTTTGCAGCCCTGCCAGCAGAAATATCAGTTCATCCCGAACATCACCCAGTGGAGCGTGCCTCCTGGTTGCTATTCGTATATTTACATCCCTAACCCGGCGAACTATGTCAGTCGCCCAGGCTTTGGCTGGTGCAACTGGTGGGTACGGGTAACGCATCCCAATCACCCTGACATCACCGAGAATACCGCCTATCCACGTAGCCTTGTGCCTGCGGTTGGCGCGCCAATATTCTTCGATGGCGGCGAGCAGGGCGCTGATCCTTCCGGGCACTGGGCGGTGACGGTGGCCATCTCGCCGGATCATTACTGGGTGTTGATCAGCGAGATGAACTTCGCCTGGCGCGGCGGTGGCTTTGGCCGGATTGATTATCGGTATATCCACGTCTCACCGCACGTTCACTTTGTCTATATCTTCTCCTGATCGCTCTACCACACGACGCCGGTTGAGAGAACAGGGGATTCCCGATGGGAAGGGCCAGCAGGATGGGCATTTCTCCATCGTTTGTTTCGCTTTCTGGCCTGCCGTTTGCGTATATGGATGGTGATAGGTTGTCGTCATCCTCAGCGCTGTAGAGCGCGCAGGCAAGAGAAAAGCGTAGAGTGGTATGGATAGTGTACAGTCTGCCAGGCGTTCGTTTGATCTCCCACCACATCCCCAAACAATTATCGAACCGGCCATCACGAAGGGCCAGGTGGTAGCCCTTGTCAATCCGGCGGCGCGCCTGACCAGCGGGGATGAGAGCGACTCCGGGTGGCTTGAGAGAGAGCTACAGGCGCGTGGACTCAACGGACGGGCGATCACCACACAGGATGAGGCGGAAGCTATCGCTGTGACCTCGCAGGCCGTACGCGCCGGGGCAGCTATGGTCATCGCGGTGGGTGGTGACGGCGCCGTGCATGCCGCTGTTGAAGGGTTGTTGCGGGATACACTGGCAAAGGGAATCTCGGAGAATAAAGCGCCTCGCCAGATTGCAACGGCGCTAGGCATTCTACCATCAGGGACGATGAACAACGTTGCGGCGTCACTGGGCATCCCGGAGAATCCCTCTGAGGCGCTCGACATTATTGCCGGTGGGAAGACACGCCCGCTCGATGTTGGTGTCGCCGAGGGAAGGCCGTTTATCGAGGTGGTGACACTGGGGGCCATTGCCGCGCTTGCCCCCATCGGCGAGTCATTCAAGGGACACCCCTGGACGCTTGGCCGCAATCTCATCGCCGCCCTGGAAGTGCTACATCGCGCGCGGCCACGGCGTGTCAGGCTGACGATTGACGGCAAAGAATACCGGGTGCGCGCTCTGCATATCACGATTGACAATACCCCTGCGTTTGGCGCGCACCTGCTGGTCGCCCCAGAGGCGCGGATGGACGATGGACTGCTGGAAGTGGTCGTGTTCGAGGGGCCAACGGGCTGGGACTTGGTTCGCTATTTGGCTACCACCATCGGCGGGGTCAGCTCGCGCGGACAACATCCCCGCGAGAAACGTTTTCAAGGACACATCGTCCGCGTCGCTCCGCAGGAATCCTGGCCGGTGGAACTTGATGGTTCCCATTTTGGGTATATTGGCGTCGGAACGACAATGCCAGTCTTTACGGCGCAGGCGTTGCATGGGGTACTGCGCGTCTGTGCGCCTCCGCGCGGTGAGAATCTCCCCGAGACGTTCAACGAAAACCCTGTGCAGACGTTGATGCGCGCGTTGCCGACGGCGACAACGCCTCCCTCCATGCCCGATACCCCCTTATGAGCCAGATATTTTGAGGCTGAGCGGGGATTGTAGCCTGTTCCGCCAGGCAGTTAGGCGGCTTAGCGGCTCTTTGGCGTGCGCATCTTCTTATAGTCATGGACTACAAAACATTCGGTGATGCAACGACAAGCAACCCCAAATATGCAAAAAAAAACCAACAACGCCGCAACATGGTATACTTGACTCCTGGCGCTGGGCGTCCATCGGTGAACTACGGTGAACTACGGTGAACAGTGAAAGGAGTATTCCTTATGGCGCACGAAGCAGAAGCGGCAGAAGCACAGGCGACAATTGGTGTGATTGGTGGCAGTGGCCTCTATCAGATGGAGGGGCTGGCCGACGCGCGCGCGGTTGAGATCGAGACGCCGTTTGGCGCGCCGAGCGATAGCATCACCATTGGCCTGCTCGAAGGAACGCCCATTGCGTTTCTGCCGCGCCACGGGCGGGGCCACCATATCAGCCCATCGGAGATTCCCGTGCGGGCAAACATCTGGGCGCTCAAGAGTCTGGGCGTGCAGTGGGCGCTCTCGATCAGCGCGGTGGGCAGCCTGCGCGAACACATTGCCCCCAGGGATTTCGTCATCCCCGACCAGCTCTTCGACCGCACCAGGAGCCGGGTCAACTCATTCTTCGAGGGCGGAGTTGTCGTGCATTGCGCCTTCGCCGAACCGTTCTGCCCTATTTTCAGCCAGGCCGTCGGCGAGGCGGCGGAATCACTGGGAAACGTAAATGTTCATCGCAGCGGCACATATGTCTGTATGGAGGGGCCACTTTTCTCGACCAGGGCTGAGTCGCGCATCTACCGTCAGTGGGGCGCCGACATCATTGGTATGACAGCGCTGCCGGAGGCCAAGCTGGCGCGCGAGGCGGAGCTACATTATGCAACGCTGGCCTGCGTCACCGACTACGATAGCTGGCATGAGAGCGAGGCGCCCGTCACCGTAGAGATGGTGATCACCAATTTGCAGCAGAATGTCGCCAATGCGCAGCGCGTCATTCATGAGGTTGCCCGCCGCGCGGCCACGCTTGGCAAGGAGAAAGCATGCGACTGCGAGACCGCGCTGAAGGCGGCTATCTTGACCGACCCGCAGCGTATTCCGACGGAGGTCAAAGACCGCTACTCACTGTTGTTGGGGAAATACCTGGCGTGAACACAGATCAGGCTCTTTTATGGCGGGGGGTGAAGGTGGCCGTCAGAAAGAGCGCGCTGATGACCACGAGGGCAATCGCCAGCGTGCGCAGCCCTGCGTCGGTCGCAGCGTTCCCGAAGACGACGCCAAGCAGCGCGGTCGAGAGGATGGCTCTCAGAAGGTAGGTGAGAGCGGCGCAAGCGCGCCGGACAGCCCAACCAGCAGCAGTCCCACGCAAAAGATACGACGTGCGCCAAAAAGATCGGCGAGGCGTCCCGTCAGGGGCATGCCAATAGCCGCAGCGATATAGTAAGTTCCTGCTATGGCGCCAGTGTTCTCTTCCACCTCATCGAGAAAATGTGCGGGCAAACTCCACAAAGTGATAGACATCTGCAAACGTGGTGGCAAGACCAACAGAGACACGCACCGCACCGGTGCTCTTGTCGTCAATACATCTGCGAAACTCATCGAGGCTCAGCCGCGCGTCGTGCCCGACAAAACACGAATTCAACTCGTCGGCGGTGTAATCCAGGGCTAACTCGCTTGCGCCGGGATTGCAGAAACAGCCGGTGCGTAGGGAGATACCGGCGTCGCTTGCCTGCCGCTCGACCAGGCGATGATCAATGAAGTGACCGTTTTCATCGTAGAAATTGAGGGCAATAGTTCCTCCGCGCGCCTCCGTGCCAACTGGCCCATAGATATGAACGACCGACGCTCCGTTGGCATGACGAAGCGCAAGTAGCTCACCCAAGAGCCACCCGGTCAGGCGCGTCACGCGTGTATGGATAGTCTCTACACCGATCCGTTGCAGGTAGCGCAAGCCGATCTCGATGGCTGGCAGCCCCAGGTAATTCAGCGTGCCATCCTCGAACGCCTCGGCGCTTTCCTGAAAGTAGAAACGATCTCCCTGCACAGACGCGACGGTGATGGTTCCCCCGGCGAACCAGGGGCGGCGTAGCTTCGCCAGCGGAGCTTTGCGCGCAATCAGGCAGCCAATACCGGTGGGATAGCCAAACATTTTATAAAACGAGAGCGAGACAAAATCAGGACGCCAGCGACCGAGATCAAGGTGGTTGGTCGGCGCGAAGGCGGCGGCGTCAAGCAGCACATCCCACCCATGCCTGTGCGCCATCTCTATCCATTCGAACGAATGCTGCACGCCTGAAAAGTTGGATTGCGCAGGGTAGGCAAATAACTTATGGGCGTCTGGCAATCCATTCACAAGGTAGGCAGTAAGTTTGCCTGCCTCAACTCGCAGATCCGGCAGAAGCATAGGGGCGTACTGCACTTTTGCGCCCCTGGCGCGGGCAAACTCGCGGATGCCGTTGACCGAGTTGTGATTGTCGAAGGTCAACAGAAAGGTACTGCCTGGCCCAAACGGATACGACTCCCCAACGAGTTTGAGCGCGCCGCTGGCGTTGGCAGTGAAGATTACCGCATAGTCATCGGCTGGCGCACAGAAGTAGTCAAGCACTGCGGCACGCGCCTGCTCTACAAAGTGGGTCGAGGTAAGCGAGGTTGGATTGATGGAATGCGGATTGCCAAACACTGTGCTCAGCAGCAGGCGCATATGCTCCTGAACCTGTGACTCGCCGTACAGGCCACCCCCTGTGTAGTCAAGATAGACATGGCCGGCGCGATCCAGCCGCGCGAAGTCACTGGCGCGCAAGGTGTCGAGCGTCGCTGTCGTCTCGAAATCCGGCGCGCTCCGGCGAAAGGCGGCTTCTGCCTCCGCCAATGAGGGCAGGCGCGGGGGAGACATGCGCTCCTGAATGCTAGCCGTCCCGCCATACGCAGAGAGCGGTTCTTCCCGCTCCTTCAGCCCATCGGCGTTCACTATCGCGGTCGCATCGCGTTGTGTTGTCTCCATTGACACCACTACCTCCAGACGAAACGCTGGCTTGGGAATAAGCTCAAGCCGCGAGGATCACGGCAAGCTGCCGCAAGTTGGCGAAGGGTTGGTTGGCTCTCATCAAGAGCGCCGTCTACCAAGTTTACCAATCATTATAAATGAGTAGCAATGAGTATAACCGAGGACGGACAAAAACGCAACAGGGATTGTACCACAACGCGAGACATGAACAGGCGACCTACTCATACCGAGTCGTCATACCAACGACAAATGTTTCATATAAGAAACAAAATTATATTGGCCAGAAATTGAGTAGTGGTCGCGTTATATTATGTC
>Ga0209061_1002170_pt1 | contig 26494 bp, 26 predicted proteins | sample Coa_R1_10_FD_187157 | JGI IMG/M metagenome (GOLD analysis project Ga0209061, IMG submission 187157) | Surface soil microbial communities from Centralia Pennsylvania, which are recovering from an underground coalmine fire - Coalmine... | ecosystem: Environmental > Terrestrial > Soil >... | reverse complement strand
CCGCCGCGGACATGGGGGTCCGCAGGATCTGCCGTTGCCGTCACGTCGGGCTGAGAGTCACACCCCTATGGGACAATAACGACAGCTCGAAACGTGAAGAGGTCCCCACGTGAAACGTGAAGACCTCTGGAGCGGACGACGGGACTCGAACCCGCGACCCTCACCTTGGCAAGGTGATGCTCTACCAACTGAGCCACGTCCGCGTGCGCGTCACTCTACCGCGCCAGGCTCCCTTGGGTGGAGCGCCGTCTCGGCCTCTGCCAGCTCCTTGATCCGCCCGAGGGTCGTGCGCATCGCCTCCTCCCGGCGCCGGTCCCGGTCGCGCATCACGACGTCCTCGACCAGACGTGCGCTGAGCGGGAGCCAGTGGACCTGGAAGGACTCCTCGAGGTCCACCCCGCCGTCGGCCTCGACGATCCGGTAGGTCCAGGTCACCATCTTCTTCTCGCGCACGAGCGTCGCGAAGCTGAGCTCGGCTCCCGGAACCGCCGTCTCCACGCGGCATGCGACCGACCAGCGCAGGCTCCCGTAGCGGTTCCACCCCCTGAACCGGGCGCCGGGAACGGCCGGAGCCGTCGCGCCCTGCTCCCACTCCACGCGGTAGCACTCCGGGCTCCACTCCCCCATGCGCTCGAGGTCCGACAGGAGCGCCCACACCCGCTCCGGGGGGGCGTCGATGTGGACCTGGACGCGTCCGGTTCTCGCACTGCTCACGGCTCTTCCCTCCGTTCCCTCGCTCCTCGAGCGTCCTTGCGTCTCGAAGGCCCAGCCGGCGCGCGACCCGCCTGTCGGCGCTTCCGTGCCAAGTAGTCGTACGCGAGGTCCGCGACCACCTCGACGAGCGGCTCCCAGCGCCGGCCGCCGGGGTCGTTCGAGATCTGCTGGTCGACGATCCCGATGCTGAGCGCCGTGACCAGGTCCTCGTCCGACTGGTCCTGCAGCAGTCCCAGCTCGGCGAGCTCGGCGCGCAGGCGCGCGAGCACCTCCACGGCCTTGGCGTACGAGGTCTCCGAGGGAACGAAGCCGGGGATGGTCCGCTGGAACAAGAGCTCGTAGCGAACCGGATCCTCGGTGCAGAAGTCGAAGAACATGCGGAAGCCCGCGCTGAGGCGCGCCCTTCCGGACCGGGGGGCGGCGCGCATCCGCGCGTCGACGACCTCGAGGAACTGCTCGTTGCCCTGTTGGAACATGGCGTCGTAGATGTCGTGCTTCGAGGCGAAGTACGAGTACAGCGACGGCACGCGCATGCCGACCCTGGCGGCGACGTCTGCGAGCGACACGGCGGCGAGCCCCTTCTCCCTGGCGACCGCCCATGCGGCGTCGACGATCTCGTCCTTGGTCGCCTGGTGCCGCCTCGCCCGCCGATCCTGGATCGGTTCTCCTAATGCCACTAGGAGTTCTATACGCCAATTGGATAGAGCGTGTCAAGGCCGCAGGCCGCAGGCCGCAGGCCGCAGGCCGCAGGCCGCAGGCCGCAGGCCGCAGGCCGCAGGCCGCAGGCCGCAGGCCGCAGGCCGCAGGCCGCAGGCCGCAGGCCTTCCCGCCTACCTCCCGCTGTGGCCGAACCCCCCGCTGCCTCGTGCCGACACCTGGAGCCCGCCGCGCCCGACCGGGTCGAACTCCGCGCGGGCCACTGGCTGCACGACGAGCTGCGCGATGCGGTCCCCCCGTCGCACCTCGTAGTCCTCCTCGGGATCCGTGTTGACGAGGAGGACGGCGACCTCCCCCCGGTAGCCCGAGTCGATCAGCCCAGGGGTGTTGAGGCAGGTCACCCCGTGGCGCAGCGCGAGCCCGCTGCGGGGCAGGACCAACCCGGCGTACCCCTCTGGGATCTCGAGGGCGACGCCGGTCGGCACCAGGGCCCGTCCGCCGCGGGCGGGCAATCGGACGTCGGTGCGGGCGTACAGGTCCGCACCGGCGTCACCCTCGCACGCGTAGCCCGGCATCGGCAGCCCGTCGTCGAGGCGCTCGATCGGCACCCTCGCAGGCGGACGCATCGGCGGGATCGTACCCGCCAGCCGGCGCAGCGCCAGGGTTCGGGCCACGCCGGTCGACGCGCACCACGTCCGCCGGACGGGTCCCGGTAGCCTCTCAGCGATGCTCGCCTGGATGGATCTCGAGATGACGGGTCTCGACCCCGCGACGGACGCCGTCGTCGAGATCGCCACCCTCCTCACCGACGACGACCTCACGATCGTCGCCGAAGGGCCCGACCTGGTCGTCGCGACCGGACGAGACAAGCTCGACGCCATGAGCGACGTCGTCCGGGACATGCACACGCGCTCGGGCCTGCTCGCCGCCATCGAGGCGTCGACGCTCACCCTCGACGAGGCCGGGAAGGCCACGCTCGAGTTCCTCGAGACGCACATCGCCGAGCGCGGCGCCGTGCCGCTCTGCGGGAACTCGATCGGGATGGACCGGCGGTTCCTCGCGGTGCAGCTCCCCGAGATCGAGCGGTTCTTCCACTACCGGTCGATCGACGTGTCGACCGTGAAGGAGCTCGCACGGCGCTGGATGCCCGACGCCTTCGCCCGAGCCCCCCGCAAGCGCGGCGCCCACCGCGCCATGGACGACATCAAAGAGAGCGTCGCCGAGCTCGCGTACTACCGCGAGGCCGTCTTCCAGAAGCGCTGAGGGGCCGCACCGTGACCGAGGGACTCGGCGCGCGCCTACCCCCGCCGCAGCCGGAGGCGATGAGCTACGAAGAGGCGGTGGCGCGGCTCACCGCGCCCGGCGCCCTCTTCGAGATGGAGGACGTGGAGATCAGAGGGGTCCGGCTCCGCGCGTGGAAGGCCGCTCCCCCGTCGCTCCGCTCCGTCCTCGACCTCTCTCTCGCCTACGGAGATGCCGAGTTCCTCGTGTACGAAGGAGAGCGGACGACCTACGAGCAGCACTACCGCGCCGCCGCCACGCTCGCCCGCCGGCTCGTCGACGACCTGGGGGTGCGCAAGGGGGACCGTGTCGCCATCGCCATGCGCAACCTGCCCGAGTGGGTGATCGCCTTCTGGGGGGCCGTCGCGGCAGGGGCCGTGGTGGTGCCGCTCAACGCCTGGTGGACCGGGGGCGAGCTCGCCTACGGGCTCGCCGACAGCGGGGCCTGCGTCGTCTTCGTCGACGACGAGCGCGCCGAGCGGATCGGCCCGTACCTGCGCGACCTCCCTGGGCTCCGGACGGCCGTCACGGCCCGAGGTGCCGCGACGGCCGGGGGTCCCCTCTTCTCCGAGCTGCTCGGCACGGTCCCCCCCGACGCCGTCCCTCCGGACCTCGAGCTCGTGCCGGAGGACGACGCCACCATCTTCTACACCTCGGGGACCACCGGGAAGCCCAAGGGTGCGGTCGGCACCCACCGCAACGCCTGCACGAACCTGATGAACCTGTTCTTCAGCCAGATGCTCAGCCAGCTGCGGTGGGACGACGCCCCCGGCGACCAGAAGGACGCGCCGCAACGGTGCTACCTCCTCAGCATCCCGCTGTTCCATGCGACCGGCTGCCACGCCGTGCTGGTCACCAACACCGCTGCGGGATCGAAGCTCGTCCTCATGCACCACTTCGACCCCGAGCGCGCGCTCGAGCTGATCGAGCAGGAGAAGGTGACGATCTTCGGAGGCGTCCCGACGGTCGTGATGCGGGTCCTCGACTCCCCGGCGCTCGCGCGCACGGACGTGTCCTCGGTGCGCTCGATCTCCTACGGCGGCGCCCCGGCGCCCACCGACCTCGTGCGCCGGATCCGCGAGGTGTTCGAGACGGGTCAGCCCGGGAACGGCTACGGGCTCACCGAGACCTCCGCCGCGGCCGTCTTGAACTCGGGAGCCGACTACGTCGCCAAGCCGGACAGCGTCGGGCGCCCCCTCCCCGTCGTCGACGTCGCCGTGGTCCCTGAAGGCCACGTCGGGACAACGCCGCCCACCGTCGCGCCGGGGCCGTCCGGAGAGCTGTGGATCCGCGGACCCAATGTGGTGCGCGGCTACTGGAACCGGCCGGAGGACACCGCCGCCGCCATCACGGCGGGGTGGCTCCACACCGGGGACGTGGCGCGCATCGACGAGGAGGGGTTCGTCTTCATCGTCGACCGAGCCAAGGACGTCGTCATCCGCGGCGGGGAGAACGTCTACTCCGTCGAGGTGGAGGACGCCTTGTTCACGCACCCGGCCGTCGCCGACTGTGCCGTCATCGGCATCCCGCACCCCGTCCTCGGGGAAGAGGTCGGCGCGGTGGTGGTGCTCCGCCCAGGCCACAAGGTCGGCGCCGAAGAGCTCGCCGACCACCTCCGGGCGCGGCTGGCCGCATTCTGCGTCCCCACGCGCTGGTGGTTCCGCCGGAGCTCGCTGCCGCGCAACCCGGCGGGCAAGCTGCTCAAGCGCACGGTGCGCGCCGAAGTCCTCGGCGCCGGCCCGCAGGAGACGGCCTGGGCGGGCGACCCCTCCGTGTGGGAGAGCTGAGCGCGCTCGGTGTGGGAGGGCTGAGCGGCTACTTGTTCGGCTGCGGGGTGAGCCGGAGGTACGGGCGGAGGGTCTTGAACCCCTTGGGGAACTTCACCTTGGCCTCCTCGTCGCTGATCGCCGGGGCGATGATGACGTCGTCGCCGTCGGTCCAGTCGACAGGAGTCGAGACCTGGTAGCCCGCGGTGAGCTGCAGCGAGTCGAGCACACGAAGGATCTCGTCCACGTTCCGCCCCGTCGACGCCGGGTAGGTGAGGGTCAGCTTCACCTTCTTGTCCGGGCCGATGATGAACACCGAGCGCACCGTGAGCGTGTCGTTGGCGTTCGGGTGGATCATGTCGTAGAGGTCCGCGACCTTGTGGTCCTCGTCGCCGATGATCGGGAAGTTCAGCGCGCTCCCCTGGGTGTCCTCGATGTCGGACGCCCATTCCTTGTGCGACGCGACCGAGTCCACCGAGAGCCCGATGAGCTTGGTGTTGCGCGCGTCGAACTCGCTCTTGCGCCGGGCGAAGGCACCCAGCTCCGTGGTGCACACCGGCGTGAAGTCCTTCGGGTGGGAGAACAGGATCCCCCAGCTGTCCCCGAGCCACTCGTGGAACCGGATCGTCCCCTCGGTCGTCTCGGCGGTGAAGTCCGGTGCGGTGTCGCCAAGTCGGATCGCCATGTCGCCCCCTTTGTGGTCTGGGCCGTTTCGTGTGGTCTGTGCCGTTGCGTGGGATGCCGCAACCGATCGGCTCGTGCGGCCGTGGGTTGCCCCGCCTCGAGCATAGCACTGAATGTCGACTGAGTTGGTCGGGATTCGCGCTGGTCGCCGTGCCGGCGCGCGAAGATCCCGGGATGGGCCAGAAGACCGTGGTCGTCACCCGACAGGGACCGGTCACGGTCGTGACGATCGACCGCCCGGCCGTGCGCAACGCCGTCGACCGGGCCACGGCCGAGGCCCTCCGGGACGCCTTCGCCGAGCTCGACGCCGACAGGAGCACGTGCGCAGGCGTGCTGACCGGTGCGGGAGGGACGTTCTGCTCGGGTGCCGACCTCGGGGCCCTGAGTCGTGGGGACCACGAGCCGGTCCTCGACGCGGGGCCGGGCCCCATGGGGCCGACCCGCATGCGGCTCGGCAAGCCCGTAATCGCGGCGATCGAGGGTCACGCCGTGGCCGGCGGCCTCGAACTGGCCCTGTGGTGCGACCTGCGCGTGGCGGCGTCCGACGCGGTGCTGGGCGTCTTCTGCCGGCGGTTCGGCGTCCCGCTCGTGGACATGGGGACCGTGCGCCTCCCGAGGCTCATCGGCCACTCGCGCGCGATGGACCTCATCCTCACCGGAAGGGCGGTCGGCGCGGAGGAAGCCCACGCGATTGGGCTCGTGAACCGCCTCGTCGAGCCCGGAGCGTCGCTCCCCGCCGCGGTCGCCCTCGCCGCCGAGCTCGCCAGGTTCCCGCAGGCGTGCCTGCGGAGCGACCGGCTCTCGGCGATCGAGCAGTGGGACCTCGAAGAGGACCAGGCGGCTGCCAACGAGGCCGCCCGCGGCCGGTCGGTGATCGAGTCGGGCGAGCCGCTCGCCGGCGCGCGTCGCTTCGTCGCCGGGGAGGGTCGCGCCGGCGCGCCTGTCCTCGCGCCGCGGTGACCGACGGGTCGAGGCCCGGTGTCGCCGCCTTCGACTTCGACGGCACTCTCACCCGAGGCGGCAGCGTGGTGCCCTTCCTCGTCTCGGTGCGAGGACCGGTCCCGGTCGTTCGTGCGGTCGTCTCCGAGCTCCCGCGGCTGATCCACGCCGCCGTCGCCGGCGGGACCGCCTCCGACGCGGCCAAGGAGCGGCTCTTCATCCGGCTCCTGGCGGGCCTCCCCGTGGCCGACGTCGAGCGGGCGGGCGCCGAGTTCGCCGCGGCGCACCTGCGACGGCATGCCCGGCGCGACACCCGCGCGCGCCTCGAGTGGCACCGGGCACAGGGGCACCGGATCGTCGTGGTCTCCGCGTCCCCGGAGTGCTACGTGCGCCCGGCCGCCGAGCTGCTCGGCGCCGACGCGGCGCTCGCCACCCGGCTCGAAGCCAGCGGGGACCTGCTCACGGGGCGGTACGAGGGACGGAACTGCCGCGGCTCGGAGAAGTACGCGCGGCTCATGGGCTGGATCCGGGCAGCGGGGCTCGGGGCGGCCAGGCCCGAGGTGTGGGCGTACGGCAACAGCAGGGGCGACTGTCGCCTGCTCGAGGGGGCGGACCACGGGGTCGACGCCGGCAGGCTCGGCCGCCTCGGCAGGCTCCGGCGGTTCCCGCGGCTCGCAGACGTCACCCAGGCTGCGCAACGCCCTACGGCACAGGCCGCACCGCCCGCTGCCGGCACCGGGGACCCGGTGGCCGACCCGAGCCGGTAGACCGGTAGAACGGGCCCCATGCGAATCGGACTCCACCTCTCGGACTTCACGTGGCCCGGTGGCCCCTCCTCCCTCCGTCGCGAGCTCGGTGCGGTCGCGTCGGCGGCGGACCAGGCGGGGGTCGACCGCATCAGCGTCATGGACCACGTCTGGCAGATCGGGCACATCGGTCCCCCCGAGCACGAGATGCTGGAGGCCTACACCACCCTCGGCTACCTCGCCGCCAAGACCGAGCGCGCGTCGCTCATGACGCTCGTCACGGGCGTCACCTACCGCAGCCCGGGACTGCTGGCCAAAATCGTCGCCACGCTCGACGTCCTGTCGAACGGGCGCGCGTGGCTCGGGATCGGCGCCGCCTGGAACGAAGAGGAGTCCAAGGGCCTGGGCCTCTTCTTCCCACCCCTCGCGGAGCGCTACGAGCGGCTCGAGGAGACCCTCCAGATCTGCCTGCAGATGTGGTCCGACGACGACGGCCCCTACGAGGGTCGCCACTACCGCCTCGAGCGCACGCTGTGCTCGCCGCAGCCGCTCACCCGCCCTCGCCCCCCGATCCTCATCGGCGGGTCGGGAGAACGCAAGACCCTTCGGCTCGTCGCACGCTACGCGCAGGCGTGCAACCTGTGGAACGACGAGCAGCTCCCCCGCCGGCTCGACGTGCTCCGTGAGCACTGCGCACGGGAGGGCCGTCCCTACGACGAGATCGAAAAGACCGTCTCGTACCGCTTCGACCTCGGCCAGCGCGGGGAGCGGGTGCAGGAGGTCCTCGACGACCTCGGCCGGCTGGCGAGCCTGGGCGTCGAGGTCGCCCACGGCGGCGTCGCCCGGGTGTGGGAGCCCCGCACCATGGAGCTCATCGCAGCGACACTCGTGCCCGGGGCCGCCAAGCTGTAGGCCCTTCGGCCCGCAGGCAGGCCCGTCGCCGGAGGGGAGGGGCCGGCCCGGCCCGGGTCAGCCCGAGAGGTCCTGTTCCATCTGGTCGACGGCTGTCTGGGTCACCGCGAGCGTCCCCCCGAGCACCGTGAGGTGGGTCACCCGGGCTCCTCCGACGCCTGTGGCCGCGGCCAGGCGCAGGTACGACGTGAGCGGCGCGCCCACTGTGCCGGGCGTCTCGGTCAACAGGAGCGGCGCCGGGGAGCCGGCGGCAGGCCCGTCGGCGGACACGACGGCGCCCGCGAGCCCGTCGCTGTAGCCGTTGCCCCGGGCGACCACGAGGGACCCCGTCCCCTGCCACCCCGCGCCTGTGGGCGCAGGGGCCTCCTCGAGCTCTGCGAGCTCGGTCGCGGTCGCGGTGGCGTCCGCGCCGGCGACGCGGACCACCGACACGCCGTCGGCCTCGAGCGCGGCGACGTCGGCGTCCGACACGGCGTCGGGGCCACCCATGACGAGGACCTGGCGCACCCCGAGCGAACGGAGCGACGAGCTCACCTGCGGCGACAGCGTGACCGCTGTGGTGAGCAGGATCGGGAACCGGTCGGCGTAGGCGAGCGTGCTCGCCGCCTCGGCGTCCTGGAAGGACCGTCCGGTCGCGACCACCGCCGTCGGGAGCTGGCCGCTCCCGGCGGGACCGCTCGACGCCGACCCGGCGGTCGCGTTGTAGCGACCGGTCCCCCCTGTCGCGTTCGTCCCCGCGTAGGCGCCGGCAAGGTCCGCGCTCCCCACCCCTGCGAGGGCAGCCGCGTCGGCCGCCACCGCTGCGGCGGTGTCGAACTCGCTCTGTCCGGCGATGCGTGTCACCCGCACGGTGCCGCCGGTCCCCGTCCCTCCCCCGCAGGCGTGCACCGGGAGCGCCCGCAGCTGCGCGACGACCGCTGTGGAGACCGCGAGCGGCCCGCCGACCACGTACACGCGCGTCACGCCCTCGACGCGCAGCGCCGTCTCGGTCGCTGTGGAGAGCTCCGAGGTCGGGGTGAGCAGGGTGCCCGTGCCGAGGGCCCTCGCCAGCGGCGCGCTCGCCAGCGCGTCGGGGTACCCGGCGTCGGTCGCGAGCACGACCGGGCGTGTGGCCGACGACCCCGGGCAGCTCCCGGCGGCCGCTGTGAACTGGTGCTCCAGCTCCTGGGCCGCGGTGCCGTCGGCTGTCGCGCCGTCGATCCGCGAGTCCGAGACGGTCGTCGAGCCGCTGCCGGGGAGCGAGGCGATCGTGGCGGGCGCGTAGTAGTGGGACACGATCTGCTGCCAGGTCCAGTTCCCGAGCCCCCCGTCTGTGCCGACCGCGTAGCCGAAAGCCCCCCACTGCCCCATGCCGATGCCGTGCCCCCAGCCGTGGCCCGTGACCGTGAGCGGCTGACCGGCGCCCTGGGTGATCGTGAAGTAGTTGGACTTGAGCCCGAAGTCTGTGACGAAGGTGGCGGCCGGGACGGTCTGGCTGGTGCCGTTGCCCGACACCGTGACCTCCGTCGCCCGGCCTCCCCATGTCCCCTCTCCGTTGCGCGCCGAGACGCTCACGGTCGGTGCTGTGCCCTCGGCGGGCCAGCGCGCGTGGACTGTGGCGAGCGGGATGGTGACGGTCCAGTCGTGGTTCGTGTTGCACAGGCCCGGGTTGCCCGCTGTGAGGCAGACGGCGTCGCCTTGGTCCGGGACCGGTGTGAACGGCGAGCCCTCGGCGCTGCTCGCCGTGTAGCCGCCCGTCGAGGCGGAGTACTCGGTGGAGGCGATGGCGCCGTCGGGCATCACCATGACCTCGCCGGCGGTGTCCTGCGCCGCAGCCGTGCTGTTGGCCGTGAGGTACGTCGTCCCTCGGTAGGTCTGGCAGTACAGGTCGCACGTTGTGGCGTAGCCGCCGTAGCCGCCGGGGGACGCCAGCACGTACGAGCGCACCGCGACGGCCTGGGCCTCGAGCGCCTGGAAGCCCCAGGGGTGCCCCTGGGGTCCCGCCGGGCCGACGTTCCCCCAGTCCGAGATGGACTCGGCGGGCACCACGTCCGCGACATACTCCTCGAGGGGGAGCGTGTTGACCGTGCGCGCCTCGCCCGAGGAGTTGTACACGCCCTCGAGCGTCCCTTGGACCGACAGCTGCACCTGGTCGTCGGCGCACAGGGTGAGGAGCGCCCCTGTCGCCGGGGGCTGGACGACCGGTGTGCGCACGTCGGTCCCCGCAGGTGTCGTCCACGGGCCGCTGCACCCTGTCCCCGTCGCGACCGACCACTGGCCGCCGCCCACGGGCGTGTACCGCACCGCCCTGACGCCCGTCGTGCCGGTCGCGGCCAGGCCGTGCGCGTCGGCGACGACGAGCGCCGATGTGTCGTCCTCCGTCATGGCGATGCGCACCTGCACCGAGTCGGACGGGAGCGACGTGCGCGTCGAATGCTCGACGGGGACCCCTGTGCGCCGAAGCCCCGATCCGGGCGGCGCGGCACCTGCAGCGCCACCTGCAACGAGGCATGCGGCGACGAGCACCCCGCACGTCGCGGCGGCGGCGAGCGCCGCGCGCGGGCGCAGTCGGACCACGGTGGAAGAAGGTGCGATGCGCGATGGTACCGCCGGCCGGCGCACCGGCCGAGGACCGAGCGCGCGCGCCGCCCACCTAGGGGTCCGCCACGGCGCTGCCTACACTCTGGCCCCGTGCGCGTCGACCAGGTCACCCCCTCGCTCGCCAGCCGGGATGCAATCGGGGTGCACACCGTCAACCTCATGCACGCGCTCCGAGCCGCGGGGATCGAGTCGGACATCTACTACGGGACGTGCACCCCCGACATGGCCGACGTCGCGCGGCCGGTCGGGATGCTCGGCCGGCACTCCCACGGCCGGTTCCTGCTCTACCAGGCGTCGATCGGCAGCCCGGTGTTCGACGCGCTCATGACCCGGGACGAGCCGAAGCTGGTGAACTACCACAACATCACCCCGACGGCGCTGCTGGCGCCCTGGGAGCCGGCCGTCGCCTACGAGACCTCGCTCGGACGCGCGCAGCTCGCCCGGCTTGCCGCACGGGCCGTCCTCGCCGTCGCCGACTCGCACTACAACGAGACCGAGCTCCGACAGGTCGGGTACACGAGGACCGCCGTCGTCCCGCTCCTCATCGACATGACGCGCGCCGGACCGGCACCCGACCCTTCGACCGCGGCGCGGCTCGAGCGGGACAAGGCGCACGGCGGGGCCGACCTCCTGTTCGTCGGCAAGGTCTCGCCGCACAAGGCCCCCCACGACCTCGTCAAGATGCTGTCGGTCTACCGCCGCGCCTACGACCCGCGCGCGCGCCTGCGGCTCGTGGGCTCTCCCCTCGGGGAGCACTACGCCCCGGTGCTGCGGGCCTTCGTGCGCGACGCCGGGCTCGAGGGTGCGGTCGAGGTCACCGGCTCGGTGGAGCCTGCGGTCCTCGAGGCGTACTACCGCGCCGCCGACGTGTTCGTCTGCGCCTCCGAGCACGAGGGCTTCTGCGTCCCGGTCGTCGAGGCGATGGGCCACGGGGTCCCCGTCGTCGCCTACGGCGCGACCGCCATCCCCGAGACGGTGGGCGACGCCGGCCTCGTCCTCGGCTCGAAGGAGCCGCTGCGCTTCGCCGCCGCCGTCCATCGCGTCGTGTCCGACGCCGAGCTGCGGTCCCGCCTCGCCGCCGCGGCACGCGCGCGGGTGACGCGCTTCTCGCTCGACCGCTCCACCGAGCGCTTCGTGCGGATCGTGCGGGAGGTGGTCGGCGCCTGAGTGCGGGTACCCTGGGGCGGTGCGGCGGATCCCCATTGCGTTCCTCCTGGTCGGCCTGCTCGGACTCCTCGCGGCTGGCGGTGCGGTGCTCGGCGCCTTCGAGGCCCCTGCCGGGGCCGACCTCGCGGTCCACGACGGGGCGAACCAGACCCTCCTCGCCGACCACGTGGAAGGCGACTACACGAGCTCGCAGTACGCGGGGCTGGTCATCTCCTTCGACTTCGTGGCCCCCGACCACGCCTCCGAGGTGGCGACCGGGCCCAACGGGCAGGCCGAGGGCCACCGGCGCCTGAACGGCGCGGCGGCGTCGGGCCTGCTCGACCCCGTGCGCCGCCTGCTCTCCCTCGGGAACTTCTCGACCCGCGGTGACTACTACGACAGCACCGAGCCGGCGTCGGTCCTCTTCGCCAAGCCGACACGCCCGCACGTGACCGGCACCTTCCGCACCCTCGTGCAGGTGGAGACAGGCTACGTGGTGGCCGTCGTGCTCCAGGTCCAGGCCAAGGACGGCACGCGCCAGGTCGCCCAGTCCGTCGACTACCGGCTCTTGCGGGTGGGCACCTGGACGCGCAGCTCCTCGTAGGAGCCCCCACGAGCCCGCCCCGCCGCCCGGGCGCCCCGCCGGTCCTCGTGGTGGCGGCCATGCCCCGCGAGCTGCGCCGGCTCGCCCGCGCCCGGCGCCTGCGCGCCGTGCGGGTGTGCGGGCGGCCCGCCTGGTGCGGCGACGGCCTCGTCGCCGTCGCACTCGGCGTCGGTCCCGCCCGCGCCGGCACGTCGGCGTCCGCCGTCCTCGACGAGGTCGTGCCGAGCCGGGTGCTCGTGACCGGCGTTGCGGGCGGGATCGATCCGCGGCTGCACGTGGGCGACGTGCTCGTCCCCGCGGCGGTCCTCGACCTGCGCACGGGCCGGACGTTCGTCCCCCCCATCGCGGCCCACCCGTCGTCCCGGTCGTCCGGGGGGCTCCTCGTCACGGTGGAGCGTGTCGTGGCGGGGGGCGCGGGTGCAGGTGGCCTGCCGCCGGGGACGGCGGCGGTGGACATGGAGTCGGCGGCGGTGGCGGCAGCGGCCGAGGAGCGGGGCATCCCCTGGGACGTGGTCCGCGGGATCAGCGACACCGAAGGCACCCTCACGCCCGAAGTCGCAGGCATCCTGCGCGCCGACGGCTCGGCCGACCTGCGCAGGGCCGCCGGCCTCGTGGCGCGCCGCCCGCTCGACGCGTGGCACCTGCTTCGCCTCGGGGTCGGGAGCGCCCGCGCGCTGCGGGCGGCGGCGGCGGCCGTCGAGGCCGGGCTCGGCGCCTGGGCGCCGCCCGAGGCACACCGGGCCGACGGGCACGAGCCGGGCTGACCCCCACGGCAAGTGACCCGGGGCACGGCGCGCCGGCGGATCGTGCCCCCTCCCGTGTGCTCCAGCGTCACGATCCACCGGCGGGCCGTCTGCGCCCTCCGCCGCCCCGGCACCACTGTTCTACTCGTTTGTTCCCTTCTGCGCAATAGGGAATCTTGATGTTCCGTCCTGCGGAATGCTCGAGCGGATGCGACCGGCGGGCGATGGACCGCTCCCCCACGCGCCACGCCGAGCGGCAACGGACGCCGCAGGGAGTGGCAACCCGGCCCCCCCACGGTCGAGCCTCTCGCTGTCGCAGGCTCTGACCAGGGAGAAGACGTGCGCGCTCGACGCCGAGCCCCTTCCGACCCGACAATGGGTCCCGTGACCACCTCATCGTCGGCCCGGACGCACGAACGCGCCGCTGTCTCCCAGCGCCAGCACATCATCGACACGGCGCTCGCGCTCATGTCCCAGCGCGGCGTCGACGGGACGAGCATGCGCGACCTGGCGGCGGCCGCGGGCCTGAACGTCGCCTCCCTCTACCACTACTTCGCCTCCAAGCGGGAGCTGCTCGTCGCGGTCCTGCGCGAACGAGGGTTCATCGAGGACCTGGCGGCGTCGACGGGACGGGCGGCCATCTCGAGGGACGACTTCGACGGCCTCGCCGACATGCTCGAGGACATCCTCCGCTCGATGCTCGAGGTGGAGGACTTCATCCGCCTGATGCTGGGCGAGGTGATGCGCGGGCAGGAGACCGCCCATCTGGTCGGGGTCGAGCTGTTCGAGGCCACGCAGGCGGCCCTCGAGCGCTGGCTGGAGGAGTCCGAGCCCACCATCTGCGACGGACCCGGCGCGCCGGCGGTCGCGCGGGTGCTGCGGGCCTTCATCGTCGGCCTCTTCTTCGAGCACCTGGCGGGGGTCCTCGAAGCCTCGGGCGACGCGACCGAGGCGTTCCGCGCACGCTCGGCGGAGGCCGCCGCCGTGCTCCGCGCGCGCCTCTGAGGCGCCGCGCTCCGCCGACGAGCTCAGCGGACCGTGGCGTGCCTCCGCAGGTCCTCCAGGGCGACCCACTCCAGCGTGGCGGCATGGGTCGCCTCGAGCACCACCCCCGGGGCGACCCCGGCTTCGAGCGCCTCCTGCCAGCGCGTCGCGCACAGGCACCACCGGTCGCCGGGCCGGAGGCCGGGGAACCCGGGCTGCGGCGTCGACAGGTCGTTGCCGCGGGACTTCGAGAACTCGAGGAACGCCGCCGTGACCTCGGCGCACACCGTGTGCACCCCGAGGTCCTCGGGCCCCGTGTTGCAGCAGCCGTCCCGGTAGAAGCCGGTCAACGGGTCGGTGCCGCAGGGGACCAGCTCGCCGCCGAGCACGTTCTTCGCCACGATCCGCTCCTTCACGTCGCCTCGTCTCGGATCCCCCGACCGCCGCAGGTCCCGGTCTTCAGGGACCCTTCATGTGCCGCTGCGATCCTCTCGTGGACGCCGGCCCCGGGTCCAGCGCGCCTGGTCGCCGACCAGCGCCCGACGGGAAGCTAGAAAGTAGAGCAGCCATGGAGCACATCCTCGCCACCTGGGGCTACCTCGCGCTGTTCGTGATCGTGCTGGTCTCGGCGACCGGGATCCCCGTCGGCTCGGAGGTGGCGACGGGCTACGCGGGCGCCCTGGCGAGCGGGCAGCTCACCACGTCGCACGACCACCTGAACTTGGGGGCGGTCATCGTCGTCGCCATCGCAGGCGAGCTCGTGGGGTCGGTGCTCGGCTACTCGATCGGCCGGTTCGGCGGGCGCCCGCTCGTCGACAAGGTCGGCAGGTACGTCCTGCTCACGCACCGGGACCTGGACCGCGCCGAGGCGTGGTTCGCCCGCAGGGGCGAGCCGTTCGTCCTCTTCGGGCGCTTCATCCCGCTGCTCCGCTCCTTCGTCTCGCTGGCTGCGGGGCTCGGGGAGATGACCTTCGGGAAGTTCGCGGCCTTCACGGTGGTCGGCGTCGCCGTGTGGTGCGCGGCGCTGGCGAGCATCGGCTACAGCCTGGGCGCGGGCTGGCACCACGTGATCAAGGACTTCAGCGACGCCGGGTACGTCCTCGCCGCCCTCGTGGTCGTCGCCGTCCTCGCCGTGCTCGCGCACCGCATCGCCGTCCTGCGCGCAGAGCGCGCCGCCGGGGTGCGCCCGGGCCTCGGCGCCCCCGAGCAGCCGGCGGCCCGGCACGAGGAGGTCAAGGGCTAGGGCTGGGGGCTGAGGGGGGCCGAGGACCCTGCGGCCGGCTCAGCGACCGAGACCGAGGTATCCCTGCAGCTCGGCCACGAGCGCGTCCAGGAGGGCGTCGGGCGCGGACCCGGAGATCACGAAGAAGTTCCGCCCTCCGGCGTCGTCGGGGGTGCAGTTGACCCGCAGCACGTCGCGTCCGGTGTTGACCCGGAACCGGCGCTGGCGCACTCCCACGAAGTCGGGCCCCTCCCGCTCGTCGAACATGAAGAACGACACGGTCGGCGCAGGGGGGACGAAGCGCCCGGGCGCCTGCAGGCGCGCCTCGGCCAGCGGCACGGGCACCACGCTCGCGGCCAGGGCCTCGCGCAGTGAGCGCAGCACCCTGGGCGAGACGTCCTCCAGTCGGTCCGAGGGGCCGACCTCGGCGAGCATCCGGGTGGGACCGACGAAGTTGCCGATCAGCCCCTTGGCACCCGGCCGGCTCCGGTTCGACACGGCGGAGGTGACGACGAACCGCTCGGCGCCGGCCACCCGCGCGAGCGCCATCTCCAGCCACGACAGGACGACGACGAAGGGCATCGCGCCCATCCCCGGCGTCACCTCGACGAGGTGGCGCCAGTGGGCGGCCGGCACGTTGAAAAAGCGCGTCCTCGCCCGGGCGCCTGCCACGAGCTCCATCGGCCAGCTCCCTGCGGCCACGGGCTCGTCGCGCAGCGCCCGCCAGTGCTCGACGGCACGCTCCTGGAGGGCTTCGGGGACGGGGTTGTCGAGGACCCAGCGCAGGTAGCTCCCCTCGGTGGGGAAGGGGAGGTCAGGGACCTGCTTGCCTGCGTGGCGGGCATACGCGCGAGAGAGCTCGGCGGCCACGAGGGTCCCGGACTCGCCGTCCACCAACGCCTCGGCCACGAAGATCGCAAGGACGTGGGTCTTCGGCGCCACGACGTAGAGGGAGGCCTGCAGGCGCGGCTCGTCCCACGGGGACAGGTCCCGGTACTCGGCCTCCACCGCCACGACGGCTGCGGTGAGCGCCTCCAGCTTGGGGCGGTCGTCCAGCCTCACGACGCGCACGACCCCGGGGCGGAAGGGGGTCACGTGCTGCCGGGCCCCCTCGACGTCGCCTGTAGGGCCCGGCTCGAAGCGGACCCGCAGGATCTCGTGGGCCGCGACCACGTCGTCCACCGCGCGCACGAGGGCCTCGACGTCGAGCTTCCCGTTCAGCTGGTACACCCAGCTCATGAACTCCCGGCTCGGGTTGTGGGGCGCCATCAGGAGCGACGAGCGCTGCGTGAGCGAGAGCGGCACGCCCGAGCGGGGCAGGTCCGAGTGGGTCGTGTCCGAGTGGGTCGTGTCCGAGTGGGGCGCGCTCGGGGACACCGAGGGGGCGACGCTCCTCGCGGTCCGCTCGGTCGTGCTCATGTGTGGGGCCTCTCCCGTCTCGTGCGACGCTGCGCCGCGCCACGTGGGCGTGCCGGGCCCGTCGTGCGCGGCGGTGCCGGCCGCGCCCGTGTGAGGATGGCCAGGTGCGAGCCGTCCACGTGCCCTCAACCGACCCCGGCGCCTACGGATTCTGCCACCGCGTGCGGGTCCGCTTCGCCGAGACCGACGCGATGGGCGTCGTGCACCATGCCGCCTACCTCCCCTACCTGGAAGAGGCACGCGTCGCCTTCCTGCGCGCGGCGGGCCACCCCTACGACGCCGTCCGCGGGGCGGGCGTCGAGCTCCCCGTCGCCGAGGTGTCGGTCCGCTACCTCCGGCCGCTCCGCTTCGACGACGAGGTCGACGTCCACCTGGAGCTGGCTCGCGTGACGCGTGCCAGCTTCGAGATCGGGTACCTGCTGACCGCAGGCGGCGTCCCCTGCGCGACGGCGGTCACCCTGCACGCGGTCACCCGTGCCGACGGGCGGCCCGTCCGCTGCCCCGCGTGGCTGATCGACCTGGCGGCCGGGTAGACCGGGCCCCATGGGCATGCTCGACGACATCCGCAGCTACTGGGACACCGACGCGGCCACCTACGACGCCTCGCGCCAGCACCGGCCGACCGACGGCGCCGTGGTCGCCGCCTGGACGGCGGCGCTCGAGGCGGCGCTACCCCCGGTGCCCGCACGGGTCCTCGACTGCGGAGCGGGGACCGGCTTCCTCACCGTCATCGCCGCGCGCCTCGGCCACCACGTGACGGCGCTCGACCTCGCACCCGAGATGCTGAGGCGGCTCGAGGAACGGGCGGCGGCCGAGGGGCTCGCCGTCGAGACGGTCGTCGCACCCGCCACCGAGCCTCCGGCCGGGCCCTTCGATGCCGTCGTGGAACGCCACCTGCTGTGGACCCTGCCCGACCCGGGGGCGGCGCTGGCCGCCTGGCGGGCGGCTGCCCCGAAGGGCCGGCTCGTCCTCGTCGAGAGCCTCTGGGGCGACGCCGACCCCGTCGAGGCGCTCCGGGGCCGAGCACGCGCCCTCCTGCGGTCGGTGCGACGGACGCCGTCGGACCACCACGCCGAGTACGAGCCTCAGCTCCGCGACGCGCTCCCCCTAGGGAACGGGACGCCGCCCCGGCGCCTCGCCGAGCTCGTGGGCTCCGCCGGGTGGGCCACCGTGCGTCTCGTGCGCCTGCGCGACGTCGAGTGGGCCGAACGCCTGGCGCTCCCGCTCCCCGAGCGGCTCGTCGGACCCTCGCCGCGCTTCGTCCTCACGGCGCGCTGAGCTGCCCCTGTGCAGGCGGGCGCCCGGCGGCCTGCCTGCGACGGGCGAGGACCTGGGCCATCGCCGCGTGCGCCCCCGCCGCCGGGCCGCGGTAGGCGACGGCACCGCGCTCGAGCACGACGGCCGACGACGCGAGCGCCAGGGCCCGGTCGACGTGCTGCTCGATGACCAGGAGCGCCGTCCCCTCACGCCGCACGTCTGCAAGTCCCTCGTACACCACGTCGACGACCGCCGGCGCGAGCCCGAGCGAGAGCTCGTCGGCCACGAGGACCCTCGGCGGCACCACGAGCACCTTGGCGATCGACAGGATCCGCTGCTGGCCGCCCGAGAGGGTCCCCGCGCGCGAGTGGCGGCGCTCGCCGAGCAGGGGGAACCGCTCGTAGGCGCGCGCGAGCGACGCCGCCACACGGCGGCGGCCGGCACGCGCGCGGAACGACACGACGAGGTTCTCCTCGACGCTGAGCGACTCGAAGACGCCCCGCCCCTCGGGCACGTGGCACACCCCTGCCCGCGCCACCGCCCACGCCGGCGACCCGGTGACGTCCCTGCCCGCGACCACGACCCGCCCGGAGGTCGCGGGGAGCAACCCGGACGCCACCCGGGCCACGGTGGACTTCCCCGCCCCGTTCGGGCCGAGCAGCGCCAGCGCGGCGCCCTCTTCGACGGCGAGGCTCACGCCGAACAGCGCCCGGTACGGCCCGTACGAGGCGCTGACGTCGTCGAGCTCGAGCGCCGCGGCGCCCGTGCGCCTCACGGGACCCCGAGGTAGGCGCGCCGGACCTCGGGTGCGCCCATCACCTCGGCGAAGCTCCCGGAAGCGACCACGCGTCCGAGGTCCATCACGACCACGCGGTGCGCCACCGCTTCGACCATCGCCAGGTCGTGCTCGACGAGGAGCACCGCCATCTCGCGGCTCGCGCCGAGGTCGCGCAGCACGCGGGCGAGCTCGGCGGTCTCCTCCTGGTCGAGGCCCGACGACGGCTCGTCGGCGAGCAGCAGGCGGGGACCGGCCACGACCGCGCGGGCGAGCTCGACCAGCCGGCACGTCCCGAGCCCGAGCGCCGCCACGGGGACCTCCGCGCGGTCGAGGAGCCCGAGGGCGTCCAAGAGGGCGTCCAGCGCGACTCGCTCGTCGCGCCCCGGCGCGCTCATGCCCACGAGGTCGCGCCACAGCCTGCCGCCCAGCGGGCGGCGGCGCGCCTCGAGGGCGACGAGCAGGTGGTCGCGGACGGTCAGCTCGCCGAAGACCTCCACCCGCTGGTACGTGCGGCCGATGCCGAGCCGCGCGCGCCGCCAGACGGCCAGGCCCGAGAGGTCCCTGCGCTCGAAGGTGAGCGTCCCGGCGTCCGGGCGCACCTCCCCCGACACGCAGCGAAGGACGGTCGTCTTCCCCGCGCCGTTCGGGCCCACGAGCCCGACGACCTCCCTCGGGGCGACGTCGAGGTCCACGCCGTCCAGCGCGACGTGGCCGCCGAAGGCCTTCTCGAGCCCACGCGCCTCGAGCATCACGGCCTGCCGCTGACGGCGGGCTCGGCGGGCGGGCGCCAGCGGGCGAGCACCCGCTCCGCCCGCGCCGTCCACCGCCGCTTCTCGAGCTCGACGACCCCTTCAGGGTGGGCCGCGTAGGCGAGCGCGCCGAGCGCGAACACGACGATCGTGAGGCCCTGGAGCCGCTGGGGCGCGTACTGCAGCAGCTGCTGGAGCACGACGAGGCCGATCCCCGCCTGGATGGCCCCCTCCACCGTCCCCACGCCGGTCGTGACCACGACGACCACGAAGGCGACGGAGAGCTGGTAGTTGAAGTCCCCGGGCGCGATCACCGTCTGCTGGAGGGCGAGCAACGTCCCCCCCACGCCCGCCAGCGCTCCGGACAGCGCGAAGGCGAGCACGCGCTGCCATGCGGTGTGCACGCCCGCGCCCGCGGCACCGAGCTCGCTCCCGCGCACGGCGGTGAGGAGCCGCCCCACGCTCCCGCGCTGGACGAGCGCGACCGCCCCCGCGCTCACCACCACGACCAGGAAGGCGAGGAGGAAGTACGTGTGCCCGTTGGGTGCGAACAGATCAAGGGGCAGCCACCTGGGCGCGATCGTGAGCCCCCCTGTCCCGCCGCTGACCGCCTGCGCGGGGAAGATGGCGACGTCGAAGAGCAGCGCCGCGGCGAGCGTCATCAGCGCCAGCCCCAGGCCGCGCAGCCGGAGCGAGGCCAGGGCGAGCAGGACGGCGACGACCGACGCCGCCAGCGCCCCGAGCACCCCGCCGACGAGGAAGTCGAGCCCGAGGTGCGAGGCGAGCTGGCCCGCGGTGAACGCCGCGACCCCCGCGAGCGTCGCCTGCGCGAGCGAGAGCTGTCCGGCGGTCCCGGTGAGCAGGGTCACCGAGAGGAAGACCACCGAGTAGGCGAGCCCCTGGTTCAGCACGGTCTCCCACGCAGGCGGGACCCAGGTCAGCATCGAGGCGACGAAGGCGAAGAGCAGGAGCCAGAAGCCGGTGCGGACCACGCGGTCGATCTCGCGGCCCCGCAGGCGCGCGGCGGGCGGCGGGGGTGGCGGGTCCACCGAGGCGAGCGGGTCGGTCGCGGTGTCCAGGCGCCGCAGGCCCGGCACGAGCACGAGTGCGCCCGCCAGGACGATGAAGGGGAAGGCCGGGAGCACGGCGCTGTACCAGAAGCTGGACGTCGGCAGGTAGCCCTGCGCGGTCAGCGTCACGACGCCGATCAGCACGCCCGCCACCGCCGCGACCGGCATCGACCGGAGTGCCGCGCAGGCCGCAGCGGCGATCGCCGCCACCATCAGGGTCACGTAGTCCTGCGCTTGCACCGTCACCTCGGTCGGAGCGAGGAGCACCCCTGCGAGGCCTGCCATGAGCCCCGAGACCGCCCACGCGGTGGCGGTCACCCGCGGCGCGCGCACGCCCTCGAGCTCGAGCAGCCGCCGGCTCTCCACCGCGGCGCGCATCTGCAGCCCGAGGCTGGTGGTGCGAAGCAGGAGCACGAGGACGACCAGCATCGCCACCGCGAGCGTCACGTCGCTGAGCGCGGTCCCGTTGACGGGGACCCCGGCACCCAGGTGGAAGTAGACGGTGTCGGGGTTGAACACGATGCTCGGCGCGCCGACGAGGTTGCCGGTGCCGAAGACCATCGGCAGGAGGGCGGGGATCCCGACGAGCAGGCTCAGCCCGGTGACGATCTTGGCGGTGCCGTTCGTGCTCGGGATCCGCCGGAACAAGAAGCGGTCGAGCACGAGGCCGAGCCCGGGGCCGAGGACGGCGACCGCGCACAGGAAGGCCGCCCACGTGGGCCAGCCGCGGTCGTCGACGAGCCACGCGTACACGAACGCCGACGCGTACGCCTGGGCGCCGTAGCCGAAGTTGAAGACCCCGGTCGTCTGGTACGTGAGGACGAGGCCCACCGCGAAGACGGCGTAGGCGCAGCCGTAGGGGACCCCGGGGACGGCGAACCCGAGCAGCTGCTCCATCGGGGCGCGCTCAGGTCCGGTGCGGGCCCGGGAGACCGGGGACAGGCGCCACCGGCTCGGGATGGCGCACGTCGGAGGTCCTGAAGCAGTTGTAGACCTGCTTGCCCTTCCCGAGGACCGGCACCGCCTCCTTGCCCTTCACCTGCTCGAAGGCGGTGCAGGAGACGGGTGTGGGCCGGTAGTGCGCGACCTGCCAGTCGACCGGCTCCTCGAGGCCGCCCGCGGTGAAGGCGCGGAGGCGGTTCGTCGCCGCCACGACGGCCGCCTGGGTGAGGTGGCGGCCTGCCGCCTGGATGCCCGCCACCATCAGCGCGGCGGACTCCCACCCGTCGAGCGCGAGCGCGTTGTCGGCGTAGCCGGGGGCGTAGCGGTCCATCGCCTTGAGGTAGGACTCGAGGCCCGGGTAGACCCCCGGGTACAGGCGCGCCGCGGTCTCCGGGACGTTCTGCACGTCGAAGTAGACACCTTGGAGGAGCCCTGCGTACTTCTTCAGCACCGTCGCGTCCGCCCCGTCGAACCACAGCTGGTGGACGTGGAGCCCGTACTGGCGGATGTCGCGCGCGAGGGCGACGTTGCCTGTGACTGTCATGCAGGACAGCACGAAGTCCGCGCCCGCACGCTCGATGCGCTGGACGTCCGGCGTGAGGTTGGCGCCGATGGGCGGCAACCGCAGGTCTGTGAAGCTCACGTGGTAGCCCGCGGCACGCAGCCGGTCCCCCGTCGTGCGGCACAGGTCCGAGGACGTGGAGACGCCGTAGGCCAAGATGGCGATCGACGTCGAGCGGGTTCGGCGCACGAGGTACGCGACGGCGGGGACGATCGTCTTCAATGTGAGCACCGACCCGCCTGCCGCGAACAGGTTCGGCGCTCCGGACCAGTTGCCGTCGACGTTGTAGCCGTAGGTCGGGGTGCAGGTGCGCACGAAGTACGTCGGCGTGAACCAGTAGGACGACACCGCCACCGCGAAGGCGTGGTCCTGGTCGATCGCCGTGTGCGTGTCCGCCTGGAACTGGCTCGACAGGCCGGCGTCGTCGAGGTTGTACGCGAGGACGATCTTGCGCCCGTCCACGCCGCCGTGCGCGTCGACCATCCGGAAGTAGGCCGTGAGCCCGGGGACGAGGGAGCCGAAGTCGGCGGCCAGGATCCCCGACAGGGTCGAGATGGCGGCGACCTTGATCTCCGTACGGGTCACCCCGGGCGCGGCACGCCCGGTCCCCGCCGGGCACTGGAGCGCGCCGCCCTGGGCGCCCGCGGCGACGGCCCCGCCCGAGACCGGCACCGCGGCGGCGGCCGCACCCAATGCGGCCGCGAGCCCCAAGGCGGCGATCCACCGGGCACCCTTGCTCATGCGGCCCCCCTTCTACCACCCGCCACCGCGCAGCCCGCAGCATGGAATCCCTGTTCAGACGAACGTTTGTTGGCAACCGGGCTCGATCGGCGCACCGCCGGGCGTAGGGTCCGTCCACATGGATCTGCGAGACGCCTTCTACATCGACGGCGGGTGGACGCCCCCGTCCGGCGCCGGCTTCCACGAGGTCGTCGACTCCAACACCGAGGACGTCTTCGCCAAGGTGCCGGAGGGCACGGTGGCCGACGTCGAGCATGCCGTGCAGGCGGCGGCCGAGGCGTTCGGCCCATGGTCGGCGACCCCGGCGGACGAGCGCGCCGCGCTGCTCGAGCGGATCGCCGAGGGTCTCGCGGCGCGCGCCGACGAGATCGCCGAGACCGTGGCCCGCGAGGTCGGCATGCCGCTCAAGCTGTCGACGCTCATCCAGGCGGGACTCGCCTCGGGCGCCTTCTCCGACGCCGCCCAGCGCATCGCCGAGGTCACCTGGGAAGAGGAGGTCGGCAACTCGCTCGTCGTGCGCGAACCCGTCGGGGTGCTCGGCGCCATCACCCCGTGGAACTACCCGCTGTACCAGGTCGCCCTCAAGGTCGCCCCCGCGCTCGCCGTCGGCTGCACGGTGGTGCTCAAGCCGTCGGAGCTCGCCCCCTTGAGCGCCTACACGCTCGCCGAGGTCGTCCATGAAGCCGGAGTCCCTCCAGGGGTCTTCAACATGGTGATCGGACCCGGTGCCGTCGTCGGGGAGGCGATCGCGTCGCACCCCCGCGTCGACATGGTGTCGTTCACCGGGTCGACGCGCGCGGGCCGCCGGGTGATGGAGCGCGCGGCGGGCACCCTCAAGCGGGTCGCCCTCGAGCTCGGGGGGAAGTCCGCCAACGTCATCCTCGACGACGCCGACCTCGAGGCGGCCGTGCCCGCAGGGGTCTTCGCGTGCTTCTTGAACTCGGGGCAGACCTGCTCCGCGTTGACGCGCATGATCGTGCCGCGCGCCAGGCTCGGCGAGGTCGAGGAGCGAGCAGTCGAGGCGGTCCGCAGCTACGTCGTCGGGAGCTCCCTCGACCCCCGGACGACCCTCGGGCCGCTGGCGTCAGCCGCACAGCTCCAGCGCGTCCGCGGGTACATCCGCACCGGCATCGACGAGGGGGCCAGGTTGCGCTGCGGCGGGGACGACGCCCCCGACGGCCTCGAGCGCGGCTACTTCGTCCGACCGACCCTCTTCTCGGAGGTGACCAGCGACATGACGATTGCCCGCGAGGAGATCTTCGGGCCGGTCCTGTCCATCCTCCCCTACGACACCGAGCAGGAGGCGGTCCGGATCGCCAACGACACCGACTACGGCCTCGCAGGTGCGGTCTGGGCAGGGGAGGCCGATCGCGCCGCGCGCGTGGCCCGCCTCCTGCGAACCGGACAGGTCGACGTGAACGGGGCCGCCTTCAACCCCTCCGCCCCGTTCGGGGGCTACAAGCGCTCCGGCTTCGGGCGAGAGCGCGGGAGGTTCGGCCTCGAAGAGCTCCTGCAGGTGAAGTCGATCCAGCGCTGAGGGGCGCAAGGCGTGCGCTCAGCGCGCCCCGGCGCGCGCCGCCGGCCTGGGCACCTGCGGCCCGGCGGGACCGCTGCGGTGGTGCGACGAGCGTCCGTCCCCCCCGCCCATGAGCGGCGGCGCGCCGATCCCGACCGCGCTGAGCGCGCCGAGCAGGTGCCCCTCCCACTCCGCCGCGCTCCGGACGGGCCACGCGGGCGGCGCCTGCCGGTCGGCCAGGGCGGCCCGCACCGCCGCCTCGACCGACGCGGGGTCCGGCGAGCAGGCGAGCGCACCTCCCTGCTCGAGCTCGTGCAGCGTGTTCTCCCGGCCGTGGCCCGGCACGACGTCGAGGATCACGAGCCTCCGTCCGACCACCCGGGCCTCGTGGCAGGTCTGCCCCGACGAGGTGACGACCGCATCGGCCGCCGCCATGAGCTCGGGGATGCGGTCGGTCATCGCGAACGGGACCACCCTGCGCCGACGCGCCGCCACGTCGGCCAGGCGCTGGAAGAGCCGGGTGTTGGCACCGGCGACCGCCAGCACCCAGTAGCCCGCGCGCGCGAGGACCTCCGCCGTGGTGTCGAGGGGACCGATCCCCCACCCTCCTGCCATCAGCAGCACGCAGCGGGCGTCGGCGGGGACGCCGAGCGACGTCCGCGCGTCGCGCCTCGTCGGCGCGGCGTAGAACTCGGGGCGCACCGGCGGCGGCACGACGGCGATCCTGGCTCGCGGCGCGTAGCGCCTCACGGTGAGCCGAGCGAGCGGTGAGCACACGACGTAGAGATCGGTCCCCTCTGCCACCCACATCCGGTGGGCGCACGCGTCCGTGCAGACGGCGACGGCGACGAGGTCCGCGCGCTCCCGCTTGAGCGTCGCGACCGTGGAGACCCCGGTCGGGAAGACCGAGATCAGCAGCGGCTCGTCGCCCGCGCCGGCGACCGCCCTGCGCACATCCGGCAGCATCGTGCGCACCGCGGTGCGCTCGAGGGCGCGCGCGAGGAGGGTGCCGTTGCGCAACTGGGTGAAGTGGAAGCCGTCGTAGACCGCAGGCGCCGAGATCATGCGGCGGAACACCGCCGTGCCGAGGCGCGATCCCGGCCCGCCCAGCATCGACATGCAGTCGAGCACCTCGGCGCGCAGGCCGGTCGTCCCGAGCGCGGCACCGCACGCCGCCGCCACCGAGTCGTGGCCCTTGCCGATCGAGCCGGAGAGCACGAGCGCGGAGTCGAACCGGCCCTTGGGGACCGGTCCCTCCCGGCCCTGGAGACCCCAAGGGGGTCCGGCGGCCGCGTCGGTCGTCATCGTGGAGCTCCGATCGCCGGGGGCACGTCACTGTGCACCTTGCCCAGCGGGCGTGCTGCGCACACACCCGACAGCGTCACGGGCTCGAGGCCGGCTCGGTCGAGCGCGTCGGCGACCAGGGGAAGCGCCCCCAGGACCACCTTCGACATCCCCGGCGGCCCGAAGGCCTCGCCGTCGTGGAGGAGCACGATCGCCCCCGGACGGAGCCTGCGGACGACGCGAGCTGCGACCTCGTGCGGCGACGAGGACGTCCACTCCCTGCCCCACGCCGACCACAGCACCGTCGCGAGGCCCGCCGCCCGCGCGGCGACGAGCGTGGCGCCCGTCACGTGCCCGTAGGGGGGTCGGTACCAGGACGGATCGCAACCCAGGCCCGCCAGGGTGGCGCGCGCTCGTTCGAGGTCCTGGCGCACGCACCATGGCGGCCGGAGCAGGTGGCTGACGTGGCGGTCTCCGTGGCTGGCGACCTCGTGGCCGCGGCGCGCCACCTCCTCGACGAGCTCGGGGTGCGCCCGGGCGCGCGCTCCGACCAGGAAGAAGGTGGCCCGGACGTCGAGGCGGTCGAGCGCGTCGAGGACCCGGGGGGTCGAGCGAGGGTCCGGCCCGTCGTCGAACGTGAGCGCAACCCGAGGCAGCTGCGCAGGGCCGCGCCACCGGCACAGGCCGAGCGGGAGGGTCTCGGCGGGCCCCCACTGGCCGAGCGCCGCCGTCGAGGGGAGGTACTGGGCCAAGAGCGCCGTCCCGGCCAGCGCCCCCCACGCGGCCGTCCGCCGTCCGTAGCAGAAGCGGACACCTTCCTCGCGTGCCATGGTCTCCTCGCGACAGGACCCGAGCCGCACCCCGCTCGACGGCGGCTCAGAGGTCGTGCGGTGGCTCGAGCGTACCGGCGAGGGCGCGGAGCTCGCACCGCACCTGCACCTGGCCCCGTCGCCAGGCGCCCGTCGGCGGGCCGCGCATCACGTACACTGCCCGGTGCGCCTCTAGCTCAATGGCAGAGCAACGGACTCTTAATCCGCAGGTTCGGGGTTCAAGTCCCCGGAGGCGCACCCGGAGGTCTTCACGTTTCACGTGGGGACCTCTTCACGTTTCGAGCTGTCGTTATTGTCCCATAGGGGTGTGACTCTCAGCCCGACGTGACGGCAACGGCAGATCCTGCGGACCCCCATGTCCGCGGCGG
>Ga0209061_1002169_pt1 | contig 26516 bp, 18 predicted proteins | sample Coa_R1_10_FD_187157 | JGI IMG/M metagenome (GOLD analysis project Ga0209061, IMG submission 187157) | Surface soil microbial communities from Centralia Pennsylvania, which are recovering from an underground coalmine fire - Coalmine... | ecosystem: Environmental > Terrestrial > Soil >... | reverse complement strand
CCGATAAAACAAGCGCAACTCTCTGTATTACCCCCTTGCACATTGTTCTACGAATCATGGAATATAAAGATGAATTTTATAAATAAATGCCGCGTTGGCCTCCTTGCAGCGGCCCTTGGGGGCACTTGGGGCGGCATGAGTGGGGCTGTTCCGGGGCAAGAAGAGACCGCACCCGGAGCGCTGCCGATGCCGGCGCCTGTCGAACCTGGTCCTGCCGGGCCAAACCCAAATCCGCAAGAGAGGAGCTTTCTGCCAGCAGCGGCGGCGGCGCCTGCGGAGGCGGGTAAACCTCTGCCCATCAATTTGCCCACTGCCCTGAAACTGGGAGATGCACGGGCCATCGATGTGCAGGTGGCTTCGGAAAAGATTCGCCTGGCTGCGGCTCAGTTGCAGCAAGCCCGCGTCTTGTGGGTGCCTACGTTCCTGATGGGCACGGAGTACTTTCGTCACGATGGGCAAATCCAGAATGTCACAGGAGACGTCGTCAACAATAGCCATGCCTCGATGACGCTGGGAGCGAGTCCGATCTTGATCGTCACGGCCACCGATGCACTGTTTGCCCCCTTGGCGCAGCGCCAGGTGCTCAAATCGCAGCAAGCGTTCCAGAAGGCGGCCCAGAACGATACCATGCTGGCCGTGGCCGAGGCCTATTTCCAGGTGCAGCAGGCGCGGGGCGAGTTGGCCGGGGTGTTGGACGCGCGCACCAAGACCGAAGACCTGGTTCGCCGCATTGCGCAGCTGGCAGAAGTCTTTGTACCCCCCATCGAGAAACAGCGAGCCGAAACCCTGTTCGCTCGCCTCGACCAGGCAGCCTACCAGGCTCAGGAACGCTGGCGCCTGGCCAGCGCCGAGCTGAACCGCCTGCTCCGTCTCGATCCCATGACTGTGGTGCAGCCGTTGGAGCCGCCGCATTTGCAGGTCACGCTCATCGATGCCAAATCCGATGTGGATACGTTGATCCGTGTGGGCCTGACCAATCGGCCGGAGTTGAAAGCTCACCAAGCCTTGGTGCAGGCCGCCATCCGCCAGCTCCAAAAAGAGCGGATGCGGCCGCTGCTGCCCAGCGTGCTGCTGCGCGGGGCTTCCACCAGTGGCGTGTTCGGCACCTTGGGGCTAGGCGCCTTCGGGGCCGGCACCAATAGCAATCTGAACAACTGGGGCCTCCGCGAAGACTACGACTTGCAAGTGCTTTGGGAGTTGCAAAGTCTCGGGTTGGCCAACCGGGCTTTGGTAAAGCAGAGGCAATCGGATCATCGCTTGGCTTTGCTGGAGCTGTTTCGCACGCAGGACCGTATCGCTGCCGAAGTGGCCCAGGCCCATGCCCAGGTAGAGATGGCGGCGCGACGGCTGCAAGCGGCTGAGCGCGAGACCAAGGCTGCCTTCACCTTGGCCGAGGAAAATAGAGCGGGGTTTCGGCAAACGCGGAAGGTTGGGGAGTTGCCCATGTTAGTTGTGCGAGCCCAGGAAGTGATCGCGGCTATTCAAACGCTTGCCTTGGCTTACAACGATTATTATGGTGCCGTCGCCGACTACAATCGCGCCCAATTTCGCCTGTATCGAGCCATCGGCAATGCACCGGCAGCGGCAGCGGTAAACCTTTGTTCTACTCCTCCGCCGCTGGAACAAGCGAGCCAAACCGAGCCGCGGCCGTAAGAAGAACTAACCCCCGAGAAAAATACAAAAAACGGAAGACTCAGCCGCTGGTCGCCTACCCATCAGGTTCTTTCTTCTCTTGTCTTGGTTCGGTGTTTGTTGGGCCCCTGCGGTTAGGTCTTGCTGGAGGAAGTATTTGCCGGAGCATTTCCATCAAAGAATCGGCTTTCCGGATTATCCGGATCAAGAGACAGGGAAGCAGTCCCAGCCTTGTTTTGGATCAGAACGAACACGGCAGGGAGGACAAAAAGGGTAGCTAAAGTGGCCGATCCCAGGCCACCGATGACGGCTCGTCCCAATGGCGCCGTTTGCTCGCCGCCTTCTCCCAAAGCCAGGGCCATCGGCACCATACCGGCCAGCATGGCCAAACTGGTCATCAAGATTGGCCGCAGCCGGCCCCCAGCACCTTCGACCGCCGCCATCTGCACTGGCATTCCTTCGCGGCGGCTGCGTTCGGCAAACGCCAACAACAAGATGGCGTTGGCCGTGGCCACGCCGATGGCCATAATCGCCCCCATGAACGATTGCAGGTTTAGCGTCGTGTGGGTCAAAAACAGGGCCACGACCACGCCGGCAATAGCGGCAGGGATAGCTGCGGTCGAAATCAGGGCCAGGCGCAGCGATTGGAAATAGGCCGTCAAAAGCAGGAGGATAGCGGCCAGCGCCAGGGCCAGGCCGAAGGCCAGGCCGCGAAACATCTGTTCCAGAGGGACAGCTTGGCCGCGAATGTCCACTTCCACGCCGCGCGGCGGCTCGCCGGCCCGTTGCAAAGCCTCTCGGACCCGGCGAAGCACACGCCCCAAATCTTCCCCGGCAATGTTGGCGGTGATGCTCACCAGCCGCCGCATGTTGTAACGGTCGTATTCGCCGGGCATGGTCCCCTCACGGACCCGAGCCACATCGCGGACCAACAAGCCCTCACTCCTGCCCTCTCCCTCGCCCAAAGGGGAGGAGGATGAGGGGAGCGGGCGGCGTTGCAGGGGGACCAGGCCGACTTCGGCCGGCGAGTTCATGCGGTAGGGAGGAATTTCCACCTGCGTGTAGTAGCCGATACCCGTCTTGGGATCAGCCCAGAACAGCGGCTCGACGAAGCGGCTCGATGAAGTGGCCGCAACCAGCGCGCGGGCCACATCCGCCGCTGTGGCACCGCTGAGGCCGGCTTTCTCGCGGTCAATCTGTACGGCTACGGCTGGATAGTCCAGTGATTGACCATATTGCAGATCGCGTAAAGTTGGCACTTTCTCCAGCTCGGCAAATACCTTGGTCGCGTAGGCCCGATTGTCGCGAAACTCCGGACCGCTCACGGTGATCTCAATGGGCGTGGGCGAGCCGAAACTCATGATCTGATTGACGACATCCGCCGGTTCAAAAGAGAAGCGCAGACCCCGCAAGCGCTGGGCCGCTTGCTCCTCAGAAAGCCCTTCCTTGCGCAGCCGTTGCCCGAACCATTCACCCAACCGGCGGGGCAAGGTTTGCCGTAAACGCTCCTGTAATTGGTCCAGTTCCAGGCGGCTATCGGGCTTGAGAGCCATGCGCAAGACGGCTTCCTCCGGTCCGCGCATCCACATGTACATGTTGTTAATTGTATAACTGGTGGGATGCAATCCGCAGTAGGCCACGGAAATCGCCACCTGCTCCTCTGCCGCTTCTTCCGCCGTTTCTTCTCGAATGATCCGCTCGGCCTCGGCGGCGATCTCGCGCGTGATTTCGATGCGCGTGCCGTCTGGGGCACGCAGTCGGAGTTGAAATTCGCGGGCCTCTACCTTGGGAAAAATCTCCATTCCCAATTGACTGCCCAAAAACACGATCACCAGGCCACAAACAAGCAGATAAACACTGATCAGACTCCGCCGCCACGGCATCAGCTTTTGCACCCGCCGGGCATAGAAAGCGCGAAAACGCTCAAACGACAGGCGAGATGCCTGTCCTGCTGGCTGTTCCGATGCATGGACGGCGGGAGGATGGGGACGGAACAGCCACACCGCCAGAACGGGAACGAGCGTGCTGGACAAGAAATAGGCGGCGATCATGGCGAAGCCGACCGCCAGGGACAGCGGCACAAACATTTCCCGAGCGGCACCTTCCATGAAAAACGACGGCAAAAACACGGCCAACACGCACAAGACCGCCAACAAACGCGGCACGGCGGTTTCCTGATTGCTTAACCGGGCGGCCCGCGCCACTGTAGGAGCATGGATCATCCGCACATGGATATTTTCCACCTCAACCGTGGACATATCGACGAGGATGCCTACGGCCAGGGCCAGGCCGCCCAGGGTCATCAGGTTGATGGTTTGGCCGGTCAACCACAGGGCGAACAGGGCGGCCAACAAGGCGAAGGGAATGTTCAAAACTACCACGATCACACTGCGCCAATCCCGCAAGAACAACAGGACCATCAAGCCCGTGAGGACCGCTCCCAGCAAACCCTCTTGGCCCACGCCTTGAATGGCCTGAGTGACATAGGGCGATTGATCGAACTCGAAACGCAGGTCGATGTCTTCAGGCAGCACCGCTTTCATGCGCGGCAGGTTCGCCTTCACCTCGTTGACCACAGACAAAGTTGAGGCGTCAGCCCGTTTGGTGACAAGCATGAACAGGGCCGGCCGGCCATTGACGAGCGTATGGCCGCTGGGAATGTCAGTGCTATCTTCGATAGCAGCAATGTCACGGAAATAGATATTTTCTCCTAAACGGAGCGGTATACTGCCTAGATCGGTTAAGGCGCGCACCATCGCATTAACTGGCACAATGGGCATCTGGTCCTTGATGCGAGCATTGCCCGAAGGGCTGATGCTGTTGCCCGTCTTGAGGGCGGCGACCACGTCGTCCGGTGAGAGGTTGTAGGAGCGCAGCTTTTCCGGGTCTACGCGCACCACCAAGGTGCGCTGATTGCCGCCAAAGGGCGGCGGAGCCGATACACCCGGCAAGCTGGCAAATATGGGCCGCACACGAAACAAAGCCAGGTCCTGGATTTCGCCGATGCTGCGCCGATCGCTGGATAGCACCAGATAGCCGACGGGAACGCTGCCAGCATCAAAGCGGACCACGTCCGGCGGCACCGTCCCGGGCGGCATGAACGAGCGTGAACGGTTGACATAAGCGATGGTCTCGGCCATGGCCTGGGCCATATTGGTGCCAGGATGAAAATATAATTTCATCAATGCCGCGCCCTGAATGTTGCGCGACTCCACATGATGGATGCCGCCGATGTAGAGAAAGTGATACTCATAATAATTGGTCAACAATCCCTCCATCTGCGCGGGGTCCATACCGCCATAGGCTTGGATGACATAAATGACGGGCAAATTCAGATTGGGAAAAATATCGATGGCCATACGCGACCCGGCCAGGATGCTTCCCAGCACAACACCGGCAATGGCCACCATTACGGTATAAGGACGATTCAGAGCAAAAACGATGGGGTTCATGCAACGGTTCCTTCAATGAGCCACAGCGCGGTGTTATCTGCAGGCAGCAATCGCTAACTTCGTACCGAAAGGGGCCTGGAAACCTACTGATGCGGGTTGCTGCGCCTAACCCATTATGGAAGAAGCAGATAAGCCATGCTCGCGATTCGTCAAATCCATGGCGGTGCAGAGGGCAGAAGTCGTAGATGGGCGAAATTCCCCCGCGTGTGCGGGATCCCCGCGAGGCCATCAGAGTCACGACCGTCCGTGACGCAAGCAATCGCCAGCGTCGTGAGGGCGAGCGCGGCACATGACTTGCTTGCTACCAAAGCTGTCTTTTTTTCCTGACTTGAGAAAAGTAACATGGAGGCATGAAGTCAAATATGGACACGCACGGACATCTCCTGGCCCGCTTGTCGCACTTGTTGCATCGGAACTTCCTTTGGTTCCTGCTGGGTTCCTACCTTGTGGCTGCCGTAGCGCCGCGGGCAGGGCTGGCAATCAAGAACGTCTCACTGGGGTGTCTGTATCTGTTCGGTGAATCGCTGCCTCTGTCGCTGCCGATGCTGCTATTGGCGCTGTTGCTGCTCAACGCAGGGCTGGGGGTGCAGACGGCGCAGTTGCGTCATCTGTTGCGGCGGCCGTGGAGTCTCTTTGCTGGCCTGACGGCCAACTCATTCCTTCCCATCGCCTACATCTTCGTCGTGGCCCAGACCATGCGCCTGTGGCATAACCCTGAAGAGGTACAGCACATCCTCGTCGGCCTGGCCATCGTGGCGGCTATGCCGATCGCTGGCTCCTCGACAGCCTGGACGCAGAATGCCAACGGCGATTTGTCGCTGAGTCTTGGCCTGGTGCTGTTTTCAACTTTGCTCAGTCCGTTGACGACGCCGATTTGCTTCGATCTGGTGGAGCACATGGCCGAGGGCGAGTACGCCCAAATCTTGGAAGACCTGGAGACCCAGGGCGGCGGCGTGTTTCTGATGATCTGCGTCATCCTGCCGTCGGCATTGGGGATTGGAGTGCGGCTGGTGCTCGGCGCGGCCCGAACCGCTGCAGCCAAGCCGGCGTTGAAGCTGCTCAACGCGCTCAATCTGCTGGTGCTCAATTACTCCAACGCTGCGGTGTCGCTACCCAAGGCCTTGGCCGAACCCGATTGGGACTTTCTGGGCGTGATCCTGATCATCGTTGTCGGTATGTGCCTCTTGGCCTTTACGGCGGGCGGGTTGCTTAGCCGCTGGTTTCGGGTGGCATTGCCGCAGCGCATCAGCCTGATGTTCGGCCTGGGCATGAACAACAACGGCACGGGCCTGGTGCTGGCGGCGGCAGCACTGCCGCACTATCCGCGCGTCATGTTGCCGATCATCTTGTACAACCTCGTGCAGCACCTCGTGGCTGGCAGCGTCGATTTCCTGCTCTTCCGCCGCCCACCGCAGAATAATTCAGAAGAGAGCCGCCACGAAGCACGCGAATAAAATTTTTTCTTCATTTAGGTGATTTGTGGCGGCTCTCTTCTTGGGAAACGTCACGCTACTTCCTTGCGTTCGTTCTTTTGCTGGCGTAGCCGTGCTTCGAAAGCGCGGGCTTCCTCAACGGCCAAGACGATTGCCGGGCCACTCCACGTCGCCAGGTCGGCTTCATAGCCTGCCTTGATACCCGCTTGCACGATGTGCTGGACCAACGCGCCGGCGGGACATATCCCCTGCTGTGCCAGCCGGGCATCATAGTCGTGGACGCGGCGTTGCAATTCGGCGCCGTTGGCCGGCATGGCCGTGCCGTTCTTTGCTGCGGCCGTCTTCTTCGGCTTGGGTAGCGCCGACGGCGGTAACACCGGCGTCTTGGCGAACTGCCGTTTGTGCGGATCGTAATCGACCCACTGTGTCGGCAGACGATACAGATACCGGCCGATGCCGAACTTGACGGCGGCACGTTTGAGCGCATCACTGAAAGCAGCTTTGCGGCGATCGCCCTCATCGGGCTGCTCGCTCGGCCCACCGACATCCATCTTCGTGATCCATTCGTCGCCCAGCCGCAAACGCAAACGGCAGACAACGGAGCCGTCCGGCAAACACTCGTATTCGTCCTGCCAGCCGGCCACGCCCAGCACGTCGTCCAGGCGGTCTTGAATGACGCGAGCATCCACGTAAGCCAGGGCCAGGGCGCGTTGGCCGCTGACGACGGCTGGCTTGAACTTCACTTCACGCGGATCAAACGGGGCGGCCAACGCTTCGGTCAATTCGGTGACGCGGGCCGATGGGGAGGAAATAGATATATGCATAGTGTGTTTCTCCTCGGTTCTTTTGCCAGCCCCCAGCGTCGATGCATGGTGTGCTAACCTGCGTTTGGCGGCACTGGGGGCTGGTAGTGTTAGTGTACGCATGTATCGTATCTGTGTCCAGGTCAGCCGGCGCGGCAAACCGTCGTGGTAGGAGGGATTGCTCGATCGAAATTTTCAAAAAAAGCGATTTTTCCGGGAATATTCGGTTGACAATCTCGCCTTCGCCTTCTACTCTCGCTCATATTGCGTAGTGTGTTTCACAACCCCTAAACACGTTTTTGCGAGGAGATCAATGGCCGACAACAACGCACCCAAGGCCAAGGCGATGACCAAGTCTGCGCTGTTTCAGGAGATCGCCAACAGCACGAAGCTGACGCGCAAGCAGGTGTCGGAAGTTTTCGACGCTCTGTCGAAGCTGATCGCGCGTGAGTTGGGCAAGAAGGGGCCTGGCGTGTTCACGCTGCCAGGCATGGCCAAGATGAAACTGGTACGCAAGCCTGCGACCAAGGCACGCCAGGGCATCAATCCCTTCACCAAGCAGCCGCAAATGTTCAAAGCCAAGCCGGCCCGCAACGTCGTCCGTATTCGGCCGCTTAAGGCGCTCAACGAAAAGGTCAAGTAAAATTGTCTTGTTAGGTGGTTGGGTGGCCAGGTGGTTAACCACCCAGCTACCTAACCACCTAACCCCCTCGTAAGGGCTGGTAGAGAAAATGTCGGGGAGGTATGCTGGAAGATGCCCAGGGATCGGGAGTCCATGCCAGCGTGAGCAAGCAGAAGAGCAAGACTGAACGTGCTGTGCGGAGGAAGACAGCCGTGCCTCCCAGCGAATTTCTGACGGAGCCAGCGCCTTCGCTGTCTCCGACTGCAGACTCAACCGCTTCGATTCCTCCCTCTCTCCCCTCCGCCAACGGCGCGGAGGATGCTGCTTTGGCGCGCCCGCCTTTAGCAACCGACGAGATGCCGCCCCCAGCGGCGCCGGAACCGCCAACCGAGCTATCTTTGGAGCAACGCGTCCGACGTTTGGAGGAAGCCTTGACGTCGCTCCAAGAGCGCCGCGTTGCCGAACCGCCTGTTGCTGCTGTGCCGGCCCCAACAGCGATACGGCTCAACGTGAACAAACCTCCGCCGGCTCCGGCCATTCCCGTCGCTACCCTTGTTCCGGACCCGTCCCCAATCGTCCCTCCTTCCGTCACTCGCGGGAGTGTACTGTGGCTTTTGTGGGATACCTGGGCCGAGGCGCGGGCCATCGTCCGTATGTTTGTCGATCCCCGTTATCGCCTGCCCCGCTCGGCGCGGGTCTTGCCGCTGGTCCTGTTGGCCGCCATTCTCACTTCGGGATACTGGGTGCCGTTTTCCTCGGTGCCTGTCCTGGGTAGCTGGCTCGTCAAGGCCATCGATTTGATCCTGGCGTTTTTGTTGTTCAAATGGCTGGGGCACGAGGCGCGGCGTTATCGGCAGACCTCGCCAGACTTGCCGGCGAACTTGCGGCTTTGAGTGTTCCGAAATGGGAGAAGTCTTCATGATTCGGCTCGGTGTCAATATCGATCACGTGGCTACGCTGCGGCAGGTCCGCCGCGCGCTCGAACCCGATCCGGTAGCGGCGGCGGTGCTGGCCCTGCTTGGTGGCGCAGACGGCATCACTATCCATCTGCGTGAGGACCGCCGCCACATTCAAGAACGCGACCTGCGCCTGCTGCGGCCCGTCGTTACCAATCGCCTGAACCTGGAGATGGCGGCGGTGCAGTCCATCGCCGATCTTGCCTGCGAAGTCAAGCCCGACGAGGCTACGCTGGTACCGGAGCGGCGCGAAGAGTTGACCACCGAAGGCGGACTCGACGCCGTCGCCAATGAGAAGGTGATCGAACGCATCGTCAAGCAGCTGCACAAGGCCGGCATCGAAGTGTCATTGTTTCTCGATCCCGATCCGCGCCAGATCGAAGTTGCCCACGTCCTCCGCGTTCGCGCGGTGGAGATTCAGACGGCGCGTTACGCCGAGGCGAAGACGCCGGCAGATCGCCAGCGCGAGTTGGACGCCCTGCGTCAGGCTGCCGAATTTGCCTGCGAGCGTGGCCTGCACGTCCATATGGGGCATGGCTTAAATTATCAGAACGTGCAGGCGATAACGGCGATCCGCGGCGTCGAGGAGCTGAACATCGGCCACAGCATTGTCTCGCGGGCCGTGCTGGTGGGCATGACACAAGCTGTACGCGACATGAAAGACGCCATCCGCCGCGGCCGAAGGCCAGAAGACTAACCACAGAGACACAGAGACACAGAGAAGAAAAGAGAAAAAAAGAGAGAAAAGAATAAAGCATCTTGTTATATCTTGAATTCTGTTCTTTCTCTGTTTTTTCTTCTCTGTGTCTCTGTGGTTAATCTTTTTCTTTCAAATCGGCGATGCGGATGTTGCGGAAGGACAGGTCGGTTGTCGGATCGTGTCCTTGCAAGCTGATTGGTCCCTTCTTGAGCCGGCAGCCATTGCGAGCGTTTTCGTTCTCCGGCCGATTATCGGTCCAATCTACAACCTGAATGCCGTTGACCCAGGTGGCGAAGTGCCGGCCGCGCGCAACTACCGTCATCGTGAACCATTCGCGGTCCTTGGCCGCCGCTCGCCGAGCCGGTATGCGCCGATAGATCGCTCCGGTGCCGAAATCCTGCGACCAGTTGTCGATCTTTTTCTTGGCCGCGAGCTTGTGCGTCTTCGGATCGTATTCCTCGATCGTGTACGTTTTTGGCTGCTTGGCCGCCCGATTGTTAATCTGGGCTTCGTAGCCGTTCTGATACTGACCGGGGATGCAGCGGAAGAAAACGCCGCTGTTGAGATTGTCGCCGTTGGTCTTGCATTCCAGTTGCAGTACAAAATCCGACCATTCGCCGGTCGTCTGCAAATCGCCGGGACCGTTCTTGATGCTCAGCAAGCCATCCTCCGTCACGGTGAATTGCGATTTGGCACGTTTGGGATCGCTCTCGAATTTTTTCCAGCCGGAGAGATCCTTGCCGTTGAAGATGGGCTTCGCTTTCAACGGTTTGAGCTTGACGTTTCGCAGCGAGAGTTTGTTCCCCTTGGGAACGCCAAAGGAAATCGTTTGGGTTTCCACTAGAAGCTTGGGAAAATTATCCTGCCCGAACCTCACCCCTCCAACGTTAACAGAAGCTGTTGCCCAATCTTTGTAAATTGGAATTTCACAACATGGGCCGGATTGCCAGGTTACAGGGGCAGCATCTTTAGCAGTTTTCTCAATGAGGTATTCCAATTTCAGTTCATAAGCCTGAAAAGCCGTTGTCGTGGCGGCGTGAACGTCTTCGTCGCCGCCGTGTATGAGGACGCCTTCTCGGACTGCCGGTTTACCGGCTGCATCCCAACCGAATGTTGTTTCGCCATCGAAGAGCAAAATCCATCCTTCGGCGATCTCTTTAGATGTCAATGTGTTGGGTTTCGTTTCGTCGGCTGCCCGGCAGGGAACGGCCAGCGATACCACGAGTAGAGGCGTGAGCAAGCGGTGCATGGTAAAACCTCATGTGGGTGAAAACCGTGGATGCGGCGAACGGTGGACGACGGCGCGAGCCTGGGCTTGCAAGGTGGCGACTTCGGCCATCAGTGCGGCTACGGCGGGAGCGCCGTCGGCGACTTCGATCATCCAGCGGCACTCCCAGCGTCCGCCCGGCGGCAACAACAGCACACGGCCTTGCTGGCGCTCGAAGCGCTTGAAATTCGGATAATTCGTTGCCGGCTCCAGGCCGGTGACGTAACCGTCCTCGATCGCTCCCGTGTTTTTCCACACGGTAAAACAAGGCAATTCGTGGCGATTGAAGCGCAGGGCCACGGCGCGGTCAGCGGACGGATTGACCAGCAGAACGAGAGTGTGGCCGCGCGCGTCGGCGAGCAGATCGTACAAGTACACCTGTTCGGCGAAGCCGGCGCGGGGGCCGGCGTAGGTTTCGTATGTGTCGATACCTTCGGCAGCGCGCCGTGTCTGCGGGGCCAGCTCACGGATGGGCGCCAGCACGCGGCTGCCGGCTTCGAGGAAGGGCGGGCCGAAATTGCAATGATAGAGCAACTGCATCTCCACCGGCCGGGCAGCGCGGTTGGTCACCACATCGTGAATCACCAGCCGATGGGAGCCGGGAACGGTTGTGTAGGTGGTGGTCAGACGAAATTGAGGATAAAAAAGAGCTGCTTCCTCAACTTCTCCGCTGACACTCAGTTCGTAGGGTGGATCGAGTTGGACGCGGACCTCGACCGTTTGAGCCGGCAGGTTGGCGATGCGACCATGCAAGGTCAGCGGCGTACCGTCGTCGTCGCCAGGAGGGCCGTTGGAAGCCAGGCCGCAACGGCACAGCCATTCGTCAAAGCCAGCCAGCCAGCCGAGGCCGCCGCGATCGGTCAGCTGTACGTATTTGGGGTGGACAGGGCCGACGATGGGCGAACGCCAGCCCAACGGCTGGCCGCGATAATCGCCGCGCCACAAGCCCATGCCGCGCGTCGGCAGAACCGAGAACGAGAAAACGCCATTGTGGACCTCAATGAGATCGAGTCCATCGCGCAGGCCGCCGCGCAGGGTGCGCTTGCGCAGCGACCAATCGAACGGCGTCGGCAGGTGCAGGGTATCGTTGCCGGCGGCGAAGTTATCCAGCCAAACATCGCCTTGCACATCTGTCAGAGTCCAGGATTTCGAGCGTGTCATAGGAGGGTACATCTATGTTAGGCCAATCCGAGGCATAAGCGAGGGATATCCCTCGCTTATGCCTCGGACGGGTTAATCACTTGACGCCGTGCATGGCCCGGCCAACAAGCCGCACGAGCATAAGTAAAACCAGTGCCGATGCCGCGACCACCGCGGCGGACAACAGGAAAAATTGCACCGGCGGGATGGTGCCCCAGATTTCGCCCAGCGTGCCAGCGACGAAGTTGCCGAACGCACTGGTCAACATCCATACGCCCATGAGCATAGTGGCAAACTTGGCCGGGGCCAGCTTCGACACCATCGACAGACCAACCGGCGACAGGCACAATTCGCCCAGCGTGGCCAAAATGTACGTCCAGAACAGCCACCACGGGCTGACGCGGTACTGATTCGAGAGGGTGTACAGTTGAGCAACTGTGGCACGGAATTGGGGGTCGCCGCCGGCCACCAGCAGCGCCTTCACTTCACGGTCGGCCATTGGCTTGAAAGCGGTCAGCGTTTGTGTTTGGGCGTTGTAACGGACAACAGACGGATCGAGACCCGACCAGCTCATGTCGAATCCGGGCGGCATCTCCTTCAGTTGGACCTGGGCAAATTTCATGCTTTTGCCATCGATTCGCTCGGATTCTTTTTTCAATTCGTCCACTTTATCTCGGTAGCTAGGCGGCGCAGTGCTTTCGATGAGGAGATTGGCCTCATTGTCGGTTAATACTCCAGAGATATGTATTGTCCTCTTTTCTGGCTCCCAGGTCAGCCGGCCGGCATGGAACAGCTCCACCTTGCCGTCCTTTTCCAGGCCGATCTTGCCGTCTTTGATGAAGAGAGATTCGGGTAGCTTGGCGCCTTGAAACGGGACCGAAGCAAGGGCCTGATCCTCGCGGCGGGCCGCGCCAATCATGACGGCCATCGATAAACTCATGAGGAGCAATCCCAGCACCATTTTCATGGGAATCGACGGCTGCCAACCGCGGCTGTCCAGAAATACCCACATCCAGGCGAAAAACGGAGCGATGACGACGATGGCCAGGGCGTTGATCGATTGGAACCAGGCCGTCGGCACCGGGTTGAGCGAGGCGCGGACCCATTGGCCCCAGGTTTGCCTCGGCTTGCCGGAGGGGTGGGGCCGGGGCAGAAACAGGGTGCGAAAGCGCTCGAGCACACTTTGCCCTTCCGGCTCCACTTCTTCGCTCGGCGCCTTTCTCTGAACCTCGGCAGCTTTCAGGGAGGGCTTGGGGGGCGGTTGTGTCAAGTAGCGGTTGGTAGACTTATCGGCCCACAGGTTGAGGACGTTGCCCGCCTGCTCGAAGGCCGCCCAGAAAAACACCACGAACAGACCCAAAACAAGGATGGCCAAAATGCGATCGCGCAGGCCGCCCTGCGCCTGGGCGCAGACGTAAGCGAACAGTATCAGGCAGAAGCCGGCGATGCCCAGCATGATGGCGTTCCACTGGTTCAAGTGCCCCATCAACCACAACCCAGGCGCAGCCGCCAGGAGGGCGAGAGCGAGGGTCAAAAGCGTCGGCGGCACCAGTGACGACAGACTGCCCAGCACCGACGGCGCGCGTTCGGCCTCCGCCTCGGTCAGCGGCATATTGATGGGCCGAATCGAGATGGCCGTGCTCTTCGCCTCTATCAGACGCGTTTCCGCTGCGGCTTCTGTCTGGATGGCATCGCTCGCTGCTGTGGCCGGCTTCGTCGCCTCTTCCCGTCGATCGGCGGCGATTTCGTGGATCAGCGGTTGGCCGAACAGATAAACCAACAGGCCGAGGATCATGCCGATACCCGCTGCAGTGAAGCCAGTGTGATAACCGCCCTGGGTGTTTTCCGCCAGCCAGCCACACACCAACGGCGAAAAAAAGGCGCCGAGGTTGATGCCCATGTAAAAGATGGTGTAAGCGCCGTCGCGGCGGCCGTCGCCGATGGGATACAGGCGGCCAACCTGCGTGGACATATTGGGCTTGAACATACCGTTGCCGAAAATCAGGAAGATTAAGGCCATGAAAAAGATGTGATGCTCCTCGAAGGCCAAGGCGAACTGGCCCGCCGCCATCAAGAGCGCGCCGATGATGACAGCGATTTTGTTGCCCAGGTAGCGATCGGCGAGGTAGCCGCCCAAGATCGGCGTCACGTAGACGAAACTGGTATAAACCTTGTAGATAGTCGAGGCGTCTTTCTGCGACCATTTGAAGTAATTGACCATGTACAACATGAGCAGCGCTCTCATGCCGTAGTAGCTGAAGCGCTCCCACATTTCGGTGAAAAACAGGACGTACAGACCCAGCGGATGGCCGAGGAACGTACGCTGCCTCGGCATGGGCTGTCCCGGTGCGGAAGTGCTCATGTTCAGGTATCTCCCCGGCCATTGACGATTTACTGTGTGTTCGTTGTACCTTGCCGGCACAAGCCTGTCCATGCCGCCTTACCGCCGGTAGGATGATGAAGAGTCGGTTTTTTCCGGTTTTTGGCCCAAATAACTGCTGGCAACCGAAAGCCGAAAACAGAAAAACCGAAGAGGAGCGTTCGCCATGCGATCGTTCACCCGAACCTTGACGCGCGAAATCGAAGTGGGCGGCGAACGGTTGGTCCTTACGTTGAGTAAAGATGGTCTGTCCGTGCGTCCGGTGAGCGGGCGTCGTCCGCCACACACCATGAGTTGGCCCGCCTGGGTGTGTGCTTGCGTCTCCGGCGCTGGCCAGGAGCCGACAACCGAACAGCTTGAGCAAGCCCTTAAGGCGGTGCACACCGGTGCAGTCAGGCCAGATAAAACAGCTCCGAGCGGGGGGCATCAGCCCCCTGCGACAATCGAGAAAACAAGCGAAACGCAGGGGGCTGATGCCCCTCGCTCGGAGACGGACAAGATGCCAGTGTTGCTGGCGCGCCTGGATCAATGGCTGAACACCGAGCGCGAGCGGTTCCAGCAAGCGCTCCAGCCCGGCGCCACGGCGGCAGAATGCGACGCCCTGGCAGCCAAATTGGGCAGGCCACTGCCGGAAGAGTTGCGTGCCCTCTTGATGTGGCACAACGGCCAAACTCCCGATGTGCCGGGCGCTTTCGAGCAGAGTTGGATGCTTCTGAGCACCGACGAGATTGCCGAGGCCAAGAAAGAGCTGGACGAGCATCCCCATGAAGGTTGGCAGAAAGATTGGCTGCCGTTTCTCGGCGATGACAATGGCAATTACCGCTGCCTCCATCTCGGCTCGCCCGGTTGTCCGGTGCTGGAATGCTGGCGCGGGCGGGCCGATCATCCCGTGATCGCGCCATCGCTGTCGGCCTGGCTGGAAGCGTTCGTCACGGCCCTGGAACACGGCGCGTACCTCGAAGATCCCGAACGCGGCACCCTGGTACTTAAAGAGGGATATAGGGAATAGGCGAATTCTTCCCGATTCTCTTCAGGAGAGATATCATGCGTATCTGGCCCGGCCGACCCTATCCCTTGGGGGCTACGTGGGATGGGGCGGGCGTGAATTTCGCCCTGTTCTCGGAAAATGCTCGCAAGGTCGAGTTGTGTTTGTTCGATTCCTCCCAGGCCCGATCGGAAAGCCGACGCATCGTCTTGCCCGAACAGGATGAGTTCGTCTGGCACGGTTATTTGCCCGGCATCCAGCCTGGCCAGCTTTACGGCTATCGCGTCCACGGTCCTTATGAGCCAGACAAAGGGCATCGCTTCAATGCCAACAAGATCCTGCTTGACCCTTATGCCCGCGCGGTTGGTCGCGATTTGCAATGGGACGATTCCCTGTTCGGATACACCCTCGGCGACGACAAGGCCGATCTCTCATTCGACGAACGTGATAATGCCGCCTTCGCTCCCTTGGGCGTCGTGCTCGATACGGCGTTCACCTGGGGTGATGATCGGCCGCCAAGCATTCCCTGGGAGCGCACCCTGATTTATGAGGTCCACGTCAAGGGCTTCACCATGCGCCATCCCGACGTTCCGGCGGCCTTGCGCGGCACCTACGCCGGCCTGGCTACTGAGTCGGCTATTGAACATCTTAAAAGTCTTAATATTACGGCGGTGGAGCTGTTGCCGGTCCACCATCACATGGATGACAAGTTCCTGCTCGATAAGGGCTTGAGCAATTACTGGGGCTACAACACCTTGGCCTACTTCGCTCCAGACACACGCTATGCCGCCCGGCGCTCGCCGCGCAAAGCGGTGCAAGAATTCAAATTCATGGTCCGCACCCTGCATCGGGCCGGCATTGAAGTGATTCTTGATGTGGTTTATAACCACACCTGCGAAGGCAATCAAAACGGCCCGACCCTGTCGCTGCGCGGCATCGACAATGCGGCTTACTACAAACTGGCACCCGAGGCCCGCTACTACATGGACTACACCGGCTGCGGCAACAGCCTGAACATGCAGCATCCCCGCGTACTCCAACTGATCCTGGACAGCCTGCGCTATTGGGTCCAGGAGATGCACGTCGATGGCTTCCGTTTCGATCTTGCCAGCACGTTGGCCCGCGAGCTATTCGCCGTGGACAAGCTGAGCACCTTCTTTGATATCATCCAGCAAGATCCGGTGCTGTCGCACGTCAAGTTAATCGCCGAGCCGTGGGACGTGGGCGAGGGCGGCTACCAGGTCGGCAATTTCCCGGTGCAGTGGACCGAGTGGAACGGCAAATACCGCGATTGCGTCCGCCGTTTCTGGAAGGGCGACGGCGGCACCTACAATGAGCTGGCCACACGCCTGAGCGGCAGCGCCGATCTTTTCGGGGATGATGGGCGCAGACCGCTGGCCAGCATCAATTTCATCACCTGTCACGATGGTTTCAACTTGCAAGACCTGGTCTGTTACAACGACAAGCACAACGAAGCTAACGGCGAGAACAATCAGGATGGCGCCAACGACAACAACAGCTGGAACTGCGGCACTGAGGGACCGACCGATGATCCTGCCATCAACGCCCTGCGCGAACAACAGAAACGCAACCTGATTGCTACCCTGCTTTTGTCGCAGGGGGTGCCCATGTTGTTGGCTGGCGACGAGCTAAGCCATACCCAGAAAGGCAACAATAATACCTATTGTCAGGACAACGAACTGACCTGGCTCAATTGGGAGCTAAATGCTGAGCAAAAGGACTTTTTAGAATTCGTCCGCCGCGTCACCCGGATCTGGAAAGACCATCCGGTCTTTCAACGGCGGCGTTTTTTCCGCGGCAAACCGATACGCGGCAGCGGCATCAAGGACATTGCCTGGTTGGAGCCGAGCGGCAAGGAGATGTCCGAGGAAGCCTGGAATGCCGGCTACGTCCAGTGCCTGGGTGTGCATTTAGCCGGCGAAACCGGCGATGTGGATGAGTACGGTCGGCCGGTGCGCGACGATCACATCACCATGCTGCTCAACGCCCATTACGAAGCGATTCCTTTTGTCCTGCCCACCCTTGCCGGCTACTCGGACTGGGAAAGACTGTTCGACACAGCAGCCCCGAACACGGACAGCGTGCAGTACCCCGGCGGCGACAAGTACCTCTTGCAAGGCCGTTCGATGGCAGTCTTCCGCGCGCACCGCTGCTCGAAATAAGAGCTAGCGGACCAAACCTCCTCTTCCCTCGTGGGGGAGGGTTGAGGTAGGAGGTGTCAAGACAAGGGAGCCAAGGAGGGGTGCCCCCCCCACCCCAACCCTCCCCCACAAGGGGGGAGGGAAAAGTCCGCTCGTCCTAAGGCACCGAAATTAGCGATCGGATGATGTCTTCTGTTCCTGCGCAACTCGGTTTGCACTTGCCCGCCGAATGGGGTCCGCATCGGGCTACCTGGTTGGCCTGGCCACACCAGTGCGACGACTGGCCGGGAAAGTTCGCTCCCATCCCCTGGGTCTACGCTGAGATTGTCCGTCATCTGCATCAGCGCGAGGAAGTGCGCATTCTCGTCAACGATGCCGAGGGCCAGCGGCAGGCAGAAGCGGTCCTTGACAATCTCGACCTCGATCGCCGCCGTATCTCTTTCTGGCACATTCCCACAGATCGTGTCTGGATACGCGATTATGGCCCGCTGTTTCTCACGGCCAACGGCGGCGCGAGCGCCATCGTGAATTTTGCTTTCAACGGCTGGGCCAAGTATGACAATTGGCAACGCGATGACGCGGTAACACAGCAAATAAACGATAGACTGAAAAGAAAAATATGGTATCCGAGCCGCGACCGTGAGGGAGCAGTAGACGTACCGCTCTCTCACAGTCGCGGCTCGGATGCGTCTGGTCGCATCGTGTTGGAAGGCGGCAGCATCGAGGTCAACGGGGAGGGATTGCTGCTGACCACAGAGGAATGTTTGCTCAGCGACGTGCAACAGCGCAATCCAGGTTGGACGCATGTGGATTACGAGCACTTGTTCGCCGACTATCTCGGCGTTCGCAAGGTGTTGTGGCTGGGGCGTGGCATTGCCGGGGATGATACCCACGGTCATATCGACGACCTGGCGCGGTTCGTCAGCCCGCGCTCTGTTGTTACCGTGGTGGAGGAAGACCGCGGCGATGTGAATTACGAGCCGCTTCAGGAAAACCTGCACCGGCTGCGTGGCATGACGGATGTGGAAGGCCGGCCGCTGGACATTCACACCCTGCCGATGCCGGCGCCGTTGTACTTTGCCGGCCAGCGCCTGCCCGCCAGCTATGCCAATTTCTACATCGCCAACAACTGCGTCCTCGTACCGACGTTCAACGATCCCAACGATCGCCGCGCTCTGAACGTGCTGGCGGAATTGTTCCCCCAGCGCACGGTGATCGGCATTCACGCTGTCGATCTGGTCTTGGGGCTGGGCACATTGCATTGTTTGACATTGCAGGAACCGGCATAGCGCATGAACCTTATCTTCCAGCTCGGTCCTTTTATTTTGCTACTGTTGGCCATTGCCTTGATGCCGTTGGTGCATGGGCACTTTTGGGAGCGCAATGGTAACAAAGCTCTGGTGACACTTCTGTTAACGGCGCCGGCGGTTGTCTGGCTGCTTTTGCAGGGCCAGCCCGGCTGGCATCATTTAGGGCACGCCCTGCATGAATATATGCAATTCATCCTGTTACTGGGGACGCTTTATCTCGTTTCCGGCATCGTGGTAATTCACGGCGATCTACCGAGCACCCCCTTAGGCAACATGCTTTGGCTGGCCCTGGGGGCAGTGCTGGCCAACGTGATCGGCACCACCGGAGCGAGCATGTTGCTGATTCGTCCGCTCTTGCGAGCCAATCATCACCGTAAACACAATCATCATATACCAATATTTTTTATCTTTATAGTATCCAATTGCGGCGGCTTGCTCTCGCCGGTGGGCGATCCGCCGTTGTTGTTGGGGTTCCTGAGCGGAGTAGACTTTTTTTGGACGCTGCGTCTTTGGCCGCACTGGCTGGCGGTCAACGGACTGGTGCTGCTCGTCTTTTTCCTTTGGGACGTGCAGGCACGACGATTGGATGCGCGGCAGGAACCAACCCTGGTTAGGCGCGAACGCCATCCTCTACGCGTCGAGGGAGGGGTGCTGGGAACGCTTTTCGCAGCGGCCGTGGTGGCGACACTGCTGCTGCAAGCGCCGGCGGTCGCTCAGCGCTTTGGGATAAATTGGCCGGATTGGGGCAGTATAGGGATTCTGGCGTTGTTGGCTGTCTTGGCGTTGTGGGCCGTTCACCGTCCGGGCCGCCAGGCGCGTGTGCTGGTGTGGGAGCCGATGTTCGAGGTGGCCATTTTGTTCGCCGGCATTTTCGTGACCATGACGCCGGCTTTGAGGTTGCTGGCTGCTCTGCCGCCGGTAGCATGGACGCCAGCGCAATTACTCTGGACTGCCGGCGGACTGTCCAGCGTATTGGACAACGCGCCAACGTATCTGACCTTCGCCACCCTCGCCGACCCCGGCGGCCCCGCGGCCCTGGCGGCGGCGCAGCCGAGGCTGCTCGAAGCCCTCAGCTGCGGAGCGGTATGGATGGGCGCCTTGACCTACATCGGCAACGGACCCAATTTCCTCATCCGCGGCATCGCCGAACACATGGGCTATCCGATGCCATCCTTTTTCGGTTATCTGGTGTATTCCTTGGCGGTGCTACCGCCGGTGTTCGCCGCAGCGACGTTGCTGTTCTTCTGGTAGGGCCGCATTACTGCTTTGTTGTTATGGTAATAGGCCCCCTGCCATGGACCATCAGGTTAATACTCTGTCCAGGACGAACGATGATAGTGCGAGCCTTGATGGCTTGGCGGCCGCCAACGATGGGGAACGAGCGAACTTCGCCATTAGGTCCGCGGATCGTCACCAGTTCGGTTGGTCCTGCCGGCTCAGTGACGGTAACTTCCACTGGCGCGGCTTCTTCGCGCACCACCCGCGGCGTCGGCCGGCGATAGACAGCAACTGGAGGTGCCGCATGCTCGGCCGCTTGATAGGTGCTCTGGATTTTCATCGTAGCCTGGAACATGCGGTCGCCGGGATAGATGCCGAAAGGCGGCAGGCCGCGGAGATTATACGAGGCGGGAGTACCCGGAGCGGGAACGTGGCCGGAGGCAGACGTTTGCGCTCGGGCCGCCGGAGCGGTGAACAGCAGCCCTATCAGCAGGGCGATTCCTGGGGCGATCCAACGCGCACGGTAAAACATGGCATCAGCCCTTTCGCGTCCTGGCCGGACCACGAAAACGCAAGCCGCGCGCTGCACGGAAGGTCGATCCTACGTTCGCTCCCTGCCTGGAGGAGAGAGAGCCGTCTTTGCGGTCCAGGCAGGTTAGCCGGCCAGAGTGGGATGGTTCGTGTCCAACGTACAGACGCCGTGGAAACCAAGGGCAATCGTCGTCACACTCTTCCGCTTCCCGCGGAATGGTCCGGACCTTCCGTGCCCACCCATTCTCGCCGTAGTGCTTCCCTTCACCACAACTTTATTATATCGGCCAAGGAGAGTTTCTGTATCAACTTTTTTTAGTGAACGGAAGACGAAGAGCCGGTGTCGGGTGCTCTTCGGGATATTGGCGAACGGGGGTGCGTCAGCCCCCAGAAAGTTTTCTTATTCCCTCTCCCCCTTTGTGGGGAGGGAACAGCCCCCTGGCACATAAGCTCCTCCTATATGCCAAAATCGAGAGAGACACCCGCCGATGTCCGCCGGCTGATGGATGGGATTTCCAACTGGCGGACACCGGTCCTTCGCCTCTTGGGGGAGGCCGTTGCTGTGGAGCTGCTACGCCGAACGTTTGTTGACAGAAGGAAAGAGCGGTGACTCGGCGGGACAAACAGAGGTGCAGGCGGCCGGCCTGGATTGAAAAAGCGGCGAACGACAAAGGTGCAAGCGGTCTAGCCAGTATTCCGCGACGACGGCCAACGTGCGCAGGCCATAGGTCAGGCTGCGGCGAAAATTGATGCTGCTGGCTTCAGGGAAATAACGCACCGGGACCGGAATATCGCCCAGACGATAACCCAGGCGCACGGCCTGGACGAGGAATTGCGTATCGAACACGAAGTCATCGGAGTTGCGCTCAAAGGCGATGCGCTCCAAGACCTCACGGCGGTAGACCCGGAAACCGCTGTGGAAATCACCCAGATTTTGGCCGAGCGCCAGGTTTTCCACCAGGGTGAGGAAGCGGTTGCTGATGTATTTGTATATCGGCATGCCGCCAGCGAGTGCCTCGTGGCGCGTACGGATACGGCTGCCCAAGACGATGTCGCAGATGCCTAATTCGAGGATGCCAACCGCATGCGGGACCACCCGGCTATCATACTGGTAGTCTGGATGGATCATCACGACGATGTCGGCACCGTGTTCCAGAGCAAGGCGGTAGCAGGTCTTCTGGTTGCCGCCGTAGCCCCGGTTCTCCGGATGAGCAATGACAGTCAGCCCCATCTCACGGGCCAGGGAGACCGTGTTGTCTTTGCTGGCGTCGTCGACGAGGATCACCTCATCGACGGAGCCGGGAGGAATGTCGGCCAAGGTGGCGGCCAACGTCTGTTCGGCGTTGTAAGCCGGCATGACCGCGATGACCTTGTGTTTGCGCTGCGGCAGCTGGACGCCATCGGGCCGAAGGATCGTCTTCACATGAAACACGGCCTTTTTCTCCACTGCGGATATCTCCTTTCTCTTTAGGCGGCTGGGCGCGAAGAGGCGCCGGCATCGAACGCGGAAGAAGCAACAGCAGTCGTTGCCTGGGCCAGGTCCCAACGACACTTGGCCCAGAACAGCAAGAGAGTCAGCACGCCCCCCCCCAGGAGCGTCGGCGGGGCTAGCAGCAATGGCGGCTCCCGGAAGTAAAAGCGGTTCACCAGGGTAGCCCAGGCATAAAGCAGGAAGATCACCGCAACGGCCAGGGTCATCCGGACCAGGAAACGCTCGTCGGCCGTGACTCGGATTCCCCCGTTGCGCAACAGGAGAAAGAACAGCGGCATAAGTGGGATGAAATAGCGTCCTTGCGGCCCTTCGATCCGATTGCTCGCTGGCGGGTTCCACCAGACGTAGAGGGCGGTCAAGATCATCGTGGTACTCAAGAAAACGATAGCCGAGCCAACCCCCCACAGTCTCCAGGGCAGCTCGCCGTGCCGGCGATCGGCCACCGCCAACAGGGCCAGGAAAAAGAGGTAGATCAGTCCTGTCAGGGGGTTCAGGGGCGTATCCAGGCAGCCGAGGGCGAATAGAGATGTAAGCCAACAACCTCCGTAATTGGCGATATTGCTGAGGAAGATCCAGAGAAATTCCCGCGGATGAGTCAGAATAAAATGGATCTGACCGCTCTTGGAGATTGGCATGTCGCGAAGCCGATGCGGGTCGAGAATAAACGGGCGGGTCAAGGCGACGGAAGTTGCCAGACCGACCGCGGCGACGGCCAAGACAAGAGCACCAATCCACCAATAACGGCGACGCGAGCCGACCTGTTCCGGCGCGATGCCAAAATACAAAAAGATCAGGACCGTATAAGGAAATTTGGTCAACGCAGTAGCGAACATCAGCGCCAACAGCAGCCCCACAACTAGAAAAGGCAGCTGGCCCTTGTTGAAAGACAGAGCCAAGCGAAGCAGAGCCGCAACCAGGACCAGAGAAAGTCCGATGGTCGGTCCATCGGCTGACACCGAGGCGAACTGCTGCACAGTCAGAGGAAGCAAGGCAACGGCGCCGAACAGCAGCTTGCCGAGGGGCGTCAGGCGGATAGCCAGCATCACACAGAGGACGCCGAAGACCAGACTGCCCAACCGACCAGCATAGAAGAGCGGCAAAGGTGGAAGGTGCAGCCAGTGGGCCAGACGGATCCCCGCTGCCTGAGGCAAATAAGGCAAGAAGGTGTAAATGGAAACCTGGGCCAGCGAAGCCGGACGCTCTTCTCCGCTCCAGTGCAGCTGGAGCAATTCGCGGGAATCCTGCCACATCCAGCGCGCCTCCGAGTTCTGCCAGAACCGGGAGGACCGTTCGATTACCGGCAAAAGTTCCAGGGGCACGGTTGTTCCCGCCCAGCCTTCGCTATCGTGGGCAGGCAGCAGATGGCCTTTGGCAACATCGTAAGCATGCAGGAAATGCACATTTTCATCAGGGGCCTGGGCAGGAGGCAGGCTAAAGAGGAAAATCAGCCCGAAGAGCGCCAAAAGCAACCCAAAGCGGTACTCGATTCCCTCGAGAGGCGGGCACCGCAAAGCCAGCGGCCTCACGAGATGAGCAGGGTTCACACGCTATCTCCTGGCTGAGAACAGGCCGGCTCGCCGTCCAGACGGCAGATCCTGTCGAGTTTTATCGGCCGTTCTTGGGTGACCCATCAGAAATTCCCTCACTTCCTTCGGTGAACCTCTTTCTTTGATGATTCCGGCTCGCGTTTACCGATGACAACAAGATGTGGGGCATCAGCTTTCTGTTCGGTGGCTGATCTGTCGGTGGCTTTTGCGAACGCAACGGGGAGTTATCTGTCATGCCAGATCGTCGCCATTGGCGTCTCTATCTCGCCGTTGGCCTGTTGTTGGCCGTTGGCGTTTTTCTCTCGCTCAGCGTGTTCGATTCTGTTTCCACCAACACATCTGTGGCCACGACAGCCTCCTTGCCCTTCTCCCTCCAAAGAGAGGAGAAGGGGGGGGCCGCCAATCGTTTGGGGCCGCTTGGCGGCGCGATTGCCTACGAGCTGCGGCAGGCATTGGGCGCTGCGGTGTACGTATTCCTGGTGGGTTGGTTTGTCGTCTTGGTGCGTTTGGTGCTGCGGCGAAGCTGGCTCGGTTGGTCGCTGCGCTCGCTGGGCTGGCTGCTTCTGGTTCCCTGCGCGGCTGTGCTGGCCGAGCGCTGGCCGGCACTGGCCCCTCCAGGGGCATTGCCTCCGCTCGGTAGCGGTGGCAGCATTGGCGCCTGGCTAAAAGACTGGCTGGAACAGGCGTTTCCACCAATGGGCCAGGATCTCCTCCTCGGCGGTTGTCTCGTGTTCGGCGTCATCTTGACGATGGATGTCGAGCTGCGGTTGCTGCTGCGATGGCTGTGGCGGCAGTTCCGTCCCTATCTGAAACTGCCGACCCTGGGGAACCGCCTGCACCGATTTATCTTTTCGCGCCCAACGATCTATCGGGCAAAAGACGCAGAGCGTCCGCATTTGCGTTCTCACACTCTGCAGGGGAATGAGGAGGATGAGGAACCCGCAAATGATGCCAAGATCATTCCCATTCATCATCACAATGAGATTGTCCCGGCGAATGGGGAGATTGCCTCCGCGAGCGGGGCCGCGTTAGTGTCCCGAGGGCGTCTTCGGAGGGCGCTAACGCACCCTCGCTCGCCAGCCGTCTCGGATCGGGAACGCTTCGCCGATTACGAATTGCCGTCGTTGAAACTCCTGGAAGATGCGCAGCCGTTCGATTACCGCGCCCATGATCAACAGCTGCGGCAGCGGGCCGCGCTTCTGGAAAGAACCTTCACCGATTTTGATCTCAACGTCCAGGTCGTCGGCATCAACACCGGGCCGGTCGTCACGCAGTTCGAGATTGCCCTGGAAAAAGGGTTGCGCGTCCACAAAGTTACACGCTTGGCCGAAGACATCGCCATCAGTTTGAAGGTGCCCAGCGTCCGTATTGTGGCGCCGATCCCCGGCAAAAACACAGTCGGTGTCGAGATACCCAACGAGCTGCGCGCCGACGTGCGGTTGAAAGAAGTTCTTCTGGCCTCCGCCAACAAGTCCGCCAACTTCAAGATTCCGTTGTTTCTGGGCAAAGACAGCGAAGGCCGGCCGCTGGTCCACGACCTCGCCGACATGCCGCATCTGCTCATCGCTGGCACCACGGGCACCGGCAAATCGGTATGTCTGAATACCATCATCCTCAGCATTCTGATGACACGGCGGCCCGATGAAGTGAAGATGATTATGCTCGATCCCAAGGGCGGCGTGGAGATGGAGGTGTACGGCAAAATCCCGCACCTGATGCACCCCATTGTCACCGACATGAAGAAATCTGAGGCTATCCTCGCCTGGGCCGTGGACAAGATGGAGGAGCGTTACGACCTGCTGCGCCGCGCCCGCGTCCGCAACATCGCCGGCTACAACGAGCTGAAACCCGACGAAATTCTCCGCCGTGTCAAGCCGGAAGACGACGAAGAACGTAAACAAATCCCGCTGCACATGCCGTATATTGTCATCATCATCGACGAAATGGCGGATCTGATGTTGCAAATGAAAAGAGAGGTCGAAGGGCACATTATCCGCCTGGCCCAGAAATCACGGGCAGCGGGCATACACTTGGTCGTAGCCACACAGAAACCGACGGTCGATGTGATTACCGGACTCATCAAGTCGAACCTGCCGTCGCGGATCTGCTTCAAGGTGACGAACAAGACCGATAGCCGCGTCGTCCTGGATGCGATGGGGGCGGATAAACTGCTAGGCAAGGGTGACATGCTGTTTTTACCGCCGGGCACCAGTGACCTGGTCCGCGCCCAGGGCACTTACGCCAGTGATAAGGAGATACAAGCGGTCGTTCATGTCCTGGAGTCGGAGCCGTGCTACACTCCGGAATTAATGCAATTGGAGGTTAACGACAAAGGCGGTCCTCTGAGCGAGCGCCTGGGCAAGCGCGAAGACGAACTGTACGAAGCGGCCATCGAAATCATTTTGCGCGAAGGGCGGGGCAGCGTATCGTTGTTGCAGCGCGCACTCGGTATCGGCTACGGTCGTGCGGCGCGGCTGATCGATTTCATGGCGGAGGACGGTATTGTTGGTGGCTACAACGGCAGCAATGCGCGGGAAGTGTTGTACACGCCGGAACAGTGGGCAGCGGCACGCGGCGCAGCGGCGGAGTAGAAGGGGGTAGTGCCAGTGCCCGTGCCAAGGGGCCCTAAGAACTAGCGGACCAAGCCCCCTCTCCCCTCATGAGGGAGGGCTGAGGTAGGAGGTGTCAAGGCAATTAAGCCAGGGAGGGGTGTCCCCCCACCCCAACTCTCCCCCACAAGGGGGAGGGAAAAGGGAGTGGTGTCCCCCCACAACCCGAACCCTCCCCCACAAGGAGGGAAAGGGCCGCTAGCCCTAAGCCTTGGCACGGGCACTACCCCCTTGTCCTACGAGCCGGAAGCGTAGGTGACGGCAGAACTTCCGCCTC
>Ga0209061_1002168_pt1 | contig 26520 bp, 25 predicted proteins | sample Coa_R1_10_FD_187157 | JGI IMG/M metagenome (GOLD analysis project Ga0209061, IMG submission 187157) | Surface soil microbial communities from Centralia Pennsylvania, which are recovering from an underground coalmine fire - Coalmine... | ecosystem: Environmental > Terrestrial > Soil >... | reverse complement strand
CGGCGGCTTCTTCTCGATCGGCGTCTGGCTGTTGCGGGCCTCGATCCGCAGCAGCTTCCGGCCCTCGGGTGCCAGTACCACGCTTCCAGGCTACCTGGCCGCCTGGGGCGAGCTAGCTGCCCTCCGGATGCCCGCACCGGGATGCCCCGGGTCCGGAACACGCGAAGGCGGCAGTGGCCGCGCTCCCGGTCAGCCGGCGGCGGCCAGCGGGTGCGCGCCAGCGGCCAGTGTGCCGCCGGCCGGTATGGCAGTGCCGCCGGTCAGGGTGGCGGTGCCGTCCACGCGCCGCCACGACCGGTAGCCGAGCTCGGCGGCGAGGTGGCGTTCCATGACGCGGGCCGCCTCGGCGACCGTGATCCGCCTGCCCGCCTCGGCGGACAGCGACGTGACCCCGGCGTCCCGGATCCCGCAGGGAACTATCCGGTCAAACCAGGACAGGTCGCAGTCGCAGTTGAGCGCGAACCCGTGCATCGTGACGCCGCGGGCGACGCGGACGCCGATGGCCCCGACCTTGCGGTCGGGCCGTGCCGCGTCGCCGGTGATCCACGCGCCGCTGCGTCCCTCGACACGCCCCGCGCGGACCCCGAACTCCGCGCAGGTGCGGATGAGTGCCTGCTCGAGGGAACGGACGTAGGCGACCACGTCGACCGGCTCGCGGAGCCTGACGATCGGGTACCCGGTGAGCTGGCCGGGCCCGTGCCAGGTGATCTTGCCGCCCCTGTCGACGTCGATGACCGGCGCGCCGGGATCGCCCACTGGCCGGTCGAGCATCGACGTCCGCTTGCCGGCCGTATAGACGGGCTCGTGCTCGAGCATCAGGCAGCAGTCCGGGACCTGGCCGGCGCACCGCCGCTCGTGGATGGCACGCTGGATGTCCCAGCCCGCCTGGTAGGGAACGGCCTGCGCGCCGGACCCGGCGTACGCGAATACCAGTTCATCGCCCACGCTCTCCAGGGTACGCGCCGCCGATGCCGGCCAGCAGGCCGCCGATGATGACGTTGCGGTAGCGGGTGGCCAGCACGCCGATGCCGACGGCGTCGGCGGCAGCCGGGTGCTCGCCGACGGCCCGGGTGCGCAGCCCCCAGCGGGTGCTGAACAGCCCCACCTGCACCGCGGCGATCAGGATGTAGGTGAGGTAGAGGAAGATCGTCGAGTCGAAGAAGACCGGCCCGATGACCGGGATGCCGCTCAGCAGCGGGATCTTGACGGGAAGGAAGGTGGCCGGGGAGTTGAGCTTGTCCGCGTAGGGGACCATGAGGCGGTCGTAGCGGTACCCGGTGAGCCCGAGGGCGAGCACGTTGAGCACGACGCCGAGGACGATCTGGCCGACGAGGTAGGTGATCGCGAACACGGCGAGCAGCGCGCCGAGCAGCCCTCCGGCCAGCGACCCGGTGACCAGGCCCAGCCACAGGGTCCCGGTGCCGCTCGCGACGATGGCCGCCGTGAACGCGCCCGGCGCGGATAGGTGTCCAGGATGAGGTTGTCGGCCACGGAGAAGGCTCCGGCAAGGCCGTCTTCCTGGCGGTCTTCCCTGCCCCTGCGCAGGATCGTGATCGTGTCCGCGACCGCCTGCACCTCCCTGAGCTTGTGCGAGATGAAGATGACCGGCCGGCCGCTTTCCCGCAGCGCCCGCATGATCCGGAACAGGTCCCCGGTTTCCGCCGGCGTCAGCACGGAGGTGGGCTCGCCGAGCAGGGCGTGGATCCGGCCAGGGGCCACCGAGAGATCGATGTGGTCGCTGGCCACGAGGCTGCCGAAGCGCTCCATGTAGATCGTCACCGTCGGCAGCTTCTGCCCGCCGTACGTCGCCACCTTGCCGGTCTTCGTCATGCCGGCGGCGAGGTAGCCGCCGAGGAAGGCGTCCTGCACGGTGTTGAAGAGCAGCGCGTCCACGTTGCGTATCGGCGGGTTGTAGGTGTGGTCCACGATCGCGAACTTCTGGCCGGGGCGGGCCTTCGCGGCGGCCTGCGTGGCACTGCCCATCAGGAACCCGACGGTGGCGTGATCCCGCACTTGCGGCCGATGAACGTGTTGATGTTTGGTACATAGTCGCTCTCGGTCATGGACTGGAGGTAGGTGACCGCGACCTTGCCCGGCTCGGCTGCCTGCGCCTCCTGCATTCCCTGCCACGACGGCGCGTTGAACGGCCGGTCGTCGATGCCGCCGGTGCCGGCGACCATGCATCCGAGGACCCAGCCCGCCGCCGGTGCCGACCCGGGCGAGCTGGACTGGCCCGCTGTCGGCGCCGTGCTTTTCGGCGCGGTCGTGCTGGAGCCGCACGCGGCGGCCAGCAACCCGGCCGCGGCGAGCACCGCACCCGCCCGGGAGGGCCGAAGGGTACGTCTCACTGGTTACCTCCTGTTCCGGGGTCTTGCCGCCATCTGGCCGGCGGACGGCTGCCGCTGCCCGCACGAGCTGCCATCGGCCCCTCCCGGCCCGGACGCGGGGCCAGCCTGGGAGACCCCCGCGTCAGATGCTCGGAGATTACTGATCTCGTAGCGTCAGGGTTACGGCGGCTGGGCGAGGGCGAGCCGTGTCCCGGCGATGGTTCCGGTCTGGGCCATAACCCCGATACAACGAAGTCAGTAACCCCGCGCAGGCGTGCGGGGAAGTAACCGGCCAGGCCGCCGCCATGCCGTTGCCAGATCGCAGTCAGGCAGGCATCGCGGGCGCCGGGGCCGGCTGCCCGGCGTGGTCCCGCCCGGCTGCCCGGGCGCGGTCCCGCGCGGCCGGAGCCCGTTCCCGGAGCCGGGGCAGAATTGGGATCGTGATGGACGAGGCTGAGCTGCGGCGGATGAGCCCGGAGGAGCGGCGGCGGCTCGCGCGCGCCCTTGCCGCCTTCGACGAGCCGCGCATGCTGCGGGACCCGCGCCTTGAGCGCCGGCGGCGGCTCGCCTTGCTGGTCTTCATGGGGTGCTGCGTGTTCCTGGCCGGGTGGATCGTCGTGCTCGAGTTCACCTTGCCGAAGCACTACACCACTCATGACTGGCGCGGCGCGTGGGTCGGGTTCGACATCGCGGAGTTCGCCGCCTTCGCGGTGACCGGCTGGGCGGCCTGGCGTGAGCGGCAGATCCTGATCTTGTGCCTGGCCGTCACGGGTACGCTGCTGTGGTGCGACGCCTGGTTCGACATCGTGCTCGACCTGGGGACACGCGAGTTCCTGCTGAGCGTGGTGTCGGCGGCCTGCGCCGAGCTCCCGCTGACGTTCATGATGTTCGCCGCCGCGTGGCGGCTGGTCCGGATGTCCGTCGGCGTGGTCATGGCACTGGAGGGGGTTGACCGGCCGGTGCCGTCACTGTGGCGCATACCGCTGTTCGCGGAGGGGCTGGAGGGCACGCTGCCGGCCCGCTACAGGAGCCGCGGCAAGCCGGCGCCCGGCCGGCGCCCGGCCAGCCTGCCGCGAGGTAAGCCTGCCGAACGCGGGCGGCCTGGTTCCCGGGAACCCTAAGCTGTGAGGTGTCCGGGCGTTGGAGCGCGCAGCGCGTACGAGAAGAGCATATGAGGATCGCCTTCGTCACCGAGTCGTGGCTGCCGTCGACTGACGGGGTCGTGACCCGCCTATCCGCCACGGTGCGGGAACTGCGCCGCTGCGGGCACGACGTCCTGATCATCGCCCCGCGCGGTGCCGGCAGTTCCTACGCCGGCGCCGAGGTGCGGGGCGTGCCCACGATCAGCGTCCCTTTCATCTACGGCGGCAAGCCGTGGGGCCTGCCGCTGCCCAGGGTCGGCCGCTACATCAGGGAATTCCGCGCGGATCTTGTCCATGTGGTCAACCCGATGCTGCTCGGCATGGCTGGCGTGCGGGCCGCACACCGCCAGCAGATCCCGCTGGTCGCCTCCTACCACACCGATGTCGCCCGTTACGCGGGCTTCTACCATCTGGGCTGGCTGCGCCCGCTGATCTGGTGGGTGGTGCGCCTCCTGCACGGCAGGGCCGCGGTCAACCTGGTCACCTCCGCCGCGACGGGAGCGGAGCTGCGTTCCCGCGGCATCCCCCGGGTGCGGCTGTGGCGCCGCGGAGTCGACCTCACGCTGTTCGACCCGGCGCGCCGCACCCGCCCGCCCGGCGACGCGGCGTCACAGGAGCGGATCACGGCGCTTTACGTCGGCCGGCTCGCCGGGGAAAAGGGCGTGGACCGGCTGATGCCGCTGGCCGCGCCGGACGGCGGCACCGATTTGGTGCTCGTCGGCGACGGGCCGGGGCGGGCGGAGCTGGCGCGGCGCTTCGGCGCCGCGCCGGTCACGTTCACCGGGACGCTGCACGGGGAGGACCTTGCCGCGGCCTATGCCAACGCCGATGTGTTCGTCTTCCCGTCCACGACGGAGACCCTCGGGCTCGTGCTGCTGGAGGCGCTGGCCTCCGGGCTGCCCGTCCTCGCGGCCGACACCCCGGCCAGCCGGGAGATCGCGGGCGGCTGCCCGGCGTGCCGGCTGTTCTCCCCGGACCGCCCCGACTGCATCCCCGGGCTTGTCAAGGATCTGCTCGGCGCGGCCCCGCGGGACGTGCTCGCTGGCTGGGCGCGCCAGGAGGCCGAACGGTGGAGCTGGCAGGCGGCCACCGAGGAACTCCTCGGCTACTACGGCGAGGCCGTGGCGTCCGGGCACATCCCCGCCGCGCCTCGCCGGCATTGGCGGCGGATCGCCGTGTTCCTGGCGGTGGGCACGTCCAACGCATTCGTCGATCTCGGGGTGTTCAACCTGATACTGCTGGCCGCGCCCAGCCGGTCACCGGTGCGCCTCGCCGCGTACAACACCATCGCCATCGTCGCCGCCATGGCCAACAGCTACCTGTGGAACAGCCGCCTGACGTTCCGGGACCGTCATGCCCGGCGCGGCCGCGGCCTGTGGCGCCAGCGGGTGCTGTTCGGTGTGCAGGCCGTGGTCAACATCGTGATCAACGACGTCGTGCTCGGCGTGGTAGCCGAACTGCTCAACATGACCGGCCTGCTGCCGCCCCGGCTGGCCGGCAACGCGGCCAAGGTGGTGGCGATGGGCAGCTCCTCGCTCATCAGCTACCTCATCATGCATTTCCTCGTCTTCCGGTCCGCGAACGACCCAGCCTCCTGAAGCCGCGCCCCGCCCACCGCCGAGGGGTGCTGGCCGCCTCCTGAGCTGCGCGCCGCCCACCGCCGATGGGTGCTCGTCCCGGGCCGCGGTACCACGCCGCCAGCCCGTCCCTGCACGCAGGTCCCGGCATTGTTCTCACCGGCTTTCAGGTGATCACCTTGTGCCCGAATTGGACGAGGACGAGGCTGGCGGCGGTGATGTCGCTGATCCGGCTGGGGCTGATCATGACGTGCTGGAGGGTGCGCCAGCGCTGGGCCAGCAGGGTGAAGCCGCGCTCGCCCAGGCAGCGCTGTGAGCGGATCAGCGCGTTTGCGGGTACGGGCGTCCGGGTCAAGTTCCCCGCCGCCGGCGGGCCGTTTCACCGGGACGTGGATGCCATGACCTGCGCCTTCATACCCGGTATCGGCCAGCACCGGCAGCTCCGTCAGGTAGGGGCGCAGGAGCCGCCGTGAGACGTTTCCCCGGGCCGCGAGAGGCAGCTCCGTCAGGTAGAGGCAGCTCCGTCAGGTAGGGGCGCAGGCCTGGGCAGGACGCGGGCGGCGGTGAGGTCATGGACCCCGCCGGGCAGGGCATCCGGGACCCACAGCGGCACGCCACCGGCGGTGGGCAGCGCCTGGATGCTGCCGCCGTGAGCGTGCGCCTTGGCCGGAATACCGCCGGCCGGTCTCCTGGCCTTTCACGCTGATGGCCTTTTCCCGGCACCGGTCAGCGGCGGCGACCTCGCCGTCCGGGATCAGGTAGGCCAGCCCCAGGTCTTTAGCCCGTTCCAGCGCCTGATACTAGGCCACCAGTTCCGCAAGCTCCCGCTCCTGCTGTCCGGCAACCGCGGGAACTCCCTGCACTACGGTGACCGTCCCCGGTCTCTCAGCGCCCTGGCAGGACATGGTCGAGGGCTTCGTCATCGTCATCGTCATCGTCCTCGCGCTATCGATCCAGGGCCGGCGCGGCGACGCCCCGGGCTAACCCAAGGGCGGGGCCGGCGTGCAGCATCTCGTGCGCAAGCGCGGCCAGATGCAGCGACAGCCGCGCCTCGGCGTTGCCGAGATCGGTGCCGAGTACCCGCTCGGCCATCCGCAGCCGCTGGTAGACGGTCGGCCGCGACACCCCGAGGTGCCGCGCCGCCAGCGTCTTGCTGCCATCTGCCGCCAGCCAGGCCTGGAGCGTCGCGACGAGCGCGGTGCCGTGGGCGTCGTCGTAGGCGAGCAGCGGCCCTAGTTCCCGCTCGATGTACACCTGCAGCCTCGGGTCGTCACGCAGCATGTAGAGCAGGCCGCGGATGCGCACGTCGGGCATCCGGTAGTACGGGCGCAGCTCCCCCTCGCCGGCCGACTGCCTGGCAGCTTCCGCCACGTCCGCGGCTTCCCGCAGTGACATGCGCACCCCGGGCAGGCTGTCAGCCGCGGAGCCCGCCCCGATCACCACGGGGCCGAACGGGGACAGGCGGGCGTGCAGGGCGGCTGCCAGCCTGTCCAGCTCCTGATCGACGGCCGCTGCCCGCTCCAGCGAGACCAGCAGCCCCACGTCCGCGTCGGGCAGGCTCGATACCAGGGCGGGAACGGCCGCGTCGCGGCTGGCCCGCGCTGCCAGTTCGGCGGCGCGCTGGACCCGTTCCTGGCCCGCCACGCTGTCGCCGGGGACGCCGCCTGGCATGCGGACCGCCACGCCGAGCAGCGTCCGCTCACGCAGCGGCACGCCGAGCGAGCCCGCACGCGCGTAGACCTCCGCGGGCGAGACGTAGGACGCTTCGATGATGCGGTGCACGATCGCCTGGTGGGTCTGCCTCTCCAGCGTTTCGCGGCTCTGGTCAGCGAGCCTGTTGAGCGCCAGCGCGACCGCTCCGCGCTCGAGAACGGCCATCAGGTACGGGTCCGGCTGCGCATCGAGCATCACGAGCCGGCCCCAGAACTCCCCGCGGGCCCCGACCTTGGTGACGAGAGCACCCTGGCTCGCGGCGTAGGCGGTATGCTCCTCCGCCCTGATCCGGCGGGACCGGCGCTCCCAGCCGTCGAGCAGGTCGGGCGCGGCGGAGGCGTAGGCGAGCAACTGATGCGCCAGGGTCTCGAGCACCACGGGACGCCCGGCCAGCCTCGCGATCTCGGCGACGACCCGTTCGGCGGTGGCCCCTGCGACCGCCAGCTCGGTGAAGACCTCGTGGACCTGCTCGGAGGCTTCGAGCATGCGCAGCCTCGCGTCAACGATCAGCGCGTGCGCCGCCTCGGTGACCCGGACGAACGGCGTCTCGCACTCCAGGGCCACCAGCGGAAGCCCGCGACGCCTCGCGGCGCTGACCAGGGCCGGCGGGGCCGTACGGTAGCGGCGGACGCACTCGATGACGAGCCCCGCCACGCCGGCGTCAGCGAGGTCGTCGATGAAACGCGCCAGGCCGGCATCGTCGGCGGGCAGCGCGATGCCCGTGGTGAGGATGAGCTCACCGCCGGAAAGCAGCTCGGCGATGTCGGGCACTTCGGCGATGTGGACCCACCGGACCGCATGCCCCAGGCCCGCGGAACCCGCCACGACACGCGGCCGACCTGCCGCAAGCTCCGGCAGCCTGAGCAGGTCGCCGACGGTGGGGCGCGCTCCCGGCGGCAGGCGCGCCTGAGTGCCCGGGCCCGCGTCGCCCGGGACCGGCCGCGGCATCGTCATCCGTCATCCCGTGCCTCTCCTCCTACACGCTACGCCGTGTCAAGTCGCGCGCGTCCTGCTTGACGACCCGGTCCTGCCGGGCCGCCACCCGGCGCGGTACTGTCCGGGACATGGCGCAACCGGGCACCGGCAGTGGCACTGGCGGCCTGGCGCGGGCACCCGGGCCGGAAGAGCTGCGCGCCGCGGCCAGGGAGTGGATGGCCGGCGACCCCGATCCCGTCACCCGGGCCGAGCTGGCAGCCTTGCTGGAGGAGGACGACCTGGGCGGCCTGGCGGCGAGGTTCGCCGCGCCGCTGAGCTTCGGCACGGCGGGCGTACGCGGCCCCATGGGCGCGGGCCCGGCGCGGATGAACCGGGCGACCGTCCGGCGCGTGACCGCCGGGCTCGCCCGCTACCTGCGCGCACGCGTACCCGGTGCCGCGGCCAGGCCGGTGGTGATCGGCTTCGACGCCCGCCGGGGCTCTGATGTGTTCGCGGAAGATGCGGCGGCGGTGCTGAGCGGGGCGGGGCTGCGGCCCGTCCGGCTTCCCGGCCCGCTGCCCACACCCGTGCTGGCCTTCGCCGTGCGCCACCTGGGGGCGGTGGCCGGGATGATGGTGACCGCGAGCCACAACCCCAGGGAGGACAACGGCTGCAAGGTGTACTGGGCCGATGGGCGGCAGATCGTGCCGCCGGTAGATTCGGGTATCGCGGCGGCCATCGGCGAGGTCGGCCCCGCACGGGACATCCCGCTCGGGCCCGCTGACCCGCCCGCTGACCTGCCCGGGCCCGCTGACCGGCCCGGTGGGCCAGAGGGTGCGCGCGGGCACCCGCAAGGGCGGCCCCCCAGGCCCCGGGAGTTCCGGGGGCCCCACAGGCCCGGTGCCGGGATACTCGGCAGCTACCTGGACGCGGTGGTCCCGGCGTCGCTGCACACCGGTCACCGCGACATCCGGGTCGCCTACACACCCATGCACGGGGTGGGCCTCGCAGCCTTCCTCGCGGCCTTCCGCCGGGCCGGCTTCCCCCGTCCGGCGGTCGTGCAGGCCCAGGCCGAGCCGGACGGCGCCTTCCCGACGCTTCCCCGGCCGAACCCCGAGGAGCCAGGCGCCCTCGACCTGCTGATGGCGGAGGGGGCACGCAGCGGCGCCGAGCTGCTGCTCGCCAACGACCCCGACGCCGACCGGCTGGGCGCTGCCATCCCCGACGGCAGCGGCGGGTGGCGGATGCTGAGCGGGGACGAGATCGGGGCATTGCTCGCCTGGCACCTGCTCGGCCACGTGCCCGCGCCCGGCGGCCGCCTGCTCGTCACCACGATCGTCTCCGCCAGCCTGCTAGGCCGGATGGCGGCCTCCGCCGGGGCGTGTTACGCCGAGACGCTGACCGGGTTCAAGTGGATCATGCGGGCTGACGAGCAGCAGCCGGGTACCCGGTTCCTCTTCGGCTACGAGGAGGCGCTCGGCTACGCCGTGACCGACCTGGTGCGCGACAAGGACGGGATCACCGCCGCCCTCGCGCTGGCCGAGGCGGCCGCCGAGGCGAAGAGCGCCGGCCGGACCCTGGCGGATGTCCTCGACGACCTGGCCAGGCGCTTCGGCCTGCACGCCACAGCCCAGTGGCCGGTGGCGCTGACGGCGGGAGACATGAGCAGCCCGCCCCCGGGGGGCGGCGGCCCAGGAACCGGGGGCCCTGGCAGCAGGGGGCGCGGGGCCGCCGGCCCCGGGAGCAGCGGGCCGGGCACCGGTGATACCGAGGGCGGTGGCCCAGGCACCAGCGAGCCTGGCGGCAGCGGAGCGCGGGACAGCGCAGCGCTGCTCCGCAGGCTGCGGTCCGCGCCGCCCGCGTCGCTGCTCGGGAAACCCGTGACCGCCGTCGACGACCTGGGCCTGGCCGTCCGGTCGCACTCTGACGGCACGACGGAGCCGCTCGGGCTGCCCCCTTCTGAGGGGGTGATCTGGCGGTGCGCCGACGGCACGCGGGTTGCCGTGCGGCCGAGCGGCACCGAGCCGAAGCTGAAGGTGTACCTGCAGGTCGTCCTGGATACTGGCGGCCGCGGCGACCTGGCGCCGCTGCGGGCGGATGCCGCCAGCCAGCTCGAAGCGCTGCGCGAGGAGGTGTCGGAGGTGCTGGAGAAGTGACCGGTGGTGCGTGCGCTGTGCGCTGGCCTGCTGCAGCCATGGCGGGGGTGCCTCTGGTGACGGGGATGCTGGTGACCGCGGTGCTGGTGATGAGGTTGCCGGTGGTGGCGGTGCTGGTGCCGGAGGTGCCGGGAAGGTGAGCGGGCCCGTGGAGCTGACCAGGGCGGAGCTGGCGGCCATGATCGACCACACGCTGCTCGCCCCCGAGGCGACGGAACGGGACGTGGCCGCCCTGTGCCAGGAGGCGGTCGCCCTGGGCACCTGCGCGGTGTGCGTGTCGCCGACGATGGTTCCCGCAGCCGCCCGCGAGCTGGCGGGCACCGGCATCGCGGTGGCCTCGGTCGCCGGGTTCCCCTCCGGCGCGCACCATGCGGCGGTCAAGGCAACCGAGGCGGAACGGGCCGCCAGCGACGGGGCGGCCGAGATCGACATGGTCATCAACCTGGGCCTGGCGCGGGCGGGCCGCTGGGACGACGTATCCGGGGAGATCGCCGCGGTGCGGGAGGCGGCGCCCCGCCCGGCGGTGCTGAAGGTGATCATCGAGGCGGCCGTCCTCGATCCGGCCGGGATCACGGCGGCCTGCCGCGCCGCCGAGTCGGCCGGCGCCGACTACGTCAAGACCTCCACCGGCTTCCACCCGGCCGGCGGCGCGACCACGGACGCGGTCGCGCTGATGGCCCAGGCGGTCCGCCCGCGGCTCGGGGTGAAGGCGGCTGGCGGCATCCGCTCCGCCGCCGGCGCTCTCGCCATGGTGAAGGCCGGGGCCACCCGCCTCGGCATGTCACGGTCCGCTGCCGTCCTGGCCGAGTTCGCTGACGGGCGGGCCGGGGAAGCGGCGCCGGGGTGACGACGATGCCGGGGAAGCCCGGCGGGCCGCTCCCGGCTGCCCGGTGTGTCCTGCCGCGGCTGGCCGGGGCTGCGGCCCGCGCGACGGACGCGATGGAGGTGCCATGGATGTCGCCGGCGTGATAGCCGCCAAACGGGACGGCCGCGAACTGGACGCCGCCACGTTGCGCGCCCTGGTACTGGGCTTCACCGGCGGCGAGATACCCGACTACCAGATGTCGGCGTTCCTGATGGCCGGATACCTGCGCGGCTTCTCCGCCGGGGAGGCCAGCGCGCTGACCCAGGCCATGGTGGAATCCGGCGAGCGACTGGACCTGTCCGCGCTGCGCGGGCCGACGGTGGACAAGCATTCCACCGGCGGTGTCGCCGACGGCACCACGCTGATCGTCGCGCCGCTGGCCGCCGAGCTCGGGATGCAGCTCCTCAAGCTGTCCGGCCGGGGACTCGGGCACACCGGGGGAACCCTGGACAAGCTGGAGTCGATCCCGGGGATGCGGACCGCCCTGCCGGTGCGGGAACTGCTGGCCCAGGTGGACAGGATCGGCCTGGCGGTCGGCGCCCAGACCGCCGAGCTGGCCCCGGCCGACGGGGCGCTCTACGCCCTGCGTGACGTGACGGCGACCGTCGCGAACACCGCCCTCATCGCCTCCAGCGTGATGAGCAAGAAACTCGCGGGCGGGGCGTCCGCCATCGTCATCGACGTCAAGGTCGGCTCCGGCGCCTTCATGAAGGAGCTGGCCGCCGCGCGCGAGCTGGCCGCGCTGTGCGTGGCGCTCGGACGCGACGCCGGACGGGCCACGGCTGCGGTGCTGAGCGACATGAGCCAGCCGCTCGGCACCATGATCGGTAACGCGGTCGAGGTGCGGGAGGCCATCGAGGTGCTGCGGGGTGAGCGGCGCACCCGGCTGCGCGAGCTGAGCGTGGCCCTGGCCGCCGGGCTGGCCCGGCTGGCCGGCGTGGCAGGCGACGCCGGGGACGGCCGCGCCCGTGCGGAGCGGGCCCTGGACAGCGGCGCCGCCCTGGAGCGCTTCCGGCTCTTCGTCGAGGCCCAGGGCGGTGATCCCCGGGTGATCGACCGGCCGGGCCTGCTGCCCGCCGCACCGCTCACCCGCGAGGTGACCGCGCCCCGGCACGCCTGGCTGGCCGCGGTTGACGGGGAGGCGCTCGGGATGGCCGCCGCCCGCCTTGGCGCGGGCCGGCAGCGCAAGGGGGACGCCGTCGACCCGGCCACCGGGATCGAGTTCCTCCCGAGCGTCGGCGACGAGGTGGCCGGGGGGGCGCCCGTCGCCCGCGTCTTCGCGCGTACCGAGGAGCAAGCACGGCGGGCAGCGGGGGAGATCCTCGGCGCCTTGTCCTGGGCCGGGGAACCCGTCAGCCCCCCGCCGCTCATCCACGACCGCGTCGGCGGCGGCACCGGCTCGTGATCGCTGCTACCGGTGTTCGCTATCGGGCGGGGCGTGGGCCTCGCGGTCAGGCGTCGAGGCCGAGAGTGAAGGCGGGCTTGGGGGAGGTCGCGGGCAGCCGGTGCTCGTCGCTGAGACGCCGGATGGCGGTGCCGGTGGCGAGGAATTCGGTGGCGTGCTCGCCCCAGACGTGGTTGGAGACGGCGACGTTGACGCCGACGATCCCGGATGCCCCTGCGTCGGCCGCCTCGGCCTGCATGCGGGACAGGGCGAGTTCGCGCGCGTCGTAGACGCCCTGGGTGAACTGGATCATCTCCTGGTTCTGGCCGGTCTGCCGCATCGCCTGCAGCGCTGACTGGTGAGCGATGTGATAGACGCAGGTGCCGAGCACGAACGCGACCGGCACCGCGCCGCCGGCCAGCAAGCGGAAGAAGTCCTGTGCGGACAGATCGGAGGTGAAGGCCCGGCCGTCAGGGGCCCGGTGGGCGCCGGTGCCCCCGGTAGCCTTCACGGCCGTCCCGGTGGCGACAAATTCCAGCACGCCCTGGCCCCAGGCATACATCTGCATCCGGAGCTGCACCCCGACGATCCCGTCGGCTCCCAGGTGATCGGCCTCGGCCCGCATCCGGGACATGGCCAGCTCCCTGGCGCTGTACATGGCCTGGCTCAGGCCCTGCAGCTCCTGGTTCTGGGACCAGCGTCCCACCTGCAAGCCGATATGGTAGATCGACGAGCCCACCACGAAGCCGAGCGGCTCGAAGCCCGCCTCGCCGAGCAGGACGTACTCCGACACCGACAGATCGGAGGTGAAGACACCTGCCGGGTCGGCGCCGACGGTGTGCGCCAGCCGGGTGCCCGCCACCTCCGGTTCCCAGCTGGCGCCCGCGTCAGCCGGGTTCTTGCCGAACAGGGGCATCGTGTCTCCTCGCGTCGTTCCCGCTGCTGCGCGGGGCCCGAGGCGCGTTCAGCAGGACGCACCTGTCCGGGCGCAAATGCTGGCCGCCGGTAAGGGCTCGCGGGAGATCCTGCCCTAGTTCGCGGCGGGCCGCAACCCGGGCCCCGTGGCTGGCGGCAGGCAGGACCTGCCCGCCGCGACGGCGCCGGGCCAGGGTCAGGCTCGGTCCTGTCGTCGCGCCGGCAGGTCGGCGCTGGTGAACGCCGCGGGCAGCAGCTCCGCCAGCCGGCGGGGGCCTGCGCCGGTGTCGACGAGCAGCCCGGCGCCGCCCGCCTCCAGCAGGATCTGCCGGCACCGGCCGCACGGCAGCAGCACTGCGCCGTCGCCGGAGGCCACGCTGACCGCGGTCAGCGTGCCCGCGCCGCTGGCGTGCACGGCGGCGACCAGGCCGCATTCGGCGCACAGGGTCAGCCCGTAGGAAGCGTTCTCCACGTTGCAGCCGACGACCAGGCGTCCGCTCGTCGTCTCGCCTGCGGCTCCGACGTGCAGCCCCGAGTACGGCGCGTAGGCGCGGGCCGCCACCTCGCGTGCCGCGTCCCGCAGCACCTGCCAGTCAACCGTCATAAGCCGATTCTCGGGTCTGTGTGTCCCGGCCGCCGCGGGCAGGTCATCTGCACGACCACCGCGGCCGGGCCGTCCAGCCTGCTCAGCGGCCCAGGCCGCGGCGGCGGCGCAGCGCGGGCGGTACTTCGCCGCCGGGCGCGAGCTGCGCACCCCGCTGGCGGTCCTGCGAGCCGGGGTGGAGCTGGCCCGCAGGCCGGAGCGGACGGGGAGGAGGGCGGATCCGGCCCCGGCCTGGCGATCGGCCTCGGCCTGGCGATCGGCCTCGGCCTGGCGATCGTCGCGATGCTCACGTTCCCCATCTACTGGATGCTCGTCACGGCCACCGGGTCCCAGGGGAGCGCCTGCCGGCTACCGCCGCACCTGCTGCACGGCCCGCGCATCCAGTCGTTCCTCCGGCACGACCACATTCAGGCGACATGACAGAAGAGCTCAAGAACCGCTAAGTTGCCTGTTGCATTCCCCGGCATCCTGGCGAATACTGGCGGAGATAGCGTTCGTGAGGGGATCATCCCGTGGCTCTGAAGCGGCCTCGCAGGATCTGGCCGGCCTGCCTCGGCGGGGCCTGCGCCGTGAGCATGACCGGCCTGGGATTCACCGTGCCGGCGCTCGCGACCACAAGCCACAGGCCGGGCCACGCCATCGGCGTGTCCATAACCCCGGACGCCACATCCGTCCGGCCGGCACAAATTATCGGGTACACGATTACCGTCACCAACCCGAAGCCGGGTCCAGCCGGGAAGGTGATGCTGGAGGACAACCTCCCGGCAGGAGGTGACCTCAGCTGGGCGGTCAGCAGCGAATCCGGGATCAGCGGCTGCAGCGTCACTGGCCCGGTTGGGACCCAGGCGCTCTCCTGCCCTCCCGCCCGGCTAGCCGCAGGCCAGTCGTACCGCCTCCATATCTTCAGCCATACCTGGGACTCCACATCCCGTACCGTGACCGATACGGTCACGGTCCTTGGCCCCCGTCATCGCCGCGCGGCAGCCAGCGCGACCATCGCCGTCACGCCGGCCTCCTGCCTCAGTTCGCCGCCCGGCCCGTCGGGGCAACTGCTCTTCGACGACGAGTTCAACGGCAGCTCCATTGACACCAGCAAATGGAACGTCGGCGTCCTCCCATTCCCCGGTTACGATGGCAGCAAGCACTACCATAACCGGCAGTACGACAGCTACATCGTGCCCCAGGATTCCTTTGTCAAAGACGGCGTGCTGAACCTGACAACCAACAACATCCCGGTTACGCACCCTGACGTGCCGGCAATTGGCACCATCCCATACACCGAAGGGATGATAAATACCAAGGGGAAGTTCTCGGCAACAGGCGGCTACTTCGAGGTATGTGCACAGTTCCCAGCCGGAAAGGGACTGTGGCCTGCCTTCTGGCTGGCCGCCGGGAACGGCGTCTGGCCACCGGAGATCGACGTCGCCGAGTGGTTCGGCGGGCTTGAGGCGCTGCAGATCGGCCAGCCCTGGGCCACCGGGCCGCCGCCGGTCTGGCAGACGGCAGGCAGCAAGTGGCTCAGCACGTGGGTCTACTCGGATGCGCCCACCACCAGCTACCACGACTATGCCGTGTGGTGGTCGCCCGGCTCCCCGGGATCCCCGGGAACGGTCCGGTACTACATCGACGGGCAGATGGTCCACGAGATCGACGGCACAACATCTGACCTGATACCGGACACGCCGATGTACATGATCCTCAACAGCGGGGTCTGGGCCGGCGCCACCAGGGGAGGGCCGCCGGACGCCACGACGGTGTTTCCCAACTCGTTCCAGGTGGCCTACGTCAGGGTGTACAAGACCCCGCCTCCCCAGGACACCAACTACTCGGCCCCGTGACCGGGATGCCGGTCGCCGCGCAATCCAGTGACGCGCCAGATCTTCCCGTGTCTCACCAGCCGCGTGCCTCCTCGGCCTGCGCGATCCACTCAGGGCCGGGGCCGGGGAGGGCGCGGGGCTGCTCGCGCAGCACGGTGTCTTCCAGCGCACGGGCAGCGTAGCCGGAGATGTTGTCACCGGCCGCCTCGCGCACTGCCGCGGCCACCTCGTCGGGCAATGAGACGGTAAGACTGGTAGCCATACCGTGAAACATAACGTGCGCTGGGGCCCCCGTTCCGCGTATGCGGGCGAGTCCGCCTGCCAGGCCGGGGCCGGCGCCGGCACAACGGAGCGCGACCACGGATGGGCGGGCCCAGCGGCGCCCCTGACTCAGCGGAGACGCCGATACGGCAGAGAAGAAGGCGACGGATGAGTATCCCTGTGCTGCTCGACTGCGACCCGGGCCACGACGATGCCATGGCCATCATGCTGGCCGCGGGGAGCCCCGCGGTCGAGCTGCTCGGCATCACGACGGTGGCCGGCAACCAGACGCTGGACAAGACCACGCTCAACGCCCGCCGCGTCTGCACGGTGGCCGGTATCCGATGCGTGCCCATCGCGGCGGGCCGGGCGGGGCCGCTGCACGGGCCGCTGCGCACCGCCCCCGACGTGCACGGCGAGTCCGGCCTGGACGGGCCGGAGTTCGGCGAGCCCACGGTGGGCGTCGAGGCCGACGGTGCCGTCGAGTTCAGCCGGCGCGTGCTGCACGGGGCAGCCGCCCCGGTCACGCTGATCGCGACGGGCCCGCTGACCAACGTCGCGGCGCTGCTGCTCGCCCACCCGGAGGCGGCCGGCCACATCAGGGAGATCGTCCTGATGGGCGGCTCGACCGGGCGCGGCAACGTCACCCCGTACGCGGAGTTCAACATCCACGTCGACCCCGAGGCGGCCGGCATCGTCTTCGGCAGCGGCCTGCCCGTCACCATGTGCGGGCTCAACGTCACGCACCAGGCGCTGGCCACGGACGAGGTGGTCCGGCGGATCACGGGCCTCGGCACGCCGCTCGCCGGGATCTGCGCCGAGATGCTGACCTTCTTCCGCGGCAGGTACCGGCGGCGCGGCTTCACCGCCCCGCCGCTGCACGACCCCGTCGCCGTCGCCCGGGTCATCGACCCGTCCGTGGTCGAGGTCGTGGACGCGCACGTCGCCGTCGAGCTGGCCGGGACGCACACCAGGGGAGCCACCGTCGCCGACCTGGACGGGGTGACCGGGCAGCAGCCGAACGCCCGCGTCGCGACAGCCCTGGACACCGGCCGGTTCTGGAAGCTGATGGTGGATGCCCTCGCCGCTCTCGGCTGAGCGACCCCCATCCCCGCCGTGCGCAGCGGCAGACTGGGCGGCGCGGTCGAAGCTGGGCGGGAAAGGGCGGACGCCGGTGAGTTATCCGCGGCCGGCGCTGGCTTCACCGGCCGGCTGCGCCGGTCGCGCAGGTGCGGGCCGGCCAGGCATGGCGTGGCCGCGGATCAGCACGCAGGCCGCGTACGCGACGGCGGCGACCAGCGAGCCGAACAGTGCCAGCGGCATGTTGTCGTAGAACGCGGCCGGGAAGATGCTCGTGCCCCAGAAGCTGAACACGAACCCGATGAAGAAGCTGACGATCGCCCCGGCCTTCCAGTGCTCGGTGAACCCGGCCGGCGTGCGGAAGTAGGTGCCGGGGTCGCGCTTGTCGCGCATCCGCCCCCAGATCCAGTCGGCCAGCATGACGAAGGCGAACGGCCCGAGGACGTCCCCCACGTCGGTGACGAACGTCTGCGCGTGGGTCAAGATCCCGGCCTGGGCGAGCAGCGTTCCCAGGACGCCCAGCACGATGGTGGCCACCGGCTGCTCCCAGCGGCGGGGCTTGCGGACCGTGTTGAGCGCGACGAGCAGGTCGACGGTCGAGGGGTACAGGTTCATCGCGTTGGTGTGCAGCACGCCGAGCGCGGCGCCGGCCGCCGCGATGATGCCCCAGCCGGTGATGTGCGCGCCGAGGACGGCGATGTTCCAGTTGCCGATCGCCTCCTGGGAGAACATGCCCATCACGCCCATCAGCAGGACCGGGATCATGATCCCGATGCCGGGCACCACCAGGTACCAGCCCCGGCGGCCCGGGGTCGCCTCCGCGGGCCTGGCGAACCGGGACAGTGTCGAGGTCTTGTAGGTCCAGGCCAGGATCGAGAACCCGGCCACCGTCGAGATCGCCACGCCCCAGTTCGCCGGCCCGGCCCGCCCGGGGACGTGCAGGGGGTAATGCGTGAACAGGTACACCGTCAGCGCGACGTAACAGGCCACGAGGATGGCGGCGGTGTAGCGGTAGAAGTACTCCAGCCATTTGAAGCCGAACAGCACCAGGATGATGTCGATGCCGCCGACGATCCAGTACCACGGCCCGGCGCCGGTGTGGGCGAGCGCCGCCAGGATCAGCGCGCCGGTCGCCGTGTTCAGGCCGAACCAGGCCATGTTGACGAACGTGAACAGCACCGAGAAGCAGAACGTCGCCGACCAGCCGTAGTTGCGGCGGGCCACGATCAGCGCGGTGAGCGGCAGCTCGCGGCCCATCTCGGAGAACAGCCCGCAGGGGATCAGGAAGATCGCCCAGCTCGCCGCGATCGCGCCGATCATGTACCACAGCCCGAGCTTGAACAGCAGGGTGCCGATCAGCGGCGTCGTCGCCGACGCCGAGGTCATCGCCCAGACGATGAGCAGCTTGCCGGACGTGGTCCGCCGCTGGCCGTCCGGGACCGGCAGCACCCCGACGGTTTCGACCTCCTGGCCCACCCGCTGCCACGCCGACGTGCCCGCCGGCCGCGTGCCGCTGCGTGTCATTTCCCCTCCATGCTCAGCGTCGCGTGCCAGGACGCACCCTCCGCGCCCCCACCGGTCCCCGCACACCGGGAGCCGCGCAGGGCCGCGAAGCCGTCTCCGCCGGTCCGTCGCGTACGTTTATCTTGGCCAAACCGCCCCGCCCGTCAACCTCCACGATGGCAAGACGAGCGCCGCCGTTCTTACGTCCTGTAAGAAACCATCCCGCTGGCTTGACGGCCTGCACCTTGCCGCGCAGGGCATCCGCGGTGTTGGCTGGCGGGGAGGAAAGGCGCTGAGCTGGGTAGCTGAGCTGGGTAGAGGCGGGGGACGCGGACGGGGCCGGGCACACCCGGCGGAGGAGGAACATGAGGCAGGTCACGCACTGGATCAACGGCAAGCCGTGGAGCGGCACCGCGCAGCGGCAGGGGGACGTCTTCGACCCGGCGACCGGGCAGGTGCAGGCCAGGGCCGACTTCGCCACATCCGCCGAGGTCGACCTGGCGGTCGGCGCGGCGAGCGCCGCGTGGCCGGCCTGGCGCGACACCTCGCTGGCCAGGCGGACGGCGATCCTGTTCCGGTTCCGCGAGCTGCTCGCCGCCCGCCGCGAGGAGCTGACCGGGCTGATCAGCAGCGAGCACGGCAAGGTGCGCGCCGACGCAGCCGGCGAACTGGACCGCGGCATCGAGGTGGCCGAGTTCGCCTGCGGGATCGCCCACCTGCTCAAGGGCGAATACTCGGAGAACGTCTCCACCCGCATCGACACCTACTCGGTGCGGCAGCCGCTCGGGGTCGTCGCCGGGATCACGCCGTTCAACTTCCCGGCGATGGTGCCGATGTGGATGTTCCCCATCGCGATCGCCTGCGGCAACACGTTCGTGCTCAAGCCGAGCGAGAAGGACCCCGGCGCCTCGGTGCTGCTCGCCGAGCTGCTGGCCGAGGCGGGGCTGCCTGACGGCGTCTTCAACGTCGTGCAGGGTGACAAGGCAGCGGTCGACGCGATCCTCGCGCACCCCGGGATCGCGGCGGTGAGCTTCGTCGGCTCCACGCCGATCGCCCGCCACGTCTACGCGACCGCCGCGGCGCACGGCAAGCGGGTCCAGGCGCTCGGCGGCGCGAAGAACCACATGCTGGTGCTGCCCGACGCGGACCTGGACGCGGCGGCCGACGCTGCCGTCTCCGCCGGTTACGGCAGCGCGGGGGAGCGGTGCATGGCCGTCTCGGCGGTCATCGCGGTCGGCCCGGCAGGCGACGAGCTGGTGAGCAGGATCGGGCAGCGTGCGCAGCAGCTCGTGGTAGGGCCCGGCACCGACCCTGGCGCGCAGATGGGGCCGCTCATCACCGGCGCGCACCGCGACCGGGTGGCCTCCTACCTGGAGCCGGGCAGGACCGCGGGCGGCGAGGTGCTGCTCGACGGCCGGGGCCTGCGGGTGGCAGGGTACGAGGGCGGCTTCTGGCTCGGGCCCTCGCTGGTGGACAAGGTGCGGCCGGGAACGCCGGTCTACGACGACGAGGTGTTCGGCCCCGTGCTCTGCGTGCTGCGCGCCTCCTCGTTCGAGGAGGGCCTGGAGATCATCAACGCATCTCCCTACGGTAACGGCGCGGCCATCTTCACGGGCGACGGCGGGGCGGCGCGCCGGTTCGGCGCCGAGGTGACCGCGGGGATGGTCGGCGTGAACGTCCCCATCCCCGTGCCGATGTCGTACTACTCGTTCGGCGGCTGGAAGGACTCGCTGTTCGGGGACCTGCACATCTACGGCCCGGACGGCGTGCGCTTCTACACCCGCGGCAAGGTCACGACGAGCCGGTGGAGGGAGCCGGCGGACGTGAACCTTGCCTTCCCCTCCAGTAGCTGATAGGAGACCCCTATGCCCGATATCGTGCGCGCCGCCCTTGTCCAGCAGAAATGGACGGGCGACAAGGAGTCGATGATCAAGAACGCCGTGGCCGCGGTGCGCGAGGCGGCCGCCCGTGGCGCGCAGGTCACCTGCCTGCAGGAGCTGTTCTACGGCCCGTACTTCTGCCAGGTGCAGGACCCCCAGTGGTACTCCTGGACCGAGGAGGTGCCGGACGGGCCGACGATCCGGCTCATGCGGGACGTCGCCCGCGAGAACCGCATGGTGCTCATCGTGCCCGTCTACGAGCGGGAGCAGGAGGGGGTCTGCTACAACACCGCCGCCGTCATCGACGCCGACGGCAGCTTCCTCGGCAGGCACCGCAAGAACCACCTGCCGCAGGTGGCCGGCTTCTGGGAGAAGTTCTACTTCCGCCCCGGCAACCTGGGGTACCCGGTGTTCGACACCGCGGTCGGGAAGATCGGCGTCTACATCTGCTACGAGCGGCACTTCCCCGAGGGCTGGCGGGCGCTGGGACTTGGCGGGGCGAGAATCGTGTTCAACCCGTCCGCGACCAGCCGGGGCCTGTCGGAGTACCTGTGGAAGCTGGAGCAGACCGCCGCGGCGGTCGCCAACGAGTACTTCGTCGGAACGATCAACCGGGTGGGCACCGAGCCGCTCGGCGGCAACGAGTTCTACGGGCAGTCCTACTTCGCCGACCCTCGCGGGCAGATCATCGGCGGATGCGCCTCCGACACCGACGAGGAGGTCGTCGTCCGCGACCTTGACATGGGGCTGCTGCAGGACGTGCGGAACCTGTGGCAGTTCTACCGCGACCGGCGCCCCGACACCTACGATCCGCTGGTCCGGCCGTAGGGGCCTGAGGAGGACGCCATGCGCACCCTGATCCGCGGCGGCACGGTCGTCAGTTCCACCGGAGCCTCGGCTGCCGACGTGCTCATCGACGGCGAGAAGGTGGCCGCGCTGCTCGACCCGGCGGTCACCGGCGAGATCGCCGGGATGGCCGAGCGGGTGATCGACGCGGCGGGCCGCTACGTCATCCCCGGCGGCGTCGACGTGCACACGCACCTGGACATGCCGTTCGGCGGCACCTTCTCCTGCGACGACTTCGAGACGGGCACCCGCGCAGCCGCCTGGGGCGGCACCACGACCATCGTGGACTTCGCCGTCCAGCGCAAGGGCGCCTCGCTCCGGGAGACGCTGGACACCTGGCACGCCAAGGCCGCCGGGAAGGCCAGCATCGACTACGGCTTCCACATGATCGTCTCCGACGTCAACGACCAGACGCTCAAGGAGATGGACGCCGTCGGCGGCGAGGGCGTGACCAGCTTCAAGATGTTCATGGCCTACCCCGGCGTGTTCTACGCGACCGACGGGGAGATCCTGCAGGCCATGCAGCGCGCCTCGGGCAACGGCGCGATGATCATGATGCACGCCGAGAACGGCATCGCGATCGACGTGCTGGCCGCGCAGGCGCTCGCCGCGGGCCGCACCGCCCCCGGCTGGCACGGCCGCACCAGGCCGCCCGAGCTGGAGGCCGAGGCGACGGCGCGGGCGATCCGCCTGGCGCAGGTCGCGGGCGCGCCCCTGTACATCGTCCACCTGTCGGCGCGGCAGGCTCTTGAGGCGGTCACCGCGGCCCGCGACGCCGGCCAGCCGGTCTTCGCCGAAACCTGCCCGCAGTACCTGTTCCTGTCCTCCGACGACCTCGACGCGCCAGGGTTCGAAGGCGCGAAGTACGTCTGCTCCCCGCCGGTCCGGCCGAAGGAGCACTGGGCGCACCTGTGGCGGGGGCTGCGCACGGACGACCTGTCCATCGTCGCCACCGACCACTGCCCGTTCTGCATGAAGGAGCAGAAGGAGCTCGGCCTCGGCGACTTCACCAAGATCCCGAACGGGATCCCCGGGATCGAGCACCGGATCGACCTGCTGCACCAGGGGGTCGCCGACGGCGAGCTGTCGCTGGCCCGCTGGGTGGAGGTCAACGCGACGACCCCCGCGCGGATGTTCGGCCTCTACCCCCGCAAGGGGGTCATCGCACCGGGCTCGGACGCGGACATCGTCATCTACGACCCAGCAGCCACGCACGTGCTGTCCGCGTCCACCCACCACATGGCGGTCGACTACTCCGCCTACGAGGGCCGCCAGGTGCAAGGCGCGGTGACCACCGTGCTGTCCCGCGGCGAGGTCCTCGTGGACGGCGGCACGTGGCACGGAACGGCCGGGCGCGGCCGGTTCCTGCCGCGCGGCACCTGCCAGTACCTGCGGTAAGGGGTGCCAGATGGACATCGGCGTGGTGCTGCAGACCGACCCGCCGGCCCGGCGGGTCGTCGAGACGGCCAGGCGTGCGGAGGCGGCCGGCTTCAGCCACGTGTGGACCTTCGACTCCTGCGTCCTGTGGCAGGAGCCGTTCGTCATCTACTCCCAGATCCTTGCCGCCACCTCCCGGGTGACGGTGGGGACCATGGTCACCAATCCGCTGTCCCGGGAGCCGTCGGTGACCGCCTCGCTGTTCGCCACCCTCAACGACATGTTCGGTAACCGCACCGTCTGCGGCATCGGCCGCGGCGACTCGGCGATGCGGGTGCTCGGCCGCACACCGGCCTCGCTCGCCACCCTGTCCCGCGCCATGCGGGTCATCCGCGACCTGGCGGAGGGACGGGCCGTCGACTATGACGGCACCACCGTCCGCTTCCCGTGGGTCCGCGGCGGGCGGCTCGAGGTGTGGATGGCCGGGTACGGCCCCAAGGCCCTGAAGATGTGCGGTGAGGAAGCCGACGGGTTCATCCTGCAGTGCGCCGACCCCGACATCGCCCGCTGGACGATCGGCGCGGTGCGCTCGGCCGCGCAGGCCGCGGGACGGGACCCGGACGCGCTGGCCATGTGCGTCGCCGCGCCCGCGTACGTGGGAACGGACTATCCGCACATGCGGGATCAGGTCCGCTGGTTCGGCGGCATGGTGGGCAACCACGTCGCCGACCTGGTGGCACGCTACGGCGACACGGGGGATGCCGTGCCGCGCGCCCTCACCGACTACATCAGGGCCCGGCAGGGCTACGACTACACCCACCACGGCAAGCCGGGCAACCCGTCCACCGAGTTCGTGCCCGACGACATTGTCGACCGGTTCTGCCTCCTCGGCCCGCCCGCCGCGCACATCGACAAGCTCCGGCAGCTCCGCGACGCGGGCGCCAGCCAGTTCGCGGTCTACGACATGCACGACGACGCGGACCACACCCTCGATGCCTACGGCAGCGAGATCATCCCCGCCCTCACCTGATCCCACGACACACTCCAGGACGCGCCATGGCCTCAACCACAGTCCCGGCAGCCCAGGTCACCGACGCGGCAGGCAGGGTCGATCTCGCCGACCGCCCGGCCGTCGCCCGCAGCCGGTTCGCCAACGGTGACCTGCTGCCCACGCCGCTGCGCAGCCGGCGGTGGGGGACGTACAACTACACCGCGCTGTGGATCGGCATGGCGCACAACATCCCCAGCTACCTGCTGGCCTCGGGGCTCATCGCCATCGGCATGAACTGGCTCCAGGCGTTCATCACAATCACCGCCGCGAACCTGATCGTGCTGATCCCGATGCTGCTCAACAGCCACGCGGGCACCAAGTACGGCATCCCCTTCCCCGTGCTGTCGCGGGCCTTCTACGGGCTGCGCGGCGCCAACCTCGCCGCGATGGCGCGCGCGTTCATCGCCTGCGGGTGGTTCGGCATCCAGACCTGGATCGGCGGCCAGGCGATCTTCGTCATCGTCGGCAAGCTCGCAGGCCCCGGCTGGGCCACCGCGGCGGTCTTCGGCGGATACCCGTGGACGATGTGGCTGTCGTTCGCGATCTTCTGGGTGATCCAGATGCTGATCATCTGGCGCGGCATCGACATGATCCGGCGGTTCGAGAACTGGGCGGCGCCGCTGGTGATGGCGGGGTTCCTCGCGCTGATGGCCTGGATCGTGCTGCGGGTGGGCGGCTTCGGCCCGATCTTCTCCCAGCCGCCGAAGCTCGGCTGGGGATCGCGCTTCTGGCCGGTCTTCATCCCCTCGCTGATGGGGATGATCGCGTTCTGGGCCACCCTGTCGCTGAACATGTCGGACTTCACCCGTTTCGCTGCCAGCCAGCGCAAGCAGGTCACCGGCCAGATCTGCGGGTTGCCGACCACGATGTCCGCGATCTCGATGATCTCGATCGTGGTCACCTCCGGCACCATCGCGGTGTACGGGAAGGCGATCTGGGACCCGGTCACGCTCGCGAGCAAGTTCGCCAGCCCGGTCGCGGTGGTCATCGGCCTGATCATGGCGATCCTCGCCACGATCTGCGCCAACGTCGCCGCCAACGTGGTCAGCCCGTCCTACGACTTCTCCAACGCGCTGCCCCGCTGGCTGAACTTCCGCACCGCCGGCCTGCTCACCGGCGTGATCGGGATCGCGATCCAGCCGTGGCGGCTGCTGGCCAACCCGCACGTGTACATCTACACCTGGCTCGACTTCTACGGCGGGGTGCTGGCGGCGGTCGCGGGCGTGCTCATCGCCGGGTACTGGGTGCTGGATCGCACCAGGCTGGACCTGCCCGGGCTGTACCAGCCGGGCGGCCGGTACTGGTTCGCGGCGGGCTGGAACTGGCGGGCGGTGGTGGCGACCGTCGTGGGCGCGGTGATCGCAGTCGGCGGGGCGTACTCCACGCCGGGCAACGGCCCGTTCCCGGCGCACGGCCTGATCCCGGCCCTCAAGCCGGTCTACGACTACAGCTGGGTGGCCGGCCTGGTCGTCGGCTTCGCCGCCTACGCGCTGCTGTCCCTGCCGCGGCTCCGCACCGCCCGTGCCCCCCTGCCCGCCTCCGCCGGATCGGCGTGACCAATGATCGTCATCTACCGGCGTGCTGGCGTCCCGGCGGCTATCGTGACCACATGGTGTTCGCGTCTGCTGCTTTCTGTGGCGACCTTCCCGTCCCGGTGTCGGCCCCGCGCGAGATCCGCGCCGCGCTGCTCGGCGAGGAGATCGCTGATTTTGACCTCGAGTACCGTCAGGCACTTGCCGGGGCCGCGGAAACGCTCGACCTGTCCGGCGTGCTGACGATGCTGAGGCGCTGGCAGCGGGTCGCGTGGTCGTCCAGGGACAACCCGGATGCGCACCGGCGGATGCTCGGGCACGCCGCCCGGCTGGGTGCGGGCGGCGAGGTCGCCACCGAGCCGTGGCAGCAGACGAGGGCCAGGCTGGGCCTGTAACGGTGTACTCGGTCGAAACCGACTCCGATGCCGTCGGGGAGATTGCCGCGCTGCCTGCCGTGGCGCTGGTCTCCTACGCGGACCTGATGGCGCGGCTGGAGGAGACTCCGTGGAGCGGCGAGGTCTACAGCACGCAGCGGCCGGGCGAGGCCATGCGCACCCATCCATTCGGCGACGGCGGCGCGGGCCTGGCGATCTACCTCGTTCTCGACGGCCAGCAGCGTGTCGTCGTCCTGCGCGTCCTGTGGGCCCGGTGAGGCCCGCCAGCCAGCTCACGCGAGCTCAGGCGGCCCGTACCGGAGAAAGCCGGCGCCGGATGACGCCCACCGCCCATGACAGCGTGGCGGCACGGGGCCGTGCGGCCTCGCGCCGCCATGGCCCCGTGCCGTACGTGCCCGCCGTGCGGCCCTTACAGGCCGAGTTCCGCCTCGAAGGCCCCTTCCTCCAGGCGGCCCTTCACCGTGGCGAGGAACCGCGCCGCGTCCGCGCCGTCGACGAGCCGGTGGTCGTAGGTCAGCGCCAGGTACACCATCGACCGCACCGCGATCACCTCGCCGAGGGACGGATCCTCGACCACGACCGGGCGCTTGACGACCGTCCCCGTGCCGAGGATCCCGACCTGGGGCTGGTTGATGATGGGCGTGTCGAACAGCGCGCCGCGGCTGCCGGTGTTGGTCAGCGTGAACGTGCCGCCCGCAAGCTCGTCCGGGCCCACCTGCCCGGACCGGGTGCGCTGCGCGAGATCGGCGATCTTGCGGGCGAGGCCGCCGAGGTTCAGGTCGCCGGCGTCCCGGATCACCGGCACCATCAGGCCCCGCTCGGTGTCCACCGCGATCCCCAGGTGCTCGGCGTCGTGGTAGGTGACCTGGGAGTTCGCGGCGTCGATCACCGCGTTGAGCTTCGGGTGGGCCTTCAGCGCCTCGACCGTGGCGAGCGCGAAGAACGGCAGGAAGCTCAGCTTGACGCCCTCGCGCGCCTCGAAGTCCTGCCTGGCCCGCTCGCGGAGCCTGGCGATGGCCGTCACGTCCGCCTCGACCACGGTGGTGAGCTGCGCCGAGGTCTGCAGCGACTCGACCATCCGCTGGGCGATGAGCTGGCGGGGCCGGGACATCCGCTGGGTGGTGCCGCGCAGCTCGGACGGCACGGCTGACGGGCGGGCCGGGGCTGCCGGGGCCGCGGG
>Ga0209061_1002167_pt1 | contig 26527 bp, 29 predicted proteins | sample Coa_R1_10_FD_187157 | JGI IMG/M metagenome (GOLD analysis project Ga0209061, IMG submission 187157) | Surface soil microbial communities from Centralia Pennsylvania, which are recovering from an underground coalmine fire - Coalmine... | ecosystem: Environmental > Terrestrial > Soil >... | reverse complement strand
CTGGACTTGGAAGCCTCCAGGGAGGCGAACCAATTCGCCATTGATGATGGCCCATGGGTCAGGTTTGGGCACAATTTCGGTGTCCCAACCCAGATGCATTTTGATCCAGGCAACGAGCGGCCCAGTAGAGCCGCTGTCAGCGAACAGATGCGAAAGGCGCGGGAAACGGCCTCTCAGCTCTTGCAGGAGCAAGGGAGCCCCTCGACGATCGACGAGCCCAGCCGAATGAACCTTGACGGCGAGCAGCAGTCCGAGGGTATCAACCAGAACATGCCGCTTGCGACCATAGATTTTTTTTCCCGCCATCAAAGCCGCGTTCGCTGCCTCGCACCGGACTGGTCTTGATCGACTGGCTATCGATGATGGCAGCCCTCGGTTCGGGATCGCGACCTGCCTGGGTTCGCACATGTTTACGCAAGGCAGTCATGGCCTTCTCCCAGGTGCCATCCAACTTCCACTTACGGAAGTAATACTAGACCGTTTTTCCGTTGGGCAAATCATGGGGCATCTGCCTCCACGAACAGCCGGTTCGTAACAGGTACAGGATGCCATTCACGAGTTCCCGTCGCGGAATTGGCTCGCGGGGCGAGTCTGCTGCTGGCTCTGGGATCAAGGGCGCCAGGATTTCCCATTGGGCGTCGGTTATATCCGAGGGATACGGCTTTCGGGCAAGCTGATTGGCCATCTCACCTGATCCTTTCTGGTTGCTTGACAGTCTCCTTTCCTTTTTTCTATCGGCAGTTTTCTGAGTTCCGACACACTCTTACAAGTTCCAGAAATCTTGTAACCGTTCACCAGCCCACTCCTGACCTATCCACGACCTTCCTCCCGTCTACCCACTTGATGCCGGACCTCATTTTTTACATTAGCAGAAGGAAACCGACCAGTGTCCACTCGGTTCACACGGGCATGGCAGTGTTCCAATTTTGATGGAGAAGAAACGCCATACCAAAACAGACAAAACCAGTGGCCTGAACATAAAGAAGGAGGTAAAGTTAGAAAACGTATGTACAGTCGTCCTCTCATCATTGCAACTATGCTGGCAGTACTCTACCTGATTGTGGGATATATGCCAGCATCGGCCCAGACATTTCCAGCGACATACAAGAGTATGAACTTCGCTCCTCGCAATGCATGCGGAACAGCAGACATGCCATATGAAATCCAAATGGTTTCTGGTGCGAGTGGTGGCTTCTTTTCCGTCCCGATAACGAGTGTAACGGTTCCTTCTTGCACGCTTTCGTATCTCGTGAAAGGGGGTGATCCGGCCAGAGTAACGGTCCAGGTGCTGGGAGCAGATCTTCCTGGCCCGCTTGTTTCCGCGCTGAAACAGGTCGTAGTCAAGCATGCCCGTGACTTCCTGAACAAAGCTCGCTCTTGCCCTTATCCAGCAGGCGAGGTGTTTTTCAACATCGTCACACCCCAGTTTCCCTTGTTCTTGCCGATTCTCTATTATGATGGGTTTGAGGCATTCTTCCCGACGGTTGAGTGCGGTGGATAAGAGAGAGCACAGATTCTTGACGGATATCGGCCCCTGCTCATCTAGTGGAGCAAGTGACGCCCGATGAACGGCCCTTCTGCTACATTGCTGCGCTTCACGGTGGCATAGTTGCACCAGATCAAATAGACAGATGAAATTGTGAGAAAGGGGGCAGCGTCCTTTCCGCTACGCAGGCGCAAAAGGATATCCCCCTTTCCTTATCCGGCCCGCCATCTCTTCCCGACTAAAAGCTCCTCTCCATCTCGTCCCCATTCCATCAGAGAAAGACGGCTGAGACAGGGGAGAGACCAAGAATTAACAACACGAGGAGCAAAGAGGTGCTCTCGATTGGAAAGAAATCATATTTGCGTATGCTCTTTTTGCAGAGTAGATCATTCTCCAGGCGGCTTTAGCGTAGAAATGGCAGCAGCAAGAGTAGTACTGCGCTATTGACGAAGCAATCAAAGATTGTGTACAGTAGAGAATAGGAGGAACGTGCGAAGGACAAGGGGGAATGAGCGAGTATTGATCCGACCTCCTATCAACTCCGATTGGCTCACACGCTTCAAGCGAATTATCCAGATCTTCCAGAGAAGATTCTTCAGGCGTTCTGTGCGATCCCCCGCCACCCCTTTATCGACCATTACTACCTGCATGAGAACGTAGAAACGCGGGCGTGGACCAGATATGAGCGAGCAGAAGCAGCAGCCTGGTACGAGCAGGTATATTGTGATGGTGCTCTGGTCACCCAGGTAGATCAGCATGGTCGCACCCTGAGTTCCAGTTCGCAGCCAGGAGTGATGGCGCGCATGCTTGAGGAGTTCTGGTGAGCGTGCTCCAACCACATCTAGCTATGCTAGGCGGCTTACTGAGGGCGCTCAGGCAAGATGAAACGCTACAAGGAAGTCTTGTACAAGTCGCGTCATTCATGGAACTGCGAGCGACGGACTATCCGAAAAAGAAGATTCCCCTCGATTTTCGCGCGTCTCTTTTCACTTCATTTCCCATGAGCCCATCCCTCTTTCAGCCCTGGCTGGTCAAAGACAATCACCATTTCACATTCTTTTTGTATTATGATTTGCCCGACCTACGAGTGTTCCAGAAACAGGCAAGTTTGTTCTTCTATCGAGAAGGCTTCCCCGAGGGATACCTGGCCTTTCGCCAGGAACCCTCACTCCAGGTCGAGCTTCATGGCGATCACACTCTCGCTCGTGCTCTCTGGAATCGCCTGATTCGTGTCTACAGTTTGTGGAATCAGCTGGAACGTCCACTGATTACTCACTACCACTTTGAAATGGATAGCTGTAGTCAGGCTCTTTCTCTCTCCACGCCAGGCGGTAGAATCTGGCCGTTTGCGTATGAATGAGATGTTGTGGACCTGTTAGTAAAAAAGTCACCAGAAAAGCGAGATGTGTATACAGCGACTTGACGAGCAAACTTGTCCGTATGTCCAGGCCCTGGTGACAATCCCAAAGTTGGTGACGCTCGTTCCTTCATCTTAATCCGACCAGAAGCGTATTAAAAAGTGTGAGGAGTGGATGTGACGAAAATGGAACCAGGACAATTCTTTCAATGCCTCTGGGAAGCGAGACGAGAGAGCATGATGTTTTTCACCACATAGCAGTTTTGCTGTCCTTTTTGATAGGGAGAACACACGCTTCTTTGGCGGATCGCTCTCATTGCGCTGCCCTGCCTGGCCATATATTGTCTCTCATCTCCCCTTGATCTGCCAGTTTCAATGCCAGTGACACGCCTGCTGTTTGTCTACGGCGTACCTCCAACGCTTTGTTACAGTAACACCAGTCCTTCGTGATGGAATGGACCAGACATTGTTGAAGAGGCACCCGCACAGTCGACCCCTGGAGGACAGTCCTGTGCGCGGTGTAATGACTGCGGCATGGGATGCTCAGAGGTGCGGGTGACGAAACAAGGAAGGAGCTCTTTCATGGCACAGTCGAAAAAAAGTCTGCTGAAGAGGATTAACCGCCGGTGCACGCAAGCTGGCCGAGCGCTCGCCTACGCTGCATATGCCGCAGGCGATGTTGCACTTCTCGACGCCTATGGCCAATTGCGCCAGGACATTCGAGAGACGATGCAGCACTTGCGGATACCTCCCTCGGCAGATCTTCGGGATGCCGTATCGCCGGTCACTTCCCAGCAGATTGATCAGTTGCGCTTGCGGTTGATCGCCCTGCAAACCCGGCTGATTACTTCATCTCCTCTTGATACAGTTTTGTAGGTTTATCTCTTGTAGCTCGTTCATTTCGTTCTTGTTGTTGAACACCACCATCGCATCGGCATCTGGAGGAATGGTTCCGTGCGATGGTGAATACCCTCGTCATGGAACTTCTCTCCAAGTGGTGTGGTGCGTGGAAGAAAGGAAAAGGATTTTCTATGACGAACACGTTTGTAAACACCTTTGCAGCAAATACCTTTGATTGGACCAAAACCATTGCCCTTGCCAATGTGCAAGCACGGCACGAGTTTGAAACGACTGTTCTCAACGGAGATGGCCTCTCGGATGACCAGCTCAAACAACACGCTCTTGATTTTGAGCAACGCTTCAAGCGCGCGCTGGAGGCAGCCAGACGCAATCGCCGCGATCCCGAACCGATGTTCCTTTCGGCGATGCGAAACTGGGCGCGTGGCAAGGCAGTCGGTCTGCTGCGCGACAAGCAGGCAGGCAAACCCATCCGCAAGGATTACTACGAGGTGTTTGAGAGTGCCCTCAAGGAGGAGATCGCCCACCGAATAACGGAACTGGAACTGACCTGGCAGTCCGAAGATGACCAGCAGCAGCAACAAGCGGCAGCTAAACGTCGGGCTGAGCAGGAGCAGGCCTTCCAGGACGATCACCGTCCCTTACTTGAGGCATATGGTACTCTGGAAAGAGCGTACACCACCGGCTACGATCTGGCCGGGCAATTTGCTGATCGGTTGGAAAAGCGTATGGAGCGACACGAACAGTTCCTGGAGAATATAGGTGGAGAAGTCCTGGGGATGGTACACAATGTTCGTGCGCAGCAACAGCAGGACGACAAAATCTCGCTGGCGGACCATGTTGTTCGCACGGGGAAAAGCACCCTGACATGCCTCTTCTGGCTGCTTCTTAGCGGTGCGGTTGTCTTCCTCGGCATCTTTGCTGCTCTTTACTTCGCATTTCCACACCACTAAATCCTTTCCTGACATCTGGGAGAGGCTTCGCAGGTGCGAAGAAGCAAGACCGTGCTTCAGCGACGGAGCGCGGCTCGCCGAGTGGGGTTCACGTGTGTATGGCTTCCGCTCCCGAAAGGTTGAGCTTGCTAGCAATGGACACGCCCTGCTCACAAGATGTCGTCGTGAGCGGCGAGGTGATCGGTCGCGCACGCTCCCGGGTAACTCCGATGAGCTATCGCAGGTTTTGAGCTTGTTCGTGACTCTTACCAGACTCTCATGTCCGAAAACGTTTGCGACCAACCATCATTTCACAAGAACAAGAGTGCAAGGGTTCTCCTCCTTAACTCTTGCTCTTGTGACGTTCTATTTCTTCATTGAATATGACAGTGGATCACGCACCATCTCGACGCATGCGCTCGGATGGCGATGGAGCAGCAAGCGGTTTTCCAGCAAGGGTCCACCTCTTGAATGAAACGGATGGAATAAGGAAAAGCTGACCTTCTCTTCCACGTAGAATGTGGAATGTGCCAAAAAGGATACAGTAAAAGCGAGATGTGGAGGGATGAGGAAGGCCCTGTTTCGTGGCTCAACAGGCTGGCAGAGGTAAAGGTGCCCAGGGAAAAATGGGCACCTCTATTCCTGGACCTTCTGTCTTATAAGAGGGAGAAGGACGCACCAGTTTTTGGAAATCAGGCGGATACACGCGAGAGTGAAAAGCAAGCGCTTCTGGATAATCTGGTCACAACCTGCCCACATGCTACCCCACCCCTACCTACGCACTATCCTCCATTCACATGTATAGTAGAAGTGAAAAGAAAAAAGAACGTCCCCGTCGGGGACACTGCGGATCTTCGCATCTGCATCGAGCTGGCAACTACGCCGCTCAGTCTGGCCGTTTCCTCAGCGTTGGTATGAAGAGGTCGCCGGCTGTACATCCATTACCCATTATGAATGAAAGACGAGACGCCGCGTTCGGTGAAGCGCTGAAATCAGGATTCCGCTAAGGAGCAAGTCAGGGCTTTCATTTCTCGATGAAAGAACTCTCCTGAGAGAAAACCGCCGGAATATGTCTCGCTGTGCGTCCATTGGAGAGCGTTTTTGTAGATTGTTCGTCTGTATGCTGCTGAACGTAGGAAGCCATTCATCAAGATCAAGCTTTGTAATGCCGTTATTCGTAGAAGAGACCACCGTAGATAAAGGCCACATGTAGAGCAGTTCTCGTATGTTATTCACTGTAGAAAAAACTCTTACATCAGATATATATAGATGACTTCTTAGTCCTTGTTGTGCATATATCTTACAAACGGAGAAAGGGATTCTCATGTCCGTAGACCTCGGTCTCCTTCTGCAAAGCGCACACGTAGCGTTTACCAATGGCCAGATACAGCACGGACTGTTCTCATTGAACTACGCAATCAGACTCGCGGGTGGCACATTTCCGCCCGATCTCCCGTTCGATTCCGCCATTGCTTTGGATGTGGGGTTTGTGCGGGAAGCTCAAGAAGACTGTATTTTCGCTTTGCAAGGGACCTTCCCTGGAACGCGAGACGCATTCGGGCTGTTGATCGTATGCGACGGAATGGGGGGGCATGCCAATGGACAGGAAGCTGCTCGCCTCGCTATCGAGACCATGGTTGAGTCGATTTTTCCCTCGCTGGTGGGTGGAAAAGCTGCTTGCCATGACTACCTATGCATGCTGACCGAGGGGGTGCAGGTCGCCAATCGAGCTGTTTACCTGCGCAACCAATCCTTTCAGCAAGCAAAAGAGATGGAAGCGGCACAGTATGCGGATAATACGAGCACTGCACAAGCCAGCCTCATGGGAACTACCGTAACCGCAGCACTCATCTCGCGCGATACGGCCTATGTGGCAAATGTTGGTGATAGCCGTACTTATCTCTATCACCCCGAGACTGGATTACACAGAATCACCAACGATCACTCTGTCGTTGCCAATCTCTTCCACCTTGCTGACAGCCGTCGCATGACGCCGGAAGAAATATATACGCATCCACAGCGTAATCAGATTCTTCGTGCGCTTGGCATAGATGCCACTATCGAGGTAGACACCTTCGTCGTCCCGGTGCCTGAAGAAGCTATTCTGTTGCTCTGCTCTGATGGACTCTGGGAGATGACCCGAGATCCTCAGATCGAAGCTGTTCTGAGATGGAACCGGGCCTCAGCGTCATCTATGGCAAATCGGCTTGTAGCGCTTGCCAGGGAAGGAGGGGCCAGGGATAATATTGGTCTGATCGTTGTGCAAATCAGCGGACGGCAAAAACAGCATAACAGCAGCGACATGGCTACTCTCATACAGCCCGTCGAAGCCCTGACTAGGCTTGTTCCTCCCTCTCCTTCCGCTTCTTCACCATTTCGATAGGTTGTATTCCACGTCCTGGTGTTTTCTGTTTCATCTTGAACGTGTGAGAGGAGAAAAGCTCTACAATGAGTATTCCCTGTACACTGGCCTTTCCTGCAGCGCGAGACGATTTCGCAAAGCAGCCAGGCCGAGTGCCTATCTTACAGCAGAGGTGGCAGTGATGTCTCTCATCGCTCATCCTCGTTCCAATGTTGCTGTTTATCAGGCAGCAATAGCTGCTCTGCGGGCAGGAATCAGCATCATCCCGATACACGCGGATGGAACCAAGCGCCCCGCGGTGGCGTGGAAAACCTACCAGAGCAAAAGACCGACACTCGTCGAGGTGAAACGGTGGTATCGCGATACCTCATACGGCCTTGCCTTTCTCACCGGTCGTATCAGTGGCGGGCTGGAGCTTCTTGACTTTGACGATCACGACATCTACGAAGCCTGGGCCGGGCAGATGCGCGAAGAGGGGTTGGCAAGGCTTTTGGAGCGAATCGAGCGAGGATATAAGGAGGAATCGCCTGGCAGTGGCATGCACCTTTTCTATCGATGCTCAGCTATCGAAGGCAATCAAAAACTGGCTCGACGACCTGTTTCGGGATTACAAAAGGTTGAATCACTGATCGAGACGCGTGGTGAGGGTGGCTATAGCATCGTGGCTCCGTCAGGAGGCAAAGTACATCCGAGTGGTAAACCGTATCTGCTCATGTGTGGAAGTGTCGCTACTATCGCAACCATTACGCCACAAGAACGGCAAAGCCTCCTCTCTCTCGCCCGCACGTTCGATGAAATGCCTCCTTCCGAAGTCGTATCCTTGAAAGTTCCAGAGAGGCACGATCAGGGACACAACGGGCGTCGCCCTGGCGACATTTTTAACGAGCGTGTCTCATGGGAAGAGTTGCTCCCTCGATACGGGTGGGAGCTGGTGCGGTACGTTGGGAAAGAAGGGCAGTGGAAGCGACCCGGAAAAGAAGGCGATGGCATTAGCGCTACCACCAACTATGCCCATTCCGACCTCCTCTACGTGTTTTCGACCTCCACCTGCTTTGAACCCGAGCGGGGATACAGTAAATTCAGCGCCTATGCACTCCTGGAACACGGTGGCGATTTTTCAGCCGCGGCAAAGGCGCTGGTCGAGCAGGGCTATGTTGACGAGAAAGAAAACGTCGAGGCAACTTTTCATTCATGACTACCAATACTTATGTCCTTACTTCTAGATGACCGGTAAACATATTGTCTATGGAGGGAGAAATTGCCTCCACATGAAGGCTCCTGGCAGATGCACAGGAGCCTGTTTCTTTGGAAGAATTTGAGAGGAGAAAACCTTGAGCAGCAAAGCAACGCGACTCGTCTCCCAGCCATTCCCAGCACTGCCAGGAAATCTTTCGAGAGAGGTGCGAGAATTGTTAACGACCCTGGAAAGCCATCTTGTCAGCAACAACTCCTCGCGGATACTCGTCAAGATGGGGAACGGTCTGAATACTGATTTCCTCCTCGTCTTCGTGGACCGCCTCCTGCGCTTCACGAAAACGAGAAACATTTTACTGCTTGCCAGCGCCTCTTCCAAACCCGCGCTGATAGCGGCATGGAAGAATACTTCCTTGTTGGTGGGGGATCAACGTTTAAGTGAGCGCTACGCACGTCCTATTCACCGTGCGCTCCGCTTGCACGTGGGACACGCGTCTGCATTTCAACGCTGAGAGAGATGCAGATCTGTTTTCAGCACTCCAGGCACTTTTCCAGAATGTTTCGTGTGGTCCTGGCCTACGACGTGCCTGCAACACCCTCTCCTGTCTGGCAGCAGGTCGTAGAGTCTTTTAGCACATCGTATGTCATTGGATTCTGCCGAACGCTGGCGCCGGAAGTGAGCGCATGGTTTGGTGGCAATGTAATCAATATGGAGAAAAACTCTCTGAGTGAACCAGGCTATGAGCCTCAGAACCCCACCCTCTGAAATAGTCGTAATGGGTCTGGCTCGCTCCTTCATCGTCTCTCTTCCTCCAGGGCATGCCATTGAAGCAAGGGCAGAGAGGTTGCCTTTCGCTTCAATGATTCCCTGATTCTCCCCATTTGTAAGGAGCTGTTTTTCTTCTGCCTTTTTTCCAACTGGCACGTCCTGTCCCGGGACGTGCCAGTTCTTTTTCCCCGGTCGTGTGGCGCAGGCACGCCACGCCTGATGAGACCAGCCAGAAAGGCGAAACCGGGGTCTCAGAAGCCGATTTGCCGTTGTCTATCAGAACCTGGCGCGTAGCCGCCAGAGAAACCATGGGAGGGTGTAACTTATGTCTCAACAGTCTTTGCATGCGGAGTCGTCCATTAGCGTGATCGGTGGCAGCCTGGTTGGCCCACTCCTATCATTGCTACTCGCCCAGGCAGGATTCTCTCACGTCCATGTCTACGAGGCCACACCGGAGGCGCTGCCGCAGGCCGGCGGGGTCATCGGTCTGGATCTTGTTTCACTGGACGTACTGGATTCAGTCGGGATCGAGCAAAAGGAGATCATCCCGTTCGAGAGTGAATGGGTCATCTCCATCAAAATTGCAGACCGGCGTGAAGTGTGCCGGGTGCATACCATCTACCCGGGTCGGAATACGACCTGGACGCTGTTGCATCAGGCGCTTCTTGCGCGGCTACCGAAAGGCAGTTTGCATGCGGGAAAGCGCCTCACCAGCATGACAGCGAGCGAGGATGGGCGGGCTGTGCTGCAGTTTGCCAACGGCGAGCGAGTCGAGAGTGATTTTGTCGCCTTTGCAGATGAACGCAAGTCTATCGGGCGCAAAATACTGGACCCGAATCGTAGGCTTCGCTATGTCGGGTATTCCACAGGGGATGTGGAAAACTCCGCTCGATAGCCGCGTCCGTGCTTTGATACCTGATCGCGTTACAGCAGAGTGATCACTTCACAGAACTATTCTCCTTTTGCCTCGTCGTTCCTGATTCCTCTCCCTTTTCCCAGGAGGTTGCCTATGCTTGCTATTCGCGCTCCGCCATTGGGAGCATCTGTTCCCCTAAAAGATCTGTATCATCCACCTGCGCGAAAACAGCGAACCGTTCGCAGCGGTCCGCTGTCTTTTTGATGTCCTCAACATTTCCTACCAGCTGAGGTCACTGTGGATTATACGCGATAGTTTGTTCAACGACAACAACCCTCACCGCCTGGTGGAGATCGGCCTGGATGCATTTGCCGTCCTCTGCCAGTCTTGTTTTTCCACATACGAAAGGATTCTGACATGGACATTCCTCCTCCACTTACCCTGACGCTTCCTCGCCAGTTTACCGGCTGTATCACAGCCCTGGCCTGGTCGCCTGATAGCACGCGCCTTGCGGTTGCCTCATCCCACGGCTCTATTGCCATCTGGGAGACGCAGGCAGGTGTGTGCCTCCTGGAGCGTCACGTGACGACTGCTGCGCTTTCGGCGCTTGCCTGGACCAGGCAGGGGCGTTGCCTGCTCCTTGGAAGCGAAAAGGGCACGCTCAGCATGCTCCATCTGGCTTCCGGCAAGCTCGTGAGCAGTTGCGCGTACGCACACGCGATCTCTCGGCTCGCCTATGCCCCCAGCAGCCTGATCGAGCGTTTCTTTGTGGTTGCTGGTTCCCTTGTGCAGGTGTTCACGGTGGGGCAAGAACGCCCTTTCACCCGGCGCTACGCCACCAGGCTGATTGATGCTGCGTGGTGCCCAGGTGGCCGGTCCATCGCACTATTATGCGAGAATGGTTTTTTTGAAGTCTGGGAGATCGCAGCACGCTCAGCCGGCATCCAGGCCACCCGGCAGAATGCTCCGCGCTGCCTCGCCTGGGGCGCGACAGATCAGGTCATCATGCTGGGAACACAGCGCGGGCATCTTCAGGAATGCTGCCTCGCAGGCGCATCCTGGCAGGCTGAACAGGCTGTCTCGCGATTCCCTCTCGTGTCCCTCTCCCACAGCGTGCAGGGAATCATTGCGCAGAGCAGAGATGAAACGGTGCTCTGGGCCAAGGGGTCCCGGACCACACTGGCACGACGCGCGCATGCGGTCGCCCTCAATCCCCCTGGAACAGCTCTTGCCACGGCATACGCCCAGGGTCTCAGCATCGCTGCTCTCTGCTAACTACGCATTGTTTCCCGCACCTTGCTTTCCCCACACGATCTCGCAGTCCAACCTATGGTTGGCTGCTTTCTTGAAAGTGTAACAGAGAAGGAGTATCCCCTATGAAAAAGCGTCATCTTGATCCCTCCCTGTGGTACCTGAGCAGCTTGCTGCTGGGTGCCGGGCTGGGCTGTTTTGCCGCGCTGATCCTGCTCCCGCTTTTGCCTCTGCCTCTTTTCCCAGGAGAAACGACGATGGCTGTCATCTGCGGAAGCGCGTGTCTGCTGGCCAGTTGCTTCTGCTTGTTTCTCCTCTCAAAACATGGTTGGCCACATGTACGATTTCTCCGCCAGGGAATGCGTGCCAACCATGAGGATAGAGTGATAGGGCAGTCTTCAGATCCCGACACGGATTCCACGACCCTGATCGCCTGCAGCGTCTGCGGGCTGCCAGACCAGATGGCACACCTGCTGGTGTGCAGACGCTGTCAGAAGCTCACGCACGAGGGCTGCTGTACCTGGGTGCGCTATGCGCGCGAGGAAAAAACCGGGTTGTTCGTCGACCCATCCTGCGTGCCGTGCTGCCCGTCTTGCCTGCAAGCCTTGCAGACTGACGCCACGTCTACCCTCACGTACGACACGCTCGGTTTCCTGCTGGTTCAACGCTCTTCCGACGCGGAAAACCATGGCTAAAGGAGGTGCTTGATGCTGGTCCTTCGACGCCGCGTCGGTGAACAGGTGTGGATTGGTGAGACCTGCGTGACCATTCTGGCCATTGCCCCGCATCAGGTCAAGCTGGGTTTTACTGCTCCACCGGATATCGTCATTGTCCGCAGCGAGCTCATGAAACAGGAACAGCCATTCCTCTCTCCAACACCTTCACTCCCGCCATCTGATAAGCAAACCTGACAGATCGCAGAGCCATCCTTTATCAGAGCAGAAGCGCTGCAAAGAAGAAGAAAAGTGTCTCCAGAGAAACGGCTGGCTAACCTGGCTGGCCGTTTCTCTTTGTCTGAAAAGAAAGAAGGAGGTTTCCTTATGGGTGCAGATCTCTATCTGCCAACTGTTTTACAGGCGTGCGCCCGGCAGTACGAGCGTACCGCTCAACTGGTGAACGAGGCTCGCCTGCTGGCGCTGGGTGACTGCGAGCTGGCGCTCTTCCAGGAGGGCCAACGGCTGAAAGAAGCCCTGACTCAGCATGCTGAGCAGGTTGGCGAAATGTCTCCCGCCCTTTTTGATCTGGTAGCCGAAATCGCGGATCTGGCTCAGGGGGAATATACGGTGTGGACGATGGCTCTGGCCGAACAGGTCGCGGAACTGGTCCACCAGAGAGACAGCGAGTCAGAACTCTCTATGGAAGGTGGACCAACAGGGCTGGTCTCGCTGGCCGATGATCTGGTGGACCTGCTCAAAGGGCGGAGCGAGGCGGTCATTGTCCATGGCGTGGCCGAACTGGCGCAACGATTGGCACAGGCAGCGAACGAGGGGTCGGTTTCCTCTCCGCCAGAAGAGGAGATATCAATCCAGGTGCTTTCCGCCTTTGGGAGCAGTATGGTGGAGGTACTACAAGGTCAGCCACAGCGCGCTCTGGTTCTGCTGGCAGAACACTCCTTGCTGCCGCAGCTTGAACGTGCCTGTGCCGCGCAGGCAAGCTGCCTGACCGCTCTAGATCAGGCTCTTGCGCCTTTGCTTGCTCAGGCTGATACAACAGGGGCCGATTTCACCGCCAGCCAGGCGCTGTTCCGCTGGAACGAACTGACTCACCGTCTCTCTGACACGATGCGTGCCTGGCTCCGATCTCTCCGAGAAACGCTGCAAGCACCAGCATGCCCCAGAGAAACCCTGGCTCAGCATTTCGCCGGCATCGGTGACGACCTTGAAGCGCTTGCTGGTGAGCAGGCGGCGCTCTTGCCTGAACTGGAGGCCGCCATGGATACCCTGAGTGATCTCCTCCTGCGAACCCTGCCATCTCCCGGTCTGGTATTAGCGCGCCCGCTGGGCGGCGAGATCGAGCAGCCTTCCCCTCCCTCCGCCAGGCCCTCGCCGCTCCAGCAGGCTTTTGGCACCATGCATCGGCACCAGGCCCTCTGTGACCAGGTTGTGCGCCTGCTTGCTCGCTGCGAGCAGATTCCGGAGCGCGTGCTGGCGGAAGAGCCTCTGCCGGCGCTGCTGGAGATCTGCCAGGGCATGTTGAGCATGCTCTACGCCACCCATGAAGAGGCACAGTCGGACGACGCCGAACAATCGCTCGCCCAGCGCATAGCCTCCAGCGTCCCACGTACGGTCGAACTGGCCCCTGGCGTCACCATGCTGCCCGGCTCGCTGATGGATCTGTGCTATACCCAGATCCAGGTGGCGACTCACCAGCTTGAGCACCGGCACCGTCTCCAGGCATGGATTGCCCACGCGCTCGCTGACGAGTACTGCCTCACCGGGATGATCATGCGAATGCATCGCCTGCTGCAAGGAAAACCAGACCTCTGGGCACAGCTGCTGGCCTCCCTGCTGCACGATGCGCTCGCTGACTCCCGTGCCCCAGTCGCAGGACAGGAGGGCGCCCTTGCTCTCGTAGAGCAGTTCCATGCTCTGCTTTCAGGGTGGCCTGCTCCACGTCTCGACGTGCAGCTTTGCGCACTTCATGCCCAGATTTCAGCAGAATCGCCATTGGTCGGACCTGTGGAAACCTTGCAGCGACTCGCGCAGGGACAGACAGGCGAGCAGCTTGACCAGACGCTTGCCAGCCTCTTGAGCGAGGTGGAGCAGCAGGCCATAAACTGGCCGGAGGAACGGAGCCGCGCCCTACGTTTTCCCCTCGAGCTGGCTCAGGCCTGGCTTCACACACCGGAGGAGCAGCATCCGCACCTGTGCCTTTCGACGCTGGCTCGGCTCTGCGAGCAGGAACACAACGAAGCAGAGGAGAACTTCTTCCCACGCCTGGCCCAGGCCCTCGCCTCGCCCGCTGAGGATGCCGTCCGGCTTGCCGCGCTCCAGTCGCTCCTCTCCGAGCTTCCCGAACCTGGACCGCAGGCCCCCGCTGCCGATCCGTGCCAGCTGCCTTGCTGGCACCTGCGGCTGCTACGCGATCTGCTGGCGACAGGTTCTCAGCAGGGTGCGCAGCAGCAGGACCTGGGCGAAGACGAAAACGATTCGGGAGAGCAGGCGGCAACCTTCCCGGCAGTAGCGCATATCCTGGGATTCATGCAGCGGACCGTACGCGCCTGGCTGCGTCCTGCCAATGGGTACTTTCGCGATCCCTACAACGATACCTCGATTCTGTGGATCGCCGCCGGTGTCTTCTGGCCAGCCCTTGCGGATGTCATCGCCGAGCCTCTCGATGAAACACCTCTGGACCTGCCTGCCTGGCTCGCGGAAGAAGCGATCCCCGCGCGGATTCCCCTGCCACGTATCCACGAACTGCTCGCTCTGCTCAAAGAGCACGAAGGTTCCATGCGTTTTCCCTCGCGGGACCAGCTCGCTCGTTGGGGGCAGCAGACCATTCGCGTCGAAGAGAGCGGCCCGTACAGCATACCTGGCTGGTATGCCCACTTTGAAGAGCGGCGGCAAGCGTTCGTGGCGTTTCTCGAGGAGGCCCTGGCCCGTGAGGAACCCATCCTCTGCTCCCTCTAAACAGCACCGGGGAAGCTGCCCAGGAAAACCGATCAAACGTTTTCCTGGACCACGAGGACAGCCCGCGGGCCATACCGGAACCGGTCTTTGCCGCCCAGAACCGATCCCTCACGCGCGCGACCCGCCTGCCTCCCGACTGGTCACCACAACCGATGTGCCTGGACGGATCTGCACGCTGCCGCCTCAAACAGCGCGGGCTGGCAATCGCCCACCTGTCAGCATCTCTCCTGTTCCCTTCCTCATCGTCTATTCGTTCGACAGAAAGGAATCGTGATGATCGTCTCGCAAAATACGCATCTCTCCGTCGAGACAACACTTCCCCAGACCCCTGTTCCCTTTGATCTGCATTCGCCGCACTCGCCGGTGACAGCTTTGCGCGCAGTGGAGCAGCAGCTTCAGTCTGTCCTCATCGAACGTGAGGAAGCTATTCATGCAGCGTTGTTAGCCCTGATAGCTCGCGAGCATTTCTTGCTCGTTGGACCTCCAGGAACCGCGAAGAGTCTGCTGGTGAATCTGCTGGCTCACGCCATTGTGGATGAACAGGGCCAGCCGCTGCCCACCTTCTTTTACCTGATGTCCCGCTTTACGACGCTCGATGATCTCTTTGGCCCGATTTCGCTGCCACAACTCAAGCAGGAGCGACATGTGCGCGTCACACGCGGGCGCTTAGCCGAGGTCAAGCTCGCCTTTCTGGACGAGGTGCTGCGCGGCAGTGATCCCAGCCTAGAGGCCCTGCTGACCCTGATGAACGAGCGGCAGTTCGACAACGATGGGACACGTATCGAAGTGCCACTCATCTCGCTCTTTGGCGCGACCAACACGGCGAATGTACCGCAGAACCCGGACGGCAAAATTGGCGCGGTCTGGGATCGCTTCCTGCTACGCTTACCGGTCACCTATGTTCAGCCAGCCAACTTTCTCGCGTTATTGCAACAACCCCAGGGGCAGCGGATACAGCATTGCGCGCACGAAGCAGACCTGCTGCAGCTTCAGCAGTGGCGAGCGGCGATCATGGTACCCCAGGACGTGTACCAGATGCTGGGGCAGATCCGCGTGAACCTGCTGGAGAAGAAGATCGTGGTAAGCGATCGGCGCTGGCAGAAAAGCGTGGCGGTCTTGCAGGCCCAGGCCCTTTTGTGTGGCCGCTCCCAGGTTCTGCCAGAGGATCTCAAGCTGCTCCGTCTGACCCTCTGGCAGAAGCCGGAGCAGCTTGGCGAGATTGCGCGCGTCCTCATCGGTCTGGTCTCACCCTTTGAGAGCGAGATCCTGGAAGTGCAGGACCAGGCGGAAAGCGTGATCTCTGCTCACACCGAGGCGCAGCAGAACGCCGCGCTTTCGGAAGAGGAACACATGAAGGCTTCCATGGAGGCCCTGGCGAAACTCAAAGGCGGACTCAAGCGCCTGGAGCAGATCCGTATACAGATGCGGAACCAGGGGATCTCCACCAGTCCCGTTGACGACGCGGTGTCCGCCCAGCAAGCCCTGTTACTGAGTATTCAGGAACATATCGTCTCCGGCATCTAATCCATGTGCGTACACACGCGCTTCTCTCGATCAATAGAGAGGAAGCATCCTACCTCTGCGTATGGGCAAGGGGCGGATGCTTCCTCTCCCTTTTCCCCTCTCAATGCCTTGCCGAACATTCCTGGCAGGGAGAAAGGATACCCGATGACCACAAACGAGATGCAGAACGCCTCCACTTTATCCACACCTGCCCTGATAACTCCACCAGCTTCGCAAGCTGGCAGTCTCCAGATGGTAGAAGCAGGGACACAACCCGGAGGAGAGCCACCGCAGGTCCTTGCCCTCCCCGAATCTCAGCAGGTCTGGCTTGACGCGCTCACGCACAGAGCGCGTCAGGCTTTCTCTTCGGGCTTGACCGGCACGCAACTGGCACATGACGCCTACGACGTGGCAGCATGGCAGGCTGCGCAGGGTTCCTACGAACGGCTCCAGAAAGCGACGGTCGCCGCCCGAGGCTACGGCCCCTTCGCGCCTGCCATACTGCAGGATCTCTTCTGGAGTTTTTACAAGGCTGCACCGACCTTTTCCAGCGCCGCGCCCTCCCTCCTGGATCGCGTCACGCGTGATCTGCTCGCTGAGATTTTCCAGACGCGCGAGTGGCAGGAACTGCGCGCCACTGGCACCAGCGGAGATGCCCTGATGAGCGCGATGGGAGCCATTGCGCTTTCTGAGCGGCTGCTGGCCTCCCTTGATGAAGCGACCAGAGAGCGCATGACTGCCCTCTACCAGGCAGAGCAGGAGATGCAGCAGTTGCTGGCCTCTGCCGCCGCGCTGCAAGAGGCCGCTCTCGATGTTGATCTGGCTCAGGTGGAGCAACTGGCGGCGCTTTCCGAGCAGCGCATGCGCGAGGTTGCTGCCCAGGTGCAGATCTACGCGCCACTGCTGACCCAGGTGCCGGAGCAGGTACGCGCCCAGGCAGGCGCCATACGGCAGGCCACACGACAGGCGCTGCGCGAGACAATCAAGGTGGCGGCTGGTTTACAGCAATCCTTGCAGACCCCTTGGTGGCCTGATAGCAGATAGCCCCCTCGATATGCGTCAAGCCCCTCTCAAGGAAAAACTGGACCTGGCGAAGCGCCTGCAACATTCGCAGAAACTGCAAGAGATCGCCCTGCTCTGTGGTCAGATGCAGGCGTTTGCCCATGCCGTGCGGCAGGCCAGATTGGAGGAGACCCCTGAGGAGATCGATGGGGTGACGCTCGGGCGGGACCTGGCGCACCTGTTGCCCAGCGAACTGGCCCTCTGGGATGACCCTGAGACTGAACTGCTCTTCCTCAAGGGTTTCGCCGAAGGTCGCCTGTGGCAATACGACCTGGATGCTTTTCGCTTGGAGGGGCAGGGTCCCATCATTGTGGCCCTGGATTCCAGCGGCTCGATGGAAGAGGCTCTCGCTGGCGACGATGGCTCCTCCAAAGAGGTGTGGAGCAAGGCCGTGGCCCTCTCTCTGCTCTCCATCGCGAAAGAGCAGCAGCGCGACATCGCCGTGCTCCACTTTTCCGAGGGTGTCACCACGTACCAGTTTGCCCGCGGGCAGGCCAGCCTGGCAGACCTGGCCGCCTGCGCAGAGCACTTTGATGATGGGGGCACCAGCTTTGAACCCTGGATGCGCGAAGCCCTGCGTCTGGTGGATACCGCCGCCTTTGACCGGGCGGATGTGATCTGCATCAGTGATGGGCTGACAGCACTCAGCGAGGAGATGGAGCAGGAGTGGAACCGCCGGCGCACAGAACGGGGCATGCGCGTCTTCGGCGTCCTGCTGGAGGCAAGTGAGGAGGCACGCGAAGCAGGAGCAGAGGTGTTTGCTCGCATGGCCGACATCTTTCTGCCGCTGAGTTCGCTGGCCGATCAGGCTGCCATTGCCGAAATCTTTGCCATTTAGTCCACAGGAGGAGACCAATGATTCATTCCAAACAGGCGCGCGCCCAGGATATTCGCGCACCCGATGCAAACGTCGCGGTGCTGGGCTACGCGGTCTTCTGGCGGCTCTCTGGTGTGCAGGTTCCCCATACTGCCCTGGAAGCCGCGCTGACCCAGGCAGGCTTTGCTCGCTTTGTGCCGGCGCCACCTTCCCCTCCGACGGCGCTGCGCCGTGCTCTCCTCTGGTTCGCCCAGCACGCTGGCTGCGAAACGCTCCTGCTCCGCGTGGTCAGCCGCGCGCCCTGGGTGTTCGCCCTGGTGCGGGAAGAGCGAGATCAGCAGGGAAGCCTGACGTATGTGACACGCATGCGAGTACGCTATGATCCCTGGACCCGCGATATCTGCTGCACGCGTTCCCCCAGCGGCCCAATCAACGCCACGACTGAGGATCAGTCTACGACCGCGACCCTGCGCCCACTGTTCCAGAATGCCAGCGAGACGCACACAGGCGAGGATCTCTCGCGAGTGCTGCGGGCAATTATCGCCAGCCTGGGAGCGATACGCTTGCAACGAGGCGTCTACTTTGTGCCGGCAAGCGAAAGCGCTCCCTTGCAACGCCTGGATGCCCTGATTGCCAGGCTTCCAGGCGCGCCCCTTCTAGCAACGCTGGCACGGCTAGATGAACGTCGCACCCGCGAGCAGCTGGTCCATGCCATCCATGCCGATCTCATGCGCGAAATCGACAGTATGGAAACGCGGCTGAGCGACATGCAGGCGGCTCATCCGCAGCCAGACGTGACCCTGCTCTGCCAGCATTTGCTCGGCTTCCGGGCTGTGCAAAAGAAGGCACAGATCTATACCGACCTGCTGGGCGCGCGGGTCCAGGAGATGAGCGCACGGCTGGCATTTTTGCAGGAACGCGTGCAGAACCTTGTCCTGGTTGATGTCAAGGACTTGCTTCCGTCGTGACCCTTTTCTCGCGGCCATGACCTTGCTCCACCAGAAACAAGGGGGGACCTGGAGAGACTCGCCGTCTTTCTGGCCAGGCGCCAGGCGCATCCTGGCAATCGTAACGCCCTGGGGTTCTGGCCAGCCTGCCGGCTGATCGAACACCAGGTCCCAGACGGGCTGGCCGCTTCCACCAGGAGGGTACAGGCGCAGCAGGTACCGGCAGGGCACCTACCCCTCTACCGAACGGGAAGCCCTGCGCATGCTTGAGAACGCCAGACGCACTCTTCGCACCATGGACCCTCTTGCACGGCTCTAGCACTCTGCGCATGCTTCTGCTTCTACCTTGCGTTCCAGGCGCATCCTGATGGTATCGTTATGCGAGCGAGCGCTGTATCACGTGAACGGCGCTCGCTCATCGCTTGAGAAAGGCGTATCCTCTCATGTCTCCTTCTTCCGAAGATACCGAGCATCCCGAAAAGACGAGCCAGGACTCCCCGCAGGACACACAGACCGATCCACCCCTGGGTCCACCTGTGAGTCAGCCGCCGCGCACGAAAAGCGAAGAGATCCTTCCTATCGCCCTTAGTGCCGCTGTCCCCTTATGGATTTATGAGATCTATGAACGCAGCGGTCCAACCGCCGAGGATTGGCAGTGGCTGCGCGCCCAGGGACGCGTCCTGGCAGAACGCGGCGATGTCCTGCTCTTTGGTAGCCCGCGTGCCGGCGAAACGGCGGAACTGTTCAATACACTGGCGAAAGTGCTGGCGATCCTCTCCTTCCTGCCCGGCGGAGTTCCCTTTGGGAAAGAGCGCTTCGACGCGCTGGCGGTCCTGACCGGTTTCCTTGGCGAAGAGCAGGCTCGTACCTACATCTCGCATATTCGTCGCCAGGCGGCATCTGGATAGGATCGAAGTTCCCTCCCATGTTCGTGCCGATGCACTCGCCTCTGCTTCATCTCTCTTCTCTTGACGAAAGGATCGTTTCGATGAACTCACCTGAAAGCTACCAGCAACAGGTCCGGGATCTGCTTGGCGGGCAGGAGGTTCCGCTGATCAATGGACAGCGCCATATCCTGGCCCGATGTCCACACTGTGACCGGACCTGGCTCCAGCGCGGCACCACCCCCGGGCTGCATCTGGCCCCAGAGGAAATACGTGCCTGGGCCGAGCGCCTGCACGCGGACCTGGCTTGCCTGCCCAGGTGCGCGTGTCGCCCCTGCCAGATCCGTCTGATGGGCGGGGAATGTGCCCTGGATGAATATGCCAATCCCGCTACTGGGGAAATAGGGGGCTACGGTCTGTCCTGGGAATGCGGAATGCCGGAACCACAGCATTTCCTCGCAGGAATCGTCAGCCTTGACTGGAGCGAGCGCCAGCAAACCCTGCCGGCGCCGTCCATTGTCACCAACACGCAGCTCTGCGCAGACGTGCTGCACTTCTGTCTTCACCTCTCACCTCCTCCGCACTTCCAGCCCTATAGCGCGGATATGCTGGCGCTGCTGGCGCAGACCAATCCTGCCGGGGCCCATGCTCCCGGTACCGCAGGTTGGACCTGGCGGGGAGGGGTGTGGACAACCCACTGCCCGGTGTTGGGCGGCGAGGGAGCGATCTCGTTTGCCCAGGCACTACCGCCATCAGCCCCTTTCCACTTGTCAGAGGCACTCGCCTTATGGCAGCAGGTAATCCGCCATATTCTCTCGTTCGGGATCGCGGGAACCTGACCCGCTCAAGAAAGGATGAGATCCATGCGTTTATGTGAAAAACTCCTGCGTTGCCCAACCATCTCTCAGGAGTGCAAGGATCTGCTGCAACAGGCCCAGCGGATCGTGGCAGACAACGTGGCTGAGTATTACTATAGCGGTACGGACCAGGAATACTGGCACATCGCCACTGATTTTCCCAACCTGGCTCCGCCCTTTGAAATCTGTTTTATCGAATGCCGCGCTCCCAAAGCGATTGTCAGTCGCGAGTTTGGCACGCAGCTCTGGTCGCCCTCGATGGGCTACGAATGGGGGACGCTGTGCGTGGCCACGAGAAAAAGCCAGCGGCTGGAGGCCCTTGCTTCGCCAGAAGGCCGGCACCTCCTGTGGAAAGAAACTCGTGAGGATCTCGCCCACCTGCTTCCCACGCTGCAGGACTGGCAAGCCGGCCGCATCATCGCTCCCCCGAAACTGGAGGGTGACCTGGAGCAGCTTGCCTTCGCCCCGGAGGTGCTAGAGCAAGAGGTGGGGCGCCTTCGTCAGATGCTCGCCTGGATGCAGGAGGGACACTGGGACCAGGTACGGCGGGCGCTTGAAAGCGAGCCATGGGAGTGGACGACAGACCTGCTGCTCTTTGTCACCTTCGGTCGCGGGGAACGAGATCCTCTGGGACCACTCTGGTGGACGCGTCTGCGTATTCGGGAGGATGGCTCTGTCCAGGCTACCGATCAGGAGGCGGCGCTGTGGGAGGATCAGCCGCTGGGAGTGATCAACGAGTACCTGAGCGCGCTCCACGCACAGGACGCGGCCACCTACGCCAGTGTCCTCCACCAGGCACGCCTCTCGCTGGCGCCATTCCTGCACACGGCGCTCCTGACGATCAGCTTTCTCCATTGTCGCAATATCACGTTGCAGGAAGTGCGCTCGCCGACGAAACCCCTGACCAACAGCCAGAAGCGCCGCGGCGAACAACGACGCGCCCCACTTTCCTATCATGTCCTGGACATTCGCCCGCTGCGCGAAACCCTGCGCACCGAGGGACAGGAGGCACGTGTGGGCACCAGGCGCGCCCTGCATATCTGCCGCGGTCATTTTGCCCACTATACTGAGCGTGGCCTGTTCGGCAAATACAAAGGCACCTTCTGGCGTCCGCAGCACGTGCGGGGTAGCATTGAGCAAGGGGTGCAGGTGAAGGACTACCGGATCACCCTGCCAGGCCAGGAACATCCCCATGAAGAAGGATCATAAGGACGTTAGTCGCGTTCCTGCTCCACCGCCTGTCATTTCTTCCGCTCGCTTGCTCTTCAAAGTTTGCTCGATTGTTGCCTTGTTCTCATGTGATTGGAGATACACCATGTACCCAATACATCCTTTTCCTCACGCCCTGCCCGGCGCGATCTTACCGTCACGACTGGCATGGCTGTGCCAGCCAGAGCAGATTGAGCGCACGTTGTCGCTCCTCTTTGCATTGAACAGCTGGAAACGTGCCGGAACGCGCCTGCTCTTTGACGACCGTCGGGGATTGCAAAAGGTGCAGTTCCTTGTTCTTACCCAGGCATACTGGCAAGGAAGAGTCCAGGCAGCCACCTATCTGGATGGCACCGCGCAGTTTCCCGGCGCACTGCTACTCGGCAGCGCGGCCGAAAACGCGGCGAGAGGTCTGCTTATCCATCTCAAAAGCCTGGGTGATCCTGCGAGTTGGCCACCGTTCTCCCCACAGGGGGATCGTCTCTATCAGCGCTTCATTCGCCCATTCTATCGGCGCATCACAGGACATACCTTCTCCCATGTGACCGAAGCGGCCGGCGCCCTGGAGCTGCCAGAGATCCGAGCTTTTCTTCAGGAGCAGCTGCACAAGCTGGTCACGCGGTCCAAACGAACACGCCAGCCCATGCCCTTACGCGCTCTGAGCAGACTCTGTATCGCGCCGGTGGATTTGCTCCCCATCAAAGAAAATCGCGTGTATTTTCTGGATGGCTATGAAACCTGGGAAGATCTCGACTGGAGCGATCTGCGCAAGCTTGATCCCGAGGGCGAAAGCCAGGTTGCCTTGCGCTACGCCAGCTCAACCGCCGAATTCGTGTTTCACCTACCTTTTCGGCAGGCCAGTCTGTTCGTGTCTCCTGAGCGCTTGAGCGAGCTCCAGCAGACGCCCGGCACCAGCCGGGAATATGGCCTCTTCCAGGGCAGGCTCATCGTCGATGAGGCGAGCTTGCAGCGCCCGGCTCAGGAGATTCTGGCGGAACTGGGTATCGAACTGGCCAGCGTTTGCCCACATTGCCTGGTGGACAAGCAAGCCTACCTGACCCGGCCAGAGATCCGCGATCTGCTCTGGCCCACCATCGGCCACGACCCACACGCCTGGATGGACGATCCCTGGGATGGGCTGTGTTTGCCGCCCACTGCACGGTAAATCAGCAGTTCTGAACGAACCGAGAGATCACTAGCGATGAAGGCGAGACCCACCTTGACCAGCCTGCTGAAAACGCCGTGTTTTCGGCAGGCTGGCTCTCTTGCTAAAAGAAAGAAGGAGCACTTCCATGATCAAGACTCTTTCACCTTTTTCCCCGGCGCAACCCGTTTCTCTCTCTAATGACGCACGGGCGCGCGGCCTCTGGGCAGAGGAAAGCTTAGACAATGCCGCTGACGACCTTCGCCAGTACCTGGATGAAATTGGGCGCTTCCCCTTGCTCTCGCCCAGCGAAGAGCAAGAGCTTGCCGAACGAATCGCAAAGTGGCGCGCGAGGAACCAGGATGAAGTCACCATCGCGCAAGGAAAAGCGGCCCAACAACGCCTGATCGAAAGCAACCTGCGCCTGGTGGTCAGCATCGCGAAAAGGTACACTGGGAAGTTGGATTTGAGCGATCTGATCCAGGAAGGTACCATCGGACTCATGCGCGCTGTGGAGCGCTTTGATCGCACACGCGGCGTGAAGTTTGCCAGCTACGCCACCTGGTGGATCAGACAGGCCATTCTCCGCGCCATCTTCTCTCAGGCACGCACGGTGCGCTTACCAGTCCGTGTGCAGGAGAACATGACGCGGCTGAGCCGCGCCAGCCTGCAGCTTGCCGAGGCACATGGCTCCCTGCCAGATACGCAGGAACTGGCCGAGCACCTCGCAACCACTCCCAAAACCGTTGAGGCGATCAGACTGGCAATACAGCCATTAGCCAGCCTGGATTGGCCCGTTGAGACAGCCGAGGGAAGAAGGACGCTGGGAGAGTGCCTGAGCGATCCTTCCCAGGAAAACCCGGCAGAGGTGGCCATCCGGCATGAACTTGCTGCCCGGCTCGCCTCAGCCTGGGTGCTGCTCTCTCCCAGAGAACAGCAGGTAATGACGCTGCGGTACGGATTAGCCGACGAGCGGCCCCGGAGCTTGCGCTACATCGCAGACCAGTTCCACCTCTCTCTCGAACGTATCCGGCAGATCGAGCACAAAGCCCTCTCCCTTTTACGGAAAAACATCGAGCAGGTGGAAAGCGTGCGCAGAGCAAGAAGAAGAACCCACCAGAAGATAAAGGAGCGCTTCAAAGAGGTGGCTTTCCTCCGAAGCGCTCCTGTTTGATTCTTGAGAAAGGATCTGCATAATGAAGCCTCTTTTTCCGCTCCCAGAGATCGATCTCGCGAGTATTCGTGGGCAGTGGCATGCCAAACGAGCTATGGAGATTGCTGCGGCAGGCGGCCATAGCCTGTTGCTTCGCGGGGCCAAAGGTGTAGGAAAGACGCGTCTGGTCCTGGCCTTTCCATCGCTGCTCCCGCCCATGACTCCGAACGAACAGATCGAAGTCACTTCCCGCTATCGTCTGCCAGGCTTGCTCAGCCCGCAAGCCCCTCTCGTGACTGAACGTCCCTTTCGTCCGCTCACTCCCGACGCCAGCCTTTCTCAGGTGATGGGAGGAGGTGGAAAAGCCGGCTATGGAGAGGTTGCGTTGGCCCACCGAGGTGTTCTCCTGCTCGATGATCTGGCTGCCTTTCAGCCCGAAGTGCTCCAGGCAGTCAGCACGGTGTTAGACCAGCGCTCTCTTCTCTTCTGGGATACGTCGAGGCAGCGACCGCGAACGATCCCTGCGCACGTGCAACTCGTGGCAAGTACGCTCCCCTGTCCCTGCGGTCTCTTTTCTGCTCCCGGCAATCACTGTACGTGCTCAGCCGAACAGCGTCTTCAGTACCGTGTCCGGGTAGTGGGGCCGCTCTGGCCGCATGTTGACCTGGCTGTAGGGGTGTTCTACCAGGAAGGGTGTGTAGAGCAAACGACCGTGCCAGAAGAATCTTCGCTCCAGGTTCGTGAACGCGTGCAAGCAGCACGGGCCATCCAATGGCAGCGATTTGCAGGAACAGAGCTTGCGTGGAATGCCGAGATGGGGCAGGTGGAAATTGAACAGTTTTGTGCGCTGGAGCGGACTGGCCAGCTGCTGCTGAACGACGCGATCAGACACCTCTTGCTTTCTTCAAACGAGGTGCGGAAACTCCTCACCGTTGCACGAACGATTGCTGACCTGGACGGCCGCCCGTCCATTGCACCTCAGCACCTGGCGGAGGCAATCCTGTATCGCGGCCAGTCCTCCTGGTAGAGGCCCATAACCCTCACCCTCTTCAGAGTGAGAACAATCAATCTTCTGACAAGACGTGTGTCAAACACCCTTTTCCGTATGACGCACGTCTTGTCTTTTTTCTCCCAATGAAGCAAAGAAAGGAGAAGGAAAAAAGATGAGTCATTTCTTTACGGTGGTCATTGTTCCTGGAGATACCCCAACGGAGCAGATCGAAGAACTGGTCGCTCGCTTGCTTGCGCCATACGATGAGAATCTGCGGGTTGATCCCTACAAGGTCTACCTGGATGACCAGGAGACGAGGCGCATGGCCAGCTCCTACCATCTCTCTCCCCACCATCTCACTGAGTTAGCCCGGCATCTGGAGGACTGGGCTGGACAGAGTGGCGGTGTAGATGAGCATGGATTGTATCGCTGGAGTACGTCTAACCCGCAGGCAAAGTGGGACTGGTGGGTCATCGGTGGTCGTTGGAATGGAGCGATCCGCGCTGCGCCCAGACACGACGAAACAGGCTTCAACTTTGGGGAGGAGTATCACCAGTTGGCCGAAAATATGCTCCCGGTGAAACAGCTCGATCATACACTGGTGTGCTTCGCTGTGGTGACTCCTGACGGGGTATGGCACGAACAGGGCAAGATGGGCTGGTGGGCTGTTGTGACGGATGAAAAAGACGACGCTGAGTGGGACGAGGAACTGGCTGGTATCCTTCAGAACCACCAGGATGGCATGCTGGTTGGCGTCGATTGTCATATCTAGTTGGAAAGGACAAAAGACCATGCGCTTCAATGCCGACGGCCTCCTCGCGGAAAAGCCTCTGGGCATTTGCCCATCCTGTGGAGAGGCGGTCTATGCCTCAGAAGAGCAAGACAGCCGGTCCGGGCGGGTCATCTGGGTATGTGCCAGCGACCTTGATCCCCGGCATATCTGCTATCAAGTCAGTGAGGTGACTCCAGAGGAGATGGCCAGGGCCTTCAATCCCTCCCATTGCCCACAAGAATATGGCCGGTCGTGTTCCCTCGACCATTTCCCTCTTCATGGCCACTGTCAGTAGCGAGAACGCACTTCTCCCTCCTGCCGATTTGCCTCTGCATTCGCCAATTTCCGCAAGGATACTGCATCGCTGAGAGTGTGTCGGAACTCAGAAAACTGCCGATAGAAAAAAGGAAAGGAGACTGTCAAGCAACCAGAAAGGATCAGGTGAGATGGCCAATCAGCTTGCCCGAAAGCCGTATCCCTCGGATATAACCGAC
>Ga0209061_1002166_pt1 | contig 26541 bp, 26 predicted proteins | sample Coa_R1_10_FD_187157 | JGI IMG/M metagenome (GOLD analysis project Ga0209061, IMG submission 187157) | Surface soil microbial communities from Centralia Pennsylvania, which are recovering from an underground coalmine fire - Coalmine... | ecosystem: Environmental > Terrestrial > Soil >... | reverse complement strand
GTCGGCTGGCTCGGGAGGAGGGCCTGCTGGTCGGCCGTTCGTCCGGCGCCTCGGTCGCCGGGGCCCTCCAGCTCGCCCGGTCCCTCGCCGGGGGGGTCGTGGTCACGGTATTGGCCGATCGGGGGGACCCATGACGGGGGACTCCTGGTCATTGACGGCCTCGGCTCTCGCGGCGATCGAGGCGCACGGCCGTTCAACGTATCCCGAGGAGTGCTGCGGCTTTTTGGTGGCGCCGGCCACGGGGGCTCGCGACGGTCATCGACAGATCGAACGGGCGATCCCTACCCCGAACCGGGCCACGGCCGACCGGAACCGGCGGTACGTGATCGACCCCCTCGAACTTCTCCGAGTCGAGCGGGAGGTCGCTCCGGCGGCCCTCGTGGTGGGGATCTACCATTCTCATCCCGACCATCCCGCGGTCCCGTCCGAGTACGACCGGGAGCGGGCTTGGCCCTGGTACTCCTATCTGGTGCTCTCGGTACCGCGTGCGGGGGCTCCAACGATCGGGGCCTTCGCATGGGACCCCACGACCCGTCAGTTTCATCCCCGCCGCCTCCGGATCGAAGGAGTCGCTCCTTCAGGTCCTCCGGGGACCCGGAAGGATGGAACGGAGAAACCATGAGTGAAATCGAAACCGTACGGGTGGAGATCCCTACCCCTCTGAGAGGATTGGTCGATGGACGCCCCGTGGTCGAGGCCCGCGGGACGACGGTCGGCGCCGTGCTGGAGGATTTGGCCGGCCGGTTTCCGGCCCTGCGGACGCACCTGTTCGGCCCGAGTGGAACCGTACGCGGATTCGTCTCCATCTACCTGAACCAGGAGGACATCCGCTACCGGGAGCGCGAGGCGACTCCGGTCCGGACGGGAGATGTGATCTCGATCGTCCCGGCGATCGCCGGCGGCGCCGCCGACCCGGCCGCGGTCGGACTCTCCCCGGAGGAGATGCTTCGGTACAGCCGGCACCTCCTGCTACCGGAGGTGGGGCTTCGGGGCCAACGGAAGCTCAAGGAGGCCCGGGTCCTTCTGGTCGGGGCCGGGGGTCTGGGCTCTCCGACGGCCACCTACCTCGCCGCGGCCGGGGTGGGGAGAATCGGGCTCGTCGAGTTCGACACCGTCGACCTCTCCAACCTCCAGCGCCAGATCCTCTACACGACCGAGGACGTGGGGCGGCCCAAGTTGGAGGCGGCCGCCGAACGACTCCGGGCCCTCAATCCGGAGATCACGGTCGTGCCCCACCCGGGGCCCCTCACCAGCGCGAACGCGCTCGACCTCCTGAAGGAGTACGACGTGGTGGTCGACGGGACCGATAACTTCCCCACCCGGTACCTCGTCAACGATGCGGCGGTGCTCAGCGGTATCCCGAACGTCTACGGGTCGATCTATCGCTTCGAAGGCCAGGTGACGGTGTTCGCTGCCCGCTCGGGACCCTGTTACCGCTGCCTCTACCCGGAACCGCCTCCGCCCAACCTGGTCCCGTCCTGCGCCGAGGCCGGGGTCCTGGGGGTGCTCCCGGGCGTTGTCGGGGTGCTCCAGGCCATCGAAACACTGAAACTGCTGCTGGGCACCGGGGAGCCCCTCATCGGCCGGCTGGTGCTCTTCGACGCCCTCGCGCTCCGGTTCCGGGAGCTTCAGGTCCGGCCCAGTCCCGATTGCAGCCTCTGCGGCCCAAAGGCGACCCAGCGGGGTCTCATCGACTACCCCGACTTCTGCGGAGTGGCCGCCCCGGGTCACTCCCCCGCGTCCGAGGCCCCGACGATCCTCCCCCAAGAGCTGGCCGAGCGGCTCCACGGCCGCGACCCGCCGCTGCTGCTGGATGTCCGGGAACCGGAGGAGTGGGCGATCGCGCGGATCGAAGGGGCCCGTCTCCTGCCGCTCGGCGAGCTCGCCCACCGGGTCGATGAGCTCACCGGGGCCCGGGAGATCATCGTTTACTGCAAGATGGGGGGTCGGTCGGCCCAGGCGGTCGCCCGCCTGACCGAATTGGGCTTCCGCGGGGTGCGCCACCTTGACGGCGGAATCGACCGCTGGAGACGGGACATCGATCCGTCGATGCCCCGCTACTGATCCGGCCCGTGGGGGACGTAGACCCCCTCGGCTGGGGTCGCGCCGTGGGATCGGGCGCGTCGGGACAGCTCCCGGAGAAACTCCTCCGGGGCGATCGGGGAGATGAAGATCGGCACCCCGTCCCCGTAGACCAGCAGCCCGTGGACGTCGGAGTACACCGCGTCGAACGACCCGATGAAGGGGCTCCACATGCGACCCCGGTAGCCCCAGGAGCCGGTGAATCCCACCGGAGAAAGATCCCGCAGCGTCGCCCGGTCGATCCGGTAGATCGACCCCAACGGGATCCGACGCGTACCGACCAGCCGGCGCGCCCGGAGCGATTCCGAGTCGAGGAGGTAGGAGGTCGAGGCATACCGGACCAGGAGGAACAGCATGATCCCGACGAGCAGGTACGGGGCCCAGACGTAGTGGGTGAGGGCGCTCGACGGCGCGACGGCCAGGACCAGCAGGATGAGCACCACGTACACCCCCACGATCGGCAGGCTGAGCCGGCCGTGGACCCGGTACCGCCCCTCGGCGTCAATCCGTGGGAGCGGGGGGTCCGGCACAGACCCCTTAGGCGGCGGGCTCGTAGTAATACTCTCCGCTCGCGCGTTGCTCCCGGTCCAGGACCGACCCCTCCTGGTTGATCCGGGGGCGCCGGCTATCGGCGTCGCGTCGGAAGGTGATCCCGATCTCCCGTAGGAGGGTGTTCATGCCGGCCCGCATCGGGAAGGGGCCCCGGCCGACCCCCTCGTTCGGGGCGCCCGCCGGGTGGAGGAAGACCATCAGACGGTCGCAGGCGAGATCGAGGAAGTAGACATCGTGGTCCACGACCAGCGCGGTCACCGCCTGGCGCTCCACCTGGCGCCGGAGGAGCCGGGCCATCGACATCCGCTCGTCGGCGTCGAGGTAGGCCGACGGCTCATCGAGCAGGTAGACCGACGCCCGCCGGGCGAGCGCCAGGGCGACGGCGCTCCGCTGCAGCTCGCCTCCCGAGAGGGCGGCCAGATCCACCTCCAGCACCTCCTCGAGGTGGAGCCCCGGGACCAGGTCCCGCTCGAAGAGCGCGAGATCGAAGCCCGGATCGGTCGCCAGGCTGGCCGCCCGCTCCCGGAGGTTGGTCCCTTTCGGGGCCTTGAGGTACTGCGGCTTGTAGCTCACCGCCACCCCGGCGGGGGGCGTCCCCTCGGTCGGCAATTCGGCCCCGGCAAGCATCCGAACGAAGGTCGTCTTGCCGGTGCCGTTGGGTCCCACGATACCGACTGTCTCTCCTCGGCCCAGGGTGCCCGGATCCGTGGCGACGCGAAAATGGGGATAGACCCTCAACAGCGCAGGGAACTCGAAGGCGACGGTCCCGGCCGTCGGGGGCTTCGGAGGGTGGGCCACGAACCGGACCGGTTCGGTCCGGAAGCGGACGTTCTCGTCCTTGAGGTACCCCCCGAGGTAGGTGTTGACCGCCGAGCGCATCGGCAGCGGGTGGCTCACGACCCCGAAGGCCGATGCCGTCCCGTAGATGAGGTGGGCCTGGTCGGCAAGATAATCGAGGAGCGCGAGGTCGTGCTCAATCACCAGCACCCCCGCCCGCTCCCCCAGTCGCCGAAGGTGGCGGGCGACCTCGAGCCGACGGACAATGTCGAGGTAGCTGGACGGCTCGTCAAACAGGTAGAAGTCCCCCGGGGTCGCCAGGGCCCGGGCGATGGCGGTCAGCTGGAGCTCCCCGCCCGACAGTTCCGAGAGTCGACGTTCGGCCAGCGGGGCGAGGCCGACTTCGGTAAGGACCGCCTCCGAACGGACATACTCGGCGACCGTGGCGGGCTCCTGCCCGATGGGCTCGACATACTGGGGCTTCACCACGGTCCGGAGCTGCCCGTCCGCGATCCGCTTGAGATGGGCCCAGATCGCCGTTCCCCGGTAGTGGTCGAGGATCTCGGGCCACTCGGGCGGGGCATCGTACCGGCCCAGATTGGGCCGCAGGGTACCGGCCAGGATCTTGAGCGCGGTGGACTTCCCGGTCCCGTTGGGCCCCAACAGGCCGGTGATCCCGCGGGTCGGCGGGAGCGGCAGGCGGTAGAGCCGGAAGCCGTTGTAGCCATACCGATGGACGATCTCCGATTCCGACGCCTCGGGGGTGTTGAGGATCTTGATCGCATCGAACGGGCACTTGTGGACGCAGATCCCGCATCCGATGCAGAGGGTCTCGGAGATGATCGGCTTGCCGATCGGCCCCTCGACGATGCACTCTTGGCCCATCCGTACCGGGGGGCAATACTCCCGGCATTCCCACTGGCACTCCTTGGGATGGCACCGATCCGACAGCAGGATCGCGATCCGCGCCATTTACGCCTCCTCCCGGACGTCCGACTCGACCCGACCGTCCCGCAGGGTCAGGTGCCGTCGGGCCCGGCGCGCCACTTCGGGATTGTGGGTGACGACGATGAGGGTGGTCTGACGCTCCCGGTGCAGAGCTTCCAGGAGGTCCAGCACCTTCCCCGCGTTGTCGCTGTCGAGTTCCCCGGTCGGCTCATCGGCGAGCAGCAGGCCGGGCGAATTGACCAGGGCCCGGGCGATCGCCACCCGCTGCTCCTCGCCGCCAGAAAGTTGGCTCGGATAGAACCCGGCCCGGGCGCCCAGCCCGACGCTCTCGAGGAGCTGGGCCGCGCGAGCCCGGCGTTCGGCCCGTCCCCGAATCAGCGGCCGGAGCGGCAGCTCCACATTCTCCCGGACCGTCAGCGTCGGCAGGAGGTAGAACCGCTGGAAGACGAACCCGATGGACCGGAGCCGGAACCGGGCCCGCTCGCGCTCCGAGCCGTCGGCGACGTTGACGCCCTCCCACCGGACCTCGCCTTCGGTGGGCGTGTCGATGAGGCCGAGGAGGTTCAAGAGCGTCGTCTTGCCGCAACCGCTCGGACCCTCGATGCTCACGTACTGCCCCGGACGGAACCGGAGGTTGATCCCGCGCAGGGCCCGGACTCCGGCCGGACCCGAACCCCCATAGACTTTGGTCACCCCGGCCAGCTCGATGGTCGCCCCCGACGTCATCGCAGAGCCTCCGGTAGGGGGAGGCGCAGGGCTCGACGGACGGCGACGGCACTCGCCAGCCCGGCGAGGGCGAGGGCTCCGAGGGCCAGCGCGATCAACTGCATCGGCTCGAACAAAGCGAGCCGGCTCGCAGCCTGGACCGGCGCCGATCCGACCCGCGCCAGGAGCGTGACGGTCACAACCCCGCTCGCGACCCCCAGCAGGGCGCCCATCCCCCCGAGGACGACGGCGCGGGCGACGATCGTCGCGGCGATGGACCGGGCCGGTAGCCCCAGGGCCCGGCGGATTCCGATCTCCCGGCGCTCGGCCTCGACCCGACGCACCAGGACCAGGGTCAAGAACACGAAGCCGATCGCCAATCCGACTGAGGAAAGGACGAGGTAAAAGCCGTTCAGGATCGACGCGGCGCCTTCAAGCTGGCTGGCCTCCTGGCTGAGCGTGCTCACCCCGTAGTACGGCATCAGGGCATGGATGGCGGCCTCGACCCGGTCGATCTGGGTCGGGGAGGTCGAGGCGGTTCCCGTCAGCCCGACGTGGATCGAGTCGGCGGCGTCCAGCAGGGTCCCCGCGCCGGGCCCGGTGCGGGCCAAACCGGTGAGGACCTGGAGGTTAGAGAGCGGCAGGAAGATCCCGTAGTTCCCGCTCGTCGAGAACAACGAGGACACGACATTGAACGTACCGGTGACCGTGTAGGTAACCGCCCCGGAATCGTTGGCGGCCGGGGCCAGGGTGACCGAGTCTCCGACCGTGAGGTGGTCGTCTTGGGCGAGGGTGGTATTGATGAGGACATCCGGCGACACCGGTCCCTCGTAACTGCCGTTCTGGTAGTGGATCATGTCGGTCGGGTCCCCCAGATTGGGGGGCGCGGAAAAGACCTGCGACGCGGTCGAACCCAAGGTCGCATAGTAGGCCGAGGGGATGATGCCTTCGGCCAGCAAGGGGACCCATCGCCCCCCCGGGCCGCGCAGGTCGATCGGCATGGTCAGCGTCGGCGAAACCGCCCCGACCCCGGGGATGGCCCCGATCTGGACGACCCGCTGATGGGCCAAGTCGATCCCGGCGGTCCCGGGGCCGGAGACGACGATCTGGTAGCCCGACGCCTGGAGCCGGGCGATCTCGTGCGAGGAGACCCCACCCCCCACCGAAAGCAGCACCACGGGGAGGGTGATGGCGGCCGCCATCGCCACCACCGCAAGAAGGCCGGGCAGGGAACCGGGCTTCCGGCCCCCCGGAGGCGGTCGCTCGCTCATGGCGTCCTCAGCTCCTCGCTCACCGGGATCCAGGAGGCCCGGAGGATGGGAGCGATCGATCCGACCAGCCCGAGCACAAAGACGATCACGAGCCCCGAAGCCGCCACGGACGGGTCGAAGCGGACGAAGGCGAATCCGCTCGGGAGCCCCGACAGGAACCCGCTCAGGAACCGGTTGAGACCGACCCCCATGAGAAAGGCGAGGGGCAGTCCGATCGCGAGCCCGAAGGCGGCGAGCAGCAGGGACTCCTCCACGACGTAGCCCGCGACCGTCGCCCGGGGGTAACCGATCGCGCGAAGGATCGCAATTTCCTTGCGCCGATCGTCCACGCTCATCAGGAGCACGGTCGTCGTGAAGAGGGTGGCCACGACAAGTCCGGTCGCTCCGACGAGTTCTCCGAAGACGCTGTAGAGGTTGATCTCGTTCTGGATTGCCCCCAGGATATCGGTGAGCGTGAAGAAGCCGATTCCGGGAAACCGCCCTTGCAGGAACGACTGGGCGGCGCCGGCGCTCGCACCAGGGACGAGGTGGATCAAAATGAGGGAGGCATAATCGGCCCCCGCCGAAGCCGAACCGGTAAGGCTCTGCAGCTCGGACAGGTAAAACATCGCCAGCGAGGCCGTCGGGATGAGGTAGTACGGTTCCGAGATCCCGACCACCCGAAACGCGGTGGCGTTGGCGTACCAACCCTCGATCTCCCCAGGGCCGGCGACCGACCGGGGACTGGCCCAAAGGAGACCTCCCACCGTGACCCCCAACGCCGTCGCCAGACCCTGATCAATCACAATCTCGTGGGTGAACGGTCCGTCGTAGCTTCCATTGGCGTAGTGCGGATCCCCGGGATAAGTGAAGCCCGTCCCGTTGACCAAAAGGGGCGTGGTGATCCCGGCGTTGGCGCTCGGGATCCAGCCGATGCTCGTCCCCGGACTGGGACTCCAGCCGGAAGGGATGTCCTGACCCCCCGCCGACTGGTTCGCGTGGCTCCACAGGGAGCTATTCCCGAAGAGCAGGCTCGCCAGCAGCCAGGGACTTGCCGACTCGACCGACGAGTCGGCCCGGGGGATCTCCTGGGCCAGCGGATGCGCGCCGGCGATGGGGGGGAACTGGGTGCTCGGCGGTGCGGCCCCGGGGCTCACTCCGATCAGGTCGACCCCGCTCTGGCTGGCCAGGTATCCGGCGCTGGAGCTGATGCCCGACCCCACCGCCAGGAGGAGGACGACCAGAGCGACCGCGAGTCCGATCCCGAGGGCGGTTACCGTCGAACGCGCCGGGCGTCGTCGAAGGGCGTCCCAGGCAAATCGCATCGGAGTCTCCCGCCTCCTCAGGCCGGCCCGCCGCGACGGAGCTCGCCCAGGGTCGTACGGTGGGCGGCGACCACGTTGTACTTGTGGATCGACTCCTCGCTGACGGTCTGGGCGTAGATTCCGACCGTATCCGGAAGGTCAGGGAACCGTTGAGGAAGACCGGTGAGGAGGCTGCGGAGGACATCCTCGACAAACTTGGGGTTCCGGTGGGCACGGACAACGACCGCCGCCTCATCTCCCCGTTTGAGGATATCAAAGGTCTCGGCCGATTGGGCCCCCTCAATCGCGGCCAGCATCCGGTCGACCTCGGTGGCGCAGGCGTCCGGCAGCTCAAAGCGGAGCCGCGTGCGGTTGCGTTGGTTGTGGGTGATCATCGGAAGGGACTCCAGGCTCGGATCGGCGAGCCGGGGGAATTCGCGAAGCAGGAGCTCTCGGCAGGTCTCCATCGCGCAGGGACAGGCGGTCATCCCGATCGCCTCGGCCCCGACCGAACGGGTCACCGCGACCCCGCCGCCCGGGGTCCGGGTCCCCCGGGCCCCGGCGAACAGCGTATACGCTTCCAAGCTGGACCGTTCGGGCGTCGGGCCCTTGCGGAGAAAGTACTCCGCCTCGGCTTCGACGGACGAACGCTGGGCGGTGGGGTGCCGCATCAGGAGCTCCCGGGCGATGTCGGCGCAGGCAGCCTCGAGGCTGACCGCCGGACGTTGGGCCGTCCGGTCGACGATCTCCGCCAGCAGTTCCGAGTTCCGTGACAGGTCGGATCCCTTCCGGTCGGCGGGGAGATCGACCGTGAGCTCGAACTCCACGCTCAGCACGACCGCCCGGTCGGGCCGGTTCACATGAAGGGGCTTGCGCACGCCCGAGAGTCCGACCGAGTGGAGCCCGATACGAGCCGAATCGGCCGGGGCCATGGCGTGGACATCCTTCATGCTCCGGCCACGACCCGAGCCCCTTAAACGGGTTGCCCGGCCCCGCTCGGCCCCCAGCGGAGTCTTTTATACCTGACGGAGGGATACACGAACGATGACCGAGATCGAGTCGCCCTCCGCTGGAAGCTCTCCGTCCGCCCCCCCGGCCCGACCCGTCGACGACCGGGAACGCGCGATCACCGAGAACCTGAAGAAGATCTACGATCCCGAGATTCCGATGAACATTGTCGACCTGGGCCTGATCTACGGGTTCGAGTGGAAGGGGGATGACGTGACCCTGCACATGACCCTCACGGCCCCGGGCTGCCCCGTCGCGGGCATCCTAGCGGAAGAGGTGAAGGCGGCGATCGAGAAGGTACCGAACGTCCGCTCCGCCACGGTCGACCTGGTCTGGGAACCCCCCTGGACCCCCGACCGGATGAGCGAGTTTGCCAAGCGGCAGTTCGGTTACATGTAACCGGACCCGGGAGGGGAAGCGTTTAAGCGCCGGGCCGATGGCCCGACGTGCCGAAAGCCGACCCCTATGTCCAAGAACTCCGGGAGGAGCGGCGGGCCCGCGACGAGTTCATGGGCCGGGACCCGGAGTCGCCGTTCGTCTCGTCGGGCGTCCCCTTCCATCCCCTCCGGTACTTCCCGATCTCGACCCGATTCGTGGTGGAGGCCCGGCTGATCCGTAACGATCGGCCGGTCGAGGCCTACCTGAGGACCAATCGGGACGGCCAGGCGGTCGTCCGGTACCTCGGCGACCTCCGGTTCACCCTCGGAGCCCGAACCCTGGCGTTGCGGCTCTTCCATGCCGGCGACGGCGTGGGCACCTCCGTATTTGTCCCGTTTCGCGACGGGACCAGCGGGCGGGAGTCGTACGGCCCCGGCCGCTACCTCACCCTCGAGCTGACCGAGGACGACCGGTACCTGCTCGATTTCAACCGGGCGATCAATCCCTATTGCGCCTACACCGACGTCTACGAGTGCAGCTTCCCCCCGGCCGAGAACGATCTCCCGGTCCGGATCCCGGCGGGCGAGATGGTCTGGGATCCGGACCGGAACCCCCGGGGACCCTCGATGGCGGTGCTGGAGCGCACCCGGGAGGAGCTGAGGCGCCGGGCCGGAGGGCGACGGGCGTCGGAGCCGGTGCCGGCCCCGCCTACATCCCGTGGAAGACCCCCAAGACGCCGTTGAGGACGAACTGGACCCCGACAGCGGCGAGCAGGAGGCCGAGGACCCGAGTGACGGCCATGATCCCCACCCTGCCGATGTAGCGGAGGATCCGCTCGCCGTACCGGAAGACAAAGTAGCAGATCACGGTCGTCACTGCGATCGCGATGAGCGTTCCCAGCAGGGCGAACGGGTCGACCGACTGGGTGCCGGCGTAGATCATCACCGTCGAGATCGCCCCCGGACCGGCCAGGAGCGGGATGCCGAGGGGCACGATCGAGATTTCGTCGCGCCGTTGGATCGCTTCCGCCCGGTCGGCCGGGGAGAGCTTCGTTCGGGCGATCTCCCCATGGAGCATATCGTAGGCGACGAGGAAGAGCAGGATCCCGCCCGCGACCTCGAACGAGTAGAGGGTGAACCCAAAGGCGGCGAACAGGTAGCGCCCGACGAGCGCGAAGACGCCCAGGACCACCCCGAGGACGATGACGGCCTGGTGCATGATGATCCGGCGATCGGCCGGGTCGAAGCCCTCGGTGAGCGCCAGGTAAAACGGCAGGGTCCCGATCGGATCGACGATCGCGAAAACGCTGGCGATCACGGCCGCGTAGAAGCCGGGCGCCACCATGGTCGACTCCGATGCGGGGAGTCCGGCCGGAGCAGATGAAGCCTTGGGGACCCCGCTAGCGGACCGCCATCACGATCCGGTCGTCCCAGAGCTGCCAGGCCACCTCCGCTTCCCGGAAGCCGGCCGATTGGAGCGACCGGAGCCATCCGGGCAGGTGATCGTTGACGACATCGTGGTGCTCCCGCGGATACCGTCGCCGGCGCAGAGCCATCTCCTCGGCTAGGCGGGGATCCCGCGCGACCGTGGCCCACCAGCCGTTCCAGGTATCTCCCGGCCGCCGCCTCAGCTCACGCCGTTGGTAGCGGTGGCGGATCTCCCGGACGATCGCGCCGATCCGGGACGCCTCAGGAGCGTACGGGATGTGGTCGCCGTTCAGGAACAGCCCCCCGGGTCGGATCCGGTCGGCCAGTTCGCGGTGAAGTCGGTGGAGGGCCGGGCGCCGTAGCCAGTGCAGGGCCGTGGTCGATACGGCCGCATCGAACCGGCCCGGGGGTAGGGCCCGAGTCCACGTCGGAGAGCGGAGGTCGAGGTCCACCCAGCGGATCCGGGACGCTCGCGCCTCCAGTGACTCTCGGGCGATCCGCAGGAGGACGGGATCATGATCCACGGCGACGATCCGGGCGGCCGGCATCCGGCGGCTGATCCGTTCGGCCAGGGAGCCGAGCCCGGTGGCCAGGTCGAGTATCCGGGCGTTTCGGGGCAGTGCCTCCACCAGGATATCGCAGAGGGCGTCGAACCGCAGCTCCCGCTCGGGGATGTACCGCTCCTGCATTCGATCCCAGGTCGCCCGGTAACGACTCCAGGCCGGTCGCGTAGCAGAGCTCTGGCGTGAGGTGGACATGTCGGGCCCCAGACCCGGGCCGCCTTGGGCTTTACGCTTCCGAAAGCGGCCCCGCGACCGGCGTATCAGGTTAAATTCCCGGGCGACTCAGCACGGCCATGGCAGCGAAGCGCACCGCCCACGCGGTTTGGGAGAACGACCTTTTGCACGGACATGGCTCGGTCGGTGGTCAGACCGGCGCCTTCAAGGAGTTGGCGACCAGCTGGTCGTCCCGGACCGAAGCCCCGGCGGGAAAGACGAGCCCCGAGGAGCTGCTGGCGGCGGCCCACGCCTCCTGTCTCTCCATGGCGCTCAGCGCGATCCTGGGCCGGATGCAGAAGACCCCCCAGCGGCTTGCGGTCGATGCGACCGCCACCTTCGACAAGGTCGGCGACGGCTGGAAGGTAACGACCATGGAACTGACCGTGAAGGGTAAGGTCCCGGGCGCCACCCCGGACGAGTTCCGCTCGGCCGTGGAACGCGCCGCCGAGGGCTGTCCCATCTCGGGCGCGCTCAAAGGCAACGTCGCGGTATCTGTGACGGCCCACCTCGAGTAGGTCCCCGGATCACTCCAGGTCGAGATCGGCAAAGACAAACCCGTCCCGGGCCACGACCGGTCCGGGGCGGACCCGGATCGGGTGGGCGAAGAATGGCGCCCGGGTGACGCAGGTATGGAACTCGCCGTTCTCCCCACAAGGGTCCGCCCCCTCCGGCAGATCGGCGAGCAACTGTCGGTCAAACTTTCGGCCCGCGAGTCTCGCCGGGATCTTTCGGGGGTCAACGCAGACGAGCGTCGCCTCCAGACCCCCGTCGATCATCTCCCGGGCCAGCTCGTAGGTCGGACGGCCCCAGATCGGGAAGAGGGGAGAGAGGCCGCTCGGCCGCATCTTCTCCTCCCGGTAGGCCCGGATATCTTCGAGAAATAGGTCCCCAAACGCGACGTGGGTCACCGACTCGCTCCGGAGCTTCCGGGTGATGTCGGCCATCCGAGCCTCGTAAACCGCATTGGGGCAGGGAAAGGGGATGCGGACCTTGTAGAGCGGAAGTCCCGCGGCCGCCGCCTGGGCCTCCAGGATCGACTCCCGCACCCCGTGCATCGACACTCTCGAAAAGGTCTCGGTGATCGTCGTCAGCAGGCCGACCACCTCGACCGAGCCCTCACGGAGGAGTTCTCCGAGCGCATAGGCCGAATCCTTGCCGCTGCTCCAGGACACCACCACCCTCGGCCGGTCGGGGCCGGGAGGGCAGGGCGGGGAGGCTGAGGAGGGAGGCTGCGAGGTCATCGGGACCCTCCGTCAAACTCTCCCAGACTGCGCTGGACCCTCTTCCGGGAGGGTACCGCGGGCCCCGGAGCGGGCTCGGGAGCCACAGGGTCCGGGAGACCGGGCGTCTCAGCCCGGGCAGCGCCGCTCACGGGCGCTTCCGAAGAGGGCTGGAGGGGGCGGGGTTCAGGTTCAGCCCCCGGTCTGAACAACTCCGCTACCTCCTCTGAATCGGGGGATCGCCGCATCAGGAAGCCGACCTCCGACCCGGTCAATCCCAGGAGTTGGATCGGAAGCGGGGTGACGGGACGATCGGGGCCGTCGAACATCGACTCCAGCCAAGGCAGAAAGTCATCGCGGGCTTTGCGCCGGGAAACGTGGCAAACGGCCCCGATCTTACCGGCGATCGCATCCCGGCTCGCTCGAGCTGTACGGCTGCGGCCCATATCCCCCAGGTACTGGGGAAAACGCAGCGTTGCGGGAAGGGGGACCGGGGCGTCGTGGAGCGCGGTCCCGACCCCCCCGGTCAGAATCTCGGAGGCGTAGCTCCAGAGCCCATAGGTGCGGAACCGTCTCGCCCGCTGAAGGCACCGGTCACCCTCCGACAGCATCTGGAAGGCGGCGAGTCCGTGCTGGGGGTCGGGGGCTTCTCGGGGGAGGTTCTCTTCGACCCACGGCACCAGGTCGTCCGGGGCGGAGTCGGTGCGATCCCGGACTTCGCCCGCCCGGTAAAATCGCGCCGAACTGAGCGACTCCCGTAGGAGCACTTCCATGTCGCCGGCCCGGTCCCGGTGCCCCACCAAAGGGGAGGCTCCGACTTCCAGGATCGGAGAGCGCGCCACTGCCTCCAGATCGTTGATGCCGGCTCGCAGATCGCCTTGAGCGCGATCGACCAGGGCCTCCAGGGTCTCGGGCGGAACGGCGATCCCTTCGGTCCGGGCGATCCGGCCGAGAGTCGCCCGCATTTCCCCCGGAAGGAGGGGGCCGAAGGCAATCCGAACCAGCGACCGGCGCAAGGCGGGGGATGATCGGAGGAGGTCCTGGTCGCTGTTCACGGTGAGAATCACCGGCTGGAGGGTTTCCCGAACGAGCCGGAGGATCGCCCCCAAGCCCCCTCGATCCGTGAGATCTCGGGGCCGGGCCCGGGAGCCAAACTCCCGGAGGTCGGCCTGGGCAGCCGGATGCCGGGTCCAGGCGGCCGCCCCGGCCGTCTGCGGTACCAGATCCCAACGAGCAAACGGGCGCGGGGCTCCCGGCTCGCCGAGTCCCCAGGCCCGGTTCAGCTCCCCAATGGATCCGTACCGACCCTGAAGGAACTCCCGGAGGGAGAGGGGAGTCGGGCTCCGTCCCCGGTCATCGCCGGCCCGGCCGGTCAAGCAGTCGGCCTCGTCGAGGAGGATCAGGACCCGATGCCGTTGGGCATCGATAGGCCCCGCCGTCAACGGATGGGTCCGGGAGGCCCGACCCGCGACTTCGTCGATGGCCGCCTCGTTCCGCGCGTCCGAGGCGTTCATCTCGACCACATCCCATCCGAACTGGTGCGCCAGCGCCCACGCGCTGGAGGTCTTTCCGACCCCCGGGGGGCCGGAAAGCAGGGCCGCCCTCAGGGTAGGGGGACTCCGGGAGCGGGCCCAACTTTCGCCGAAGGCGATGAGTTGGGCGCGGGCCCGGGGGTTGCCCACCAGATCGCTGAGGAGGCCGGGCCGCGTGCGCTCGGCCAGGGGAAGGTTCGGGCGGTTCGGGGCCATTCGTCCAGCCAGGGAGTGAGCGCACTTAAGCACGGAGCGGCTCTTCCGGCCGCAAAGCCTCGCCGGGCCGGCGGGCCGGCGATCGCCTTCATCGGATGAGTATGGACCTCCGCAAGCTGCCCGGCACGGACCTCCAAATTTCGACGCTGGGCTTGGACCTTACCGGTCAGCTACCGATACACGCCGAGGCCGCCATCCACCGGGCGCTTCGCGACGGAGTCAACCTGGTTCGCCTCCCCCTCGGCGAAGCCGGCCGCCCTGCCCGAAACTCCCTCCGAAGGAGCGGGCCCAGTGCGGGGGCGTTTCTCGTCGTCGTTGGAGTACTCCCGGAGGGCTTGGTCGAGGAGATCCCTACCCTGGTCACCCAAGCCCACCAGGAACTGCCGACGACCTACCGGCTCCTCCTCGAGGTTCGTCGAACCGATCTGCGGGCCGCGCGCTCGGCCCCCCTTCCGGACCTGGAGTCGGCTGCCCCGGCCTCCCGCGCCTTGATCGGGATCGGGATCGACGCGCCGCTCACCGGATCGGACCTAGAGGATCGGGCCGACTTTGTCTCGGTGCGCCACTCACTCTGGGAGCCGGCGTTCCGCCCCTTGCCGGCCTCGGAATACGGCCCGGGCTCGGTGGGCATCCTTGCCCTGGACCCGTGGGCGGGACCGACGGGGTTCCCGGACCTCCTGGGGATCCCATGGCTGGGCCCACCCGGGCCCCCGGTACCTGCGCCCATCGCCCGGCTCCGCCAGGAGGCCCGACGGCTGACCGACTGGGTCGACCTGGTCCGACTCGAAGGGCGGCCCCTCCCCGAGCTTGCGGTTCAGTATGCCCTGGATACCCCGGGGGTTTCGGCCGTTCTGCTGCCGCTCCCGACCCCGGAGCTGTGGGTCAAAGCTCGCCACGCCGCGGAGAGCGGCCCTCTCTCTTCTCGAGAACAGGAGTGGATCCTCCGCCACGGACCGTCGCTGCGCGACGGGACCGGTAGGGAGGGGGAGCAACGGTAATCCCGCCCCGCTCGCTGCTCCACCAATGCTCGCCGTAGGAGATGCCGCCCCCGATTTCACCCTACCGGCCGAGGACGGTCGTCCGGTCACCCTCTCCCAGTATCGGGGAAAGAACGTTGTCCTCTACTTCTACCCGAAGGCCAACTCCTTGGGCTGTACCATCGAAACCCGGGAGTTCCAGAGGAGTTTGCCCGAATTCGAATCCAAGAATACGGTGGTCCTGGGCATCAGCGTCGACCCGGTCGGCGACCAGCAACGGTTCTCCCAGCGGTGCGCGCTCGACTTTCCCCTGCTGGCGGACGAGCGGAAGCAGGTGGCTCGGACGTATGGCGTCCTCGGGTTTCTCGGGTTCTCCCGTAGGGTCACCTTCGTTCTCGACGCGGGGGGCAGGATCGTCGCGATCATCGAAAGCTCTCGCCCCAAGGAGCACATTCGCCGAGCCCTAGAGATCACCGGAGCGTCCCCCCCGCCCCAGACCCTTTAGTGGCCGGGCCGATATCTCGCATCGAACGCCGCCGGCGGCCTCTCGGGGCGCCGGGACAGAGCGGCATCCCCCGAGAGTGGGGGGTGGTCCTCTCGACCGAGGCGGAACGCTACGACTTCAGGTCGGCGTGCCGGGTTGATTTCGGCGTCAACGACCGGCCGCGAGGGGCCGGCAACCCTCTAATGCACTCGGGAGATGGACCTGTGACCCATGAAGATCCAGAGCGTGGAAGCCATCGAGGTTGCCGCACCGGCGGACGAGCTTTCCTCCCCTTGGAGCTCTACGGTGGTGCTCGTCAAGGTCACCACCTCATCGGGAGCTGTCGGTTGGGGGGAAGCGCCGACGACCCTGATGACCCACCCCGTCCGGAGCAGCCTACCGGAAGTGGCGCGCTTTTACGAAGGTCGAGAGCTCCACGACCACGGCACGGGGCGACGGGAGTTCGAGCGGTACTCCTTCTACCGCTATCATTCGATGGAGGCAACGAGCGCGCTGAGCGGGGTGGACATTGCCTGCCACGATCTGATCGGCCGGGAACTGGGCACCCCGATCAGCACCCTCTTGGGGGGCCGCCTCCGGGAACGGGTTCGAGCCTACTCCAACGGCTGGTATTCGGACTGCATCCGTCCGGAGGAGTTTGCATCGAAGGCCCGGGCGATGGTCCGATCTGGGTTCACGGCGCTCAAATTTGATCCGTTCGGGGATCAGTTCCGGGAACTCTCCCCTCAGGGACTCCGGGCCGCGTCAGAGCGAGTCGCTGCTGTGCGGCGGGCGGTCGGACCGGATGTAGACCTGCTCATCGAGTACCACGGACGGTTCCTGCCTTCGGCCGCGCTGCGTGCGGGTCGGGAACTGGACCAGTACTCGCCTCGGTTCATGGAGGAACCGATGATCCCCGAGTACAACGACTCCCTGGCCGAGTTCCGGCAGCAGGTGCGCACCCCGGTCGCCCTGGGAGAGCGGCTGCTGACCGCCGCCGAATTTGCGAGCTACCTGCGAAGGGGCCTCGTCGACATCCTCCAGCCGGACATCACCAACTCCGGTGGGTTCAGTTACGGCCGGGAGATCACCGGGGTCGCAGCGGCATTCGGTGCCCCGGTGGCTTACCATAACGCGTTCGGCCCGGTCCAGACCGCCGCCACGCTCCAGATGGACGCGACGTTGCCGACCTTCTTCCTCCAGGAGAGCTTTGAGGCCAGCTGGCCGGAGTGGAAGCGATCCCTGGTCCGGGGGTACCGGATCGAGCAGGGTCACTTCGAGATCCCGGACGGCCCCGGGCTGGGAGTTGAGGTCGATGAGCGGCAGGTCGAACGGTATCGATCTGACGAGATGGACCCCATGGGGCCCGAACCCCCGTGGGTCATTGCCGGAACCTGGGTGGCTCGCTCGCTCCGAAAGACGAAGAGCAGACGACGTCCCTGATCTTACGGGAGAAGAGCCCAAGGCCGGTAAGGGAGTCCCCAAGTCATGGCCCGAGTTCCCCCATCGCAGTGGCGCAAGCTGACCCGGGCCGAGGCCGCGGTGATCGAACACGGGGGAACCGAGCGTCCCTTCACCGGCGAGTATGAGTCGTTTCGTGGTGCCGGCACCTACCATTGCCGGCGCTGCGACACTCCCCTCTATCGCTCGACCGACAAGTTCGATGCCGGATGCGGTTGGCCCAGCTTTGACGACGAACTTCCGGGAGCGGTGGTCCAGGTGCCGGATCCGGACGGGAGCCGGACGGAGATCCGATGTGCCGGCTGCGACGGCCATCTTGGACATGTCTTCAAGGGGGAACGGTTTACCCCGAAGAATACCCGCCACTGCGTCAATTCAATTTCGTTGAGGTTCGTCCCGGACCCAACTCGCTGAAGCTTAGCCTCCGTGGGCCCCGGCCACCGCCCGAGTCCTCAAAGGCTCCGGCCCGACCCCCAAACCCAGGGGGCTCCCAACCCTGGAGACGGTGTCGTCAGTGGGCGGATGCTTGGAGCGACGGGGCCGAGGCCATCTCCCGCATCGGGTCACCAACTCCGTAGGTTCGGCGGGGAGCGAGCGACACGGCGCGGATCATCTTTTCGGCGCGGAAGGCAGGTATGATCAGCGCACTTCCGGCCCGCTCGCTCGCCGGTGACGTCACCCACGCCCGTGGTGACGCGCGAGCGACTCCGAAGGGCGACAATGGGCCGGGGCATCCCACCCCCGGCGTACCGTAGATGTACCGGTGCCGGTACAGCCATTGGATGGGGGAAAGCCATGCGGGTCCGGGTTTCGGACAGAGGAGAAGTGGGTGGCGTTTGACGCCACCGGATTTCGGGCGGATGCCGGTAGTCGCGGTCGCCCATAGGACCCCATCCGTTCTACCGACTCCGATGAGCGCCTCGGTCGGACTCCAGTTTTGGGGAGGAGCCGCTGGAGGGATTTGAACCCCCGACCTGCTGATTACAAATCAGCTGCTCTACCGACTGAGCTACGGCGGCGCGGTCCGAAGAGTCCGTCGGCGGCTTTCTACTTTGCCTTAGGGATCCAGTTCACCCTTGACCCCGGAGTGGGAGGTTGTCGGCTAAGGATACATTCTGCTCGGGGCGGCTCTTCTCTTCGAGGAGAGAAGGGCCGTGTCGGGTGTCGGCTTAGAGTCGAGCCGAGAAGGGTCCGCAGCGGCCATCGGGCCTCGTTCGCGGTTCTACCTATCCTCGAGGGTTTCCACACGAAGCAGCTCAGCCGAGGTATTCGGATGGGCTCTTAGGGGTCGATACAATTGTAAGCCCTCGGGAGCTCTGGGGGATGTGAACGATACCGCGGACTCCATCGTGACGGTCCGGGCACCTCGAGGGCCGGAGAAGCGGTGCCGGGGTTGGGCCCAGGAGGCTGCCCTGCGCCTTTTGATGAACAACCTCGACCCCGAGGTCGCCAGAGACCCGGCCCATCTTATCGTCTATGGGGGACGAGGAAAGGCGGCCCGCACCTGGGCGGACTACCACAGGATTGTCCGCGCGTTGGAGACCCTGGCGGACGACGCCACCCTGGTGGTCCAGTCCGGCCGGCCCGTCGGGATCTTTCCCACGCATCCCGAGGCGCCCCGTGTTCTGATCGCCAACGCCCTGCTGGTACCCCAGTGGGCCACTGACGAGATCTTCTGGGACCTGGAGGCCCGGGGGCTGACCATGTACGGTCAGATGACGGCCGGAAGCTGGATCTACATCGGAACCCAGGGCATCCTTCAAGGAACCTACGAAACGCTGGCCTCCCTGGCCCGGATCGAGTTTGGGGCTCCGGATCTAAGGGGTCGCTGGATGCTCTCCTCCGGGCTCGGCGAAATGGGGGGCGCTCAACCCCTCGCGGCGACCCTGCTGGGCGGGGTGGCCCTCGTCGTTGACGTCGATCCGCGGGCCCTCCAGCGCCGCCTCGACCACGGGTACCTCGCCGAACGGGCCCCGGATCTCGATTCGGCCCTGGAGTCGGTCCGAGCTGCCGTCGCCGCCCAAACCCCCCGATCCATCGGCCTCGAAGCCAATGCGGCCGAGGTGTATCCGGAGTTGGTCCGACGTGGAGTGACGCCCGATATCGTGAGCGATCAAACCGCCTGCCACGACTTGAGCGTGGGCTACATCCCGCTGGGGTGCACCGTCGAGTCGGCCCGGGCGTTCCGCAGCCGCGATCCCGCGGCCTACCGCGCCCAGGTACTGCAGTCGATCGCCGCCGAGTGCCGGGCGATCCTCGCCCTGAAGTCCCGCGGGGCCCACGCCTTTGATTACGGGAATAGCTTCCGGCACCGCGCCCAGGAGGCCGGGGTCGCGGAGGCGTTCGAGATCCCCGGCTATGTGCCGCGGTACATCCGGCCCCTCTTCGCTGTCGGAAGCGGCCCATTCCGCTGGGTCGCGCTGAGCGGATCACCGGAGGATATTTTCCGGATCGACGCCATGATCCGCGAGGAGTTTGCCGGCCATGAGCACCTGATCCGGTGGATCGATCTGGCCCAAAAGCACGTGCACTTCCAGGGCCTCCCCGCCCGGATCTGCTACATGGGGTACGGCGACCGGGAGCGCTTCGGGATCAGGGTCAACCGGATGGTGCGCGACGGTACGCTTGAAGCCCCCATCGCGATCGGGCGCGACCACCACGACACCGGAAGTGTGGCAAGCCCGTACCGGGAGACCGAGGCGATACGGGACGGGTCCGACGCGATCGCCGATTGGCCGATCCTGAACGCATTGCTTAACGTCGCGAGCGGCGCCAGCTGGGTCTCGGTCCATCATGGGGGCGGGACCGGCATCGGAACCTCCATCCATGCAGGCCTGGTGGTGGTCGCCGACGGGACCGATGCGGCCGAGCGTCGGCTGCGCCGGACCCTCCACAACGATCCGGGGATCGGTGTCGCCCGCCATGCCGATGCCGGCTACCCGGAATCGAGGGCCATCGCCGATTCGTCGCGGTTCCACATCGACTAATCGGTCTGCTCCCGGAGCCCGGGAGAGGGATCGGCGGCACGCAGGGCCTCCAGGGGGGCCCGGTCGGCGGGATACCTCAGCCGGGAAAGGGCCTCGGGGATCGGGACCCACTCGGCCCGGTCGAAGATCGGCTCGAGCCGCCCGACGTCCGCCTCGGTGGTCCCCAGGAAATAGACGGTGGTCTTGAAGACGTTGACCCGGCGCCGCAGGTCGAAGAAACGGTACCGGGCCTCGGAGAGTTCCCGAACGACCGTAAACTCCGACAGCCCGACCTCCTCGAGGGTTTCGCGCCGGGCGGCTTCGATAAGGGATTCCCCGGGTTCCACATGCCCCTTCGGGAAGCACCACCGGTCCTCCTCCACTTCGTGGAGCAGCAGGACCCTCAGGTCCGATCGCCGCTCAAGGACCATCCCCGCCGAGAGTTCGGGGATCGCCGGGGCGTCCGGATGGATGGGCTCCGACCGCATGGGAATTCCTCAGGGAAAGAACTTCTCCCGGAGGAGCGACTTGGCAAAGCCGGCAGCCTGGGAGAGCGTGACGTGGGGAGGCATCGGGCGTTCGTCCGGTCGGGTAAAGACATCGACGACGGTCGGGCGGCGGTCGGCGAACGCCCGGTCGAGGGTGGGGGCGAGCTGGGCCGGATCGCGCACGGTGTAGCCCACGCCCCCGCAGGCGCGCGCCCAGGCGGCGTAGTCGGCGTTGACGAGATCGGTCCCGTAGTCGGGAAAGCCCTCGACCTCCTCTTCGAACTGGATGAAGGCGAGCTTCCCGTTGTTGAACACCACCACCACGATCGGTAGCTGGTAGCGGACGGCCGTGACGAAGTCGGTCAACGTCATCGCGAAGCCCCCGTCGCCCACCGCCGCCGCGACCCGTCGGTCGGGGTGGACCCACTGGGCCGCCATGGCGCCCGGAAGTCCGGATCCCATGGTGGCGAGCCAGCCGGAAAAGAGCAGGCGCTGGCCGTCGCTCACCGGAAAGTTCCGGGCCATCCACACCGTGACGGTGCCCACATCCACGCTCACGACACCGGTCGGCCCCACCGCCCGGGCCAACTCCCGGGCTACGCGCTGGGGGCGAATGGGGGTGGAGGTATCGCCTTCGGCTGCGGCTTGGGCGGCCCGCCATTTGGCCATCGCCCGTTGGCCGGCCGCCAAGAACGACTCATCGGTCCGTGGCGGTACTCCGCTCAGGAGGGCACGAAGGGTCTCTTGGGCGTCCCCGACAAGCGCTACGTCAACGGGGTACCGCTTCCCGATCTGCTCGGGAGATCGGTCGATCTGAATCACCTGGGCGTGGGTCGGTAAGAACTGGGTGTACGGGTAGGAGGTCCCGACCATGAGGAGCGTGTCGGCCTGCTCGAGAGCATCCTGGGCCGGTCGGGTGCCGAGCAGCCCGACGCCCCCGAGGGCCATCGGGTGATCGTCCGCCAGCAGGTCCTTGCCATGGAGGGTCTTGACGATCGGCGCCCGCAGCCGTTCGGCCAGCTCGACGACCTCCGACCGGGCGGCGCGGGCCCCTTTGCCCACCAGAAGGACGATCCGCTGCCCCTGGGCGATCCGTTCCCGGGCGGTGCGGATCTGCGCGGAGGAAGGCACCGCACACGCCTGGGCGTAGTTGATGGGGGAGGCCCGGAAGCCGTGGTTGGAGGGGGCGCGAGCCAGATCTTCCGGAAGGTTCAGATGGGCGACTCCCCCTTCCGTCCGTGCCGCCCGGATCGCCCGCTCGACCACGAGCCCGGCACTCTCGGGAGTGACCAGCATCTGGTTGAAGACCGTGACATCGTCGAAGAGCCGGACCAGGTCCACCTCCTGGAAGTAATCGGTTCCAATCATCGGGAGGGCGACCTGCCCGGTGAGGGCCAGCACCGGGACCCCCTCCATCTTGGCTTCGTAGAGGCCGTTCAGGAGATGGATCGCCCCCGGACCGCCGGTGCCGACACAGGCGGCGAGCCGGCCGGTCAACTTGGCCTCGTAGGCGGCTGTCAGGGCCGCGGTCTCCTCGTGCCGGGTCAGGATGAATCGGATCCGCTCCGAACGTCGGCGGATCGAATCCAGGAGCGCATTAATGGCGTCGCCCGGAACCCCATACACCCGCTCGACCCCCTCGGCAAGCAGGGCGTCGATCACGGTATCCGCGACGGTCGTTCCCATGAGTATCCCCTTCGATAGACGATCGGGCCTAAAAGAGTGCCCAGGGCGGGCCGGTCTCCCGTACGGTTCCGACTCAACCTTATCTTTCCGGACGCCTGCAAGCCTCCCAATGCTGCCCGCCGACGGAGGCCCCCATGATCTGGCCACGCTCATCCGCACCCGGGCCCGGACCTTCGGCCCGAAACCGGCGTTCCGATTCGCCGAGCGTCAGATCCTCTACGACGAATTGGATCACGAAACCGACCGGATTGCGGCCGGACTTCGGCGCGCGGGACTCCGCGCCGGCGATCGGGTCGCCGCGCTGCTCTTCAACACGCCGGAGTTCCTGCTTCTCTGGTTCGCCCTCGCCAAGATGCGGGCCATCCTCGTGCCGCTCAACACGGCCCTCAAGGGGGAGATCCTCCGCTACGAATTGGACGACTCCCGGCCCGCTGGGCTCGTCATCGACCGACGGCTGTGGCCCGTGTACGCCGATCTCCGTTCCCGCAGCCGCATTCCCCACGAGTGGTGGGCCGGCCCAGCCGAAGGCGACGAGCCCCCGAATGGTGTGGGCGCTTGGAGCGAACTGGCCGTCGAAGGGTCAGGGACCGGGTCGGACGGGACCCCCGACCCGTGGGAGCCGGCGGCGATCCTGTACACCAGCGGGACGACCGGCCCCCCGAAGGGGGCGATCATCCCGCACGAAAAGATGCTCACGACCTCCCGGGAGATCGGCCAACGGAGCCGGCTCGAGCCCGATTCGGTGCTGTTCACCGCACTCCCGCTCTTCCACTGCAATGCGCAGGAGATGACGACCCTGACCTCGATGCTCTACGGGACCACCGCGGCGTATGACGAGCGGTTCCATGCCTCCACCTACTGGACGACGGCCGCCGGCTTCGGGGCGACCCACGTCTCGCTCCTGATCTCCATGATCAACGTGCTCTACAAGCAACCCGAGCGGCCCACCGACCGGCAGCATTCGGTGCGGACCGCACTGACCGCGGGGGCGACCAAGGCGCTGTGGAATGACTTCGAGCGCCGTTTCGGGCTCACGATCCTCGAACTGTACGGCATGACCGAGTGCGGATGCACCACCCTCATGAACCCCCCGGGAGCCGTTCGGGTGGGCTCGATCGGCACTCCCCTCGGGTTCGTGGAGGCGGACGTGGTGGACGACCACGATCGACCGGTTCCCGCCGGTACCCGCGGAGAGCTCGTGGTCCGGCCTCGGGCGCCGTTCACGATGTTCCTCGGCTACCTCAACAAGCCCGAACAGACGGTCGAGGCGTGGCGCAACCTCTGGTTCCACACCGGCGACTACGTCGTCCGGGACGCCGACGGCTACTACTACTTCGTCGATCGGAAAAAGGACGTCATCCGGCGCCGGGGAGAGAACGTGGCCCCGTACGATGTGGAGTCGGTCCTGAACCGGCACCCGGCGGTTCTGGAGTCGGTCGTGGTGGGGGTGCCGTCCCCCCTCGGCGAGGAGGACGTCAAGGCGTTCGTCCAACTCAAGCCGGGGGCCACCGAGGACCCCCGGGCGCTCTTCGAGTTCTGCGCCCGGGAGTTGCCCTTTTTCATGGTCCCCCAGTACATCGAATTCATTGACGCGATCCCGAAGACCGCCAATCAGAAGGCCCAGCGGTTCCAGCTCCGGGGACGCACGGGAGGACGCCAGTTTGACCGGACTGAACTTGGGATCCAGCTCCGCAAGCCGTGACCGGCCCCGGGTGCTGGTCGACACCAATCTGCTGCTCCGGGCGGCCCGGACCGGGTTCCTTCTGGTGGCCGAACTGGGCCGACTCTCCGAGGGGTCGATCCCCGCGTTGGCCGACCCGGTCCGTCGCGAGCTGGTCCGCCTGGCCCGGGAGGGTTCCCGGCCGGCGGAACTGGCCCTGATCCAGACGGCCGCCTGGCCCCGTATTGAGGGGCCCGGGGCCGGGGACGACGCCATCCTCGCGCTGGCCCTACGCCATCGGCTACGCCTCGCGACGGCCGATCGGGAGCTCGCCCAACGCGCGACCCGGGCCGGACTGGAGGTCCTGGTGCCGCGGGATCGTACCCGGCTCACCCTCCGGTCGGGCCGGGGAACCGGAGCCTCGGCAACGGTTAAGAACCGAGGGGGGCATCGCGACAGCCGACCGAATCATGCGCGACGACGACCGCCTGCTGAACCTCCCCGACGTCGAGTTCGGTAGCGGGGTCATCGGCGTTTGCGACGTCTGTGGAGTCCGCCAGGCCGTCATTGTGCTTCAGAAGGAGCGGTTCAAGCTCTGCGTCCTCGACTTTCTCAACAAGACCTGGACCAAGACCAAGAACCCCCCGGGAGCCCCGCTCCCGCCGTACCGCAGCGAGCGGATCTGGTTTCCCACCGCCGCGCTGCCGGCCGGCCGGGCCCCGGCGCTCCTCCTTACGCCCACGCGGCCGGTCCGCCACCCGATCGCCCTCGTGACTCCCGATCTCTACGGCATCACTACCTCGCTTCTGGACGCCGCGATTCGCCTCGCCAAGGAGGGGTTCGAGGTGATGATCCCCGATCTATCCAAGACGGAGGGCATCGGCCCGGGCCCGCACTGGTCGCTCCGGACCGGGGTCCGCTTCCATGGCGGGCTGCCGGCCTCATCCCCCGCCGCCCGTACGCTGACGGGCCTCTATGCCGACGCGTTGCGCACCCTCCGGGAACGGGAGATGGTCGATCCGTCGAAGGCGGCCCTGGTGGGGCTCTCGTATGGAGGGGCACTCGCCACGGTCCTTGCCAGCGAGGAGGCGTCCATCGGAGCCCTGGCCCTGGCCTATCCCGTCCCCTTGAACCCCCCCGAGCTTCCGCGCCTGGTGACGGCGCCGGTCTTCCTCGCCCTTGGCGGCCGGGATCGTGTTGCCGCCCGGTCCCGGGATCAATGGGTCGACGCCCGCCGGGCGGCGGGGGTGGACCTGGAGATCCTCGAACTGCCCGGAGCCCGGGGGCTCTACCTCTCCCGCGATCTTCGCGAGTACGACCTCCCCTCCGCGGAACGGACCTGGTCGGCGATGCTCGCCTTCCTCAGGGCCCGGCTCCTGCCGCCCCCGCCCAAGCCTCCCGCCCCCCGCTCGGCCCCGGATCCCCTCGCCCCGGTCATGCCCCGGCCATCGGCGGCCCCGTCGGCCACGGGCGCTCCGGCCTGACGGAAATCCGCGCCGGCCGCCTTCGTCCGGGTCAGAGATATTCGTAGAAGCCCCGGCCGGTCTTTCGACCTAGGCGACCCGAGTCGACCATCCGGCGCAGGAGCGGGGAGGGACGGTACTTGGGGTCGCCCAGCTCCCGGTACAGGGTTTCGGCGACTTCAAATCCAATGTCGAGTCCGACCATGTCGGCCAGCTCGAACGGGCCCATCGGCATGCCGGCCCCGGCCTTCATGGCGAGATCGATGTCCCGGGCGTTGGCCACTCCTTCGTCCAGCAAGAAGCAGGCTTCGTTCAAGATCGGCATCAAGAGCCGGTTCACGACGAAGGCCGGAGACTCCTTGACCCGGATCGGGACCATGGGGGAGCGGTGGTTGCGGAGCCCCCCGAGGAACTCGAGGGCCTCCTGGATCGTCTCCTCCCGGGTGTCGAGCCCGCCCACCACCTCGATCAAGGGCAAGGTCGAGGGGGGGTTGAAGAAGTGCACCCCGAGGATCTGCCCCACGTGCCGGAGGCCCCGGGCGAGGCGGGTGATCGAGAGCGCCGAGGTGTTGCTGGCCACAAGGGCATGTTCCGGAACCATCCGGTCGAGCCTCTCGAGGAGGGGTCGCTTGACCTCGAACCGTTCAAAGACGGCCTCCACTACGAGGTCGACGCCATCAAACCCGGCCAGGTCCTGCACCCCCTCGACCCGGCCGACGATCTCCTGGCCCCGGGCCGGATCGACCTTCGGGGCCAGCCGCTGGCGCACTGAGGCGATCTGCGGGTCGGTCAGCTGGATCCCGAGATCGGAGATCCGGCGGATCTCCCGGTCGGCGCGCTGCGCATGAAACTCGACGAGGTCCTGGACCAGGCCGCGGACCCGCTCGAGCCCCCGCTGGACGGCGGCGGGGTCGACATCGGTCAGCAGCACCGCGATCCCGTTGTAGGCGAACAGTTCGGCGATGGCGCTCCCCATCGTTCCCGCCCCAACGACCCCGACCTTCTGGACCCGCATTTTCCCACCTCTCGGGGCTAAAGATCCGGGAGTAATAGGCTGACCACTTCGGGAGGCTCCCGGGCCGGGGGCATGAATCTTTATGCCCGTCCGTCTCTCGGCGGCCTCGCGCGGGGATGGCCCAGCCCGGCAAGGCGCTGGATTGCTAATCCAGTGGTGGTTT
>Ga0209061_1002164_pt1 | contig 26587 bp, 19 predicted proteins | sample Coa_R1_10_FD_187157 | JGI IMG/M metagenome (GOLD analysis project Ga0209061, IMG submission 187157) | Surface soil microbial communities from Centralia Pennsylvania, which are recovering from an underground coalmine fire - Coalmine... | ecosystem: Environmental > Terrestrial > Soil >... | reverse complement strand
CCCCGGGGACCCCGTCGCCTGCTCATCGGGCAGCCATCCGCCGAACCGCTCTGGTTCGGCGCGCCCGAAAGAGCCACTCGAGACAGGTCCGCGAACGCGCTTGACAAGCCGTTCCACATCAGTCGGACCTGTGGTCAGTTGGAAGGGACGCCGATGTCCTCGTTCCAGAGCTCGGGGTGGGTGACGACGAAGTCCCCGAGGAGCGTGCGGCACTCGGCGTCGTCGAGGACCACGACCTCGACGCCGAGGTCGGCGAGCCACTCGTGGCCGCCGCTGAAGGTCTGCGCCTCGCCCACCACGAGGCCCCCGATCCCGAACTGGCGCACGAGGCCGCTGCAGTACCAGCAGGGGGAGAGCGTCGTCACCATCACGCAGTCGGCGTAGTCGCGCCGGCGTCCGGCGTCGCGGAACGCCGCCGTCTCGGCGTGCACCGAGGGGTCGTCGTCCTGGACGCGCCGGTTGTGCCCCCTGCCGAGGAGCGTGCCGTCGCGGGCGAACAGCGCCGCGCCGATGGGGATGCCGCCTTCTGCGAGCCCCGCACGGGCCTCTTCGAGGGCGGGGGCGAGGAAGCGCCGCGCGGTCTCGTCGTCGAGCTGACCGGCGGCCCTGTGCGGCTGACCGGCGGCCCTCTGCGGCTGCCCGGCGGCCCGGTGCGGCGGTCCTGCGGCCCCGTGCGGCGGTCCTGCGACCATGGGCCCCAGTGTGGCAGGTCGGCCCGGTCGAAGGGCGCGAGGTCGCTCCGCCTATCGTGGGTGTGATGCGCGCAGAGCCGTCCGTTGCCGAGGAGCCGGTGCCTGCCGACCTCGCGGTCGTGCCCGACGACGTGCGCGACGCGGCGGCGCGCCTCTCGGGCGTCGTCCACCGCACCCCGGTCGTGCGCTCGCGCACCCTCGATGCCCTGGCGGGGTGCGAGGTGCTCCTCAAGTGCGAGAACCTGCAGCGGGCCGGGGCCTTCAAGTTCCGCGGCGCCTACCACGCGCTGTCGCGCCTTTCTCCCGACGAGCGCTCGGCGGGCGTCGTGACGTACTCGTCGGGCAACCACGGCCAGGCGGTCGCCCTCGCGGCGCGCGAGCTCGGCTCCCGGGCGGTCGTGGTCATGCCCGCCGACGCGCCGCGCTCCAAGGCCGAGGCGGTCGCCGGCTACGGCGCCGAGATCGTGACCTACGACCGCTACCGCGACGACCGGGTGGCGATCGGGGAGCGCATCGCCGCCGAGCGGGGCATGGCGCTCGTCCCCTCCTACGACCACCCCCACGTGATCGCCGGCCAGGGCACGGCCGCCCTCGAGCTGCTCGAGGACGCTGGGCCCCTGGATGCCCTCGTGGTCCCCGTCGGCGGGGGAGGGCTCCTCGCCGGCTGCGCCACGATCGCGTGCGACCTGCAGCCGTCGCTGCGCGTGGTGGGCGTCGAGCCCGAGGCGGGCGACGACACCAAGCGCTCGCTCGAGGCGGGCGAGCGGGTCCGGATCCCCGTGCCGCGCACGATCGCCGACGGCCAGGGAGCACAGACCCCCGGCGTGCTCACGTTCCCGATCGTCCGGCGCCTCGTCTCGGGCGTCGCGCTCGTGAGCGACGCCGAGATCGTCGCGGCCATGCGCGTCGCCTTCGACCGGCTGAAGCTCGTCGTCGAACCGAGCGGCGCGACCGGGCTCGCCGCCCTGCTCGCCGGGCGCCTCGAGGCCGTCGCACCCGGCGCGCGCCGGGTGGGGGTCGTCCTGTCGGGTGGCAACGTCGACACCCGCCGCTTCGCCGAGCTGCTCGCCCTGGCGCCCTGACGCGCCCCGGTCAGCCCACGCCGTCCCCCTCGCCCCCGGCAGCGCCCGCGCCCGGCGGCTCGGCCGGGAGGCGCGCCGAGTAGATCGAGTAGCCGTCGAGGACCCGTGCGAGCAGGGTCGCCTCGATGGTCGCGGAGGCCATCGGGACCGCGATCCCGAGGCCCGAGTGGGTGAGCTCGAACACGAGCACGAGGCCGGCGAGCGGCGCCTGGGTCGCCGCACCGATCATGGCCGCCGCGCCGACGAGGGCGAAGGCCCCCTCGGGGGACCCGGGCCAGGCGAGCGACCACGCGGCGCCGAGGAACCCCCCGAGGACCGCCCCCGTGCTCATCGTCGGGGTGAACAGGCCCCCGCTCGCCCCGCTGCCGAGGCACAGGGCCGTGGCGAGCGGCTTGAGGGCGCTCAGCGCGCCGAGGAGGCCGAGCGCCCCGATCCCGACGAAGGCGTCGTGCGCCATGTCCTTCCCGTTGCCGAAGAGCTGCGGGTAGGCGACCCCGAGGCCCCCGAGGGCGCTGAAGGCGAGCAGCGGCGCCACCAGCGCGGCGCGCCCGCGTGCCCGGTGATGCGAGACGAAGGCGACGAGGCGCACCCAGGCGACCGAGCACACCCCGAGGACCGGCCCGACGAGCAGCGACCAGGTCATGAGCGTCCCGGTGAAGTGGAAGTCCGGGATCCCGACGTAGGTCGCGTGCCGGGGGAGGTACACCCAGGCGGTCGCCGTCGCGATCGCCGAGCAGGCGAGGGCGGGGAGGACGACCGAGAGCGCCATCGAGCCGAGCAGCAGCTCGGCGGTGAACAGCGCCCCGCCGACCGGCACGTTGTAGACGGCCGCGAGCCCCGCACCCGCGCCGCAGGCCACGAGGAGCCGGCGCTGGCCCGGCGTGAGCCCGGCCCAGCGGGCGAGGGTGGACGCGGCCGCCCCGCCGAGCATCCTCGGGGCGCTCTCCCTCCCGATCGAGGCCCCCATGCCGATCACGACCTCCGAGACGAGGCCGGTCCCGAGGCTGCGCCGGAGCGACACCTCGCCGGTGCCGCGCCACACGGCGTCGTCGACGTCCGAGCTCTCGTGCGGGGTGAGGCGGCGCCACACGAACCACGCCACGCCGCCGACGGCGCCTGCGACCGCGAGCGCCACCACGCGCCGCGTCGGCGACGCCTGCTCGACCGCGTACTCGAGGGAGGCGCCCGCGTGCCCGTAGGTGAGGTGCTCGACGCTGAAGAGCACGTACATCATGAGGTCCCCGAGGAGGCCCGTCGCGACCCCGACCGCGACGAGGGCGGCCCAGAAGCGCGGCGTGAGGGGGACGGCGTCCTGCTCGGCGTTGGGCTGCTCGGTCGCCCCCCGGCCCGAGGGCACCCGGGACCGGAGGAGGGGCGCGGGCTGGCGCGTCCGCGGGACGCCCCGGTCGGGGGGCAGGGGTCCCCCGCGCAGCCAGGCGACGGCCTGCTCCGCCCACCGGCGCCGCGGGCTCCCCCCCTCGCCCACGCCGCGCCCGCTCAGCGGCTCAGGTCTGTGCGCATCGCGGCGACGGTCGCTGTCGTGACGGCGAGCGGGCCGCCGAGCACGGTGATCGCCCGCAGCTGCTTGTGGCCTGTGCCGCGGATCCCTGTGTGCCCTGTGGTCTCGAGGAAGCCGGCGAGGTACGTGCCCACTGTTGTCGGGCCCTCGGTGAGCAGGAGGGGCCGTGCCGAGCCCGAGGGGCCTGTCGCCGTGTTGTGGGTGTCGTCCAAGACGGCGCCGCACAGGCCGTCGGTGTACCCGTCGCCGCGCGCCACCATGAACGTGCGCCCCGGTGTCCAGCCGAGCCCGCCTGTCGCGCCCGCCAGCTCGAACCTGGCGATCTCGCGGGCGGTGTCTGTGTAGCCCTTGCCGGCCACCCGGAGCACCGACACCCCGGTCCGTTCCACGAGGTCCTGCTCCACGGCGTTGGTGACGGCGAGCGGGCCGCCCACGAGGACCACCTGTCGCACGCCGAGGGCCTCGATCGCCGAGACCGCTGTTGTCGACAGGGTGGCAGCCGGGGTGAGGAGCATGGGCAGCCGTGTGCGGTAGGAGGCGACGCTCACCGCCTGGGCGTCCTGGAACTCCTCGCCGCTCGCGAGGATGGCCGTCGGCTCCGACGAGGCCGGCGGCGAGGTGCCGGTCCCCGCGGTGTCGTTGTCCAGGCCGGTGCCCCCTGTCGCGTCGGTCGTCGTGTAGGCGCCGGCGAACGACCTGCTCGGCGCCTTGCCGAGGAGCTCGGCCACCGCCTCGGCCGTGCCGTACTGGGTCTGGCCGTCGATGCGGTGCACGGCGATCTTCCCTGTCTTGGAGGTCCGGGTGGTGCCGCCGCACTCGTAGGCTGTGAGGCTCTCGATCTGGCTCACGACCGCTGTGCTCACGGCGAGCGGGCCCCCCACGACGTCGACGGCGTCGATGCCCTCCACCTGCAGCGCGCTGGCCGTCGCCTGCGACAGGCTCGCCGTCGGGGTGAGCAGCGTCCCGGTTGTGAGCGACCCGGCGAGCGCCTGGCTCGAGAGGGCGTCCTGGAAGTGCTGTGTGGTCGCGACGACCGCCGTGCGGGTCGGGGGGCACGAGCCCTTGGCCGAGGGGAAGGCCCGCTCCATCTCGGCGGCCGCCGTCGCGTCGGCTGTCTGGCCGTAGACCCGTGTGAAGGTGGTCTGGTCGCAGGACAGGTCGCCGTCGTAGCTCCCGCTCGGGTACTGGGCGAGCGTGACGGGCCCGGCGGTGAACGAGGGGTCGCCGCACAGTGTCTCGGCCCCCGTCAGGCTCCCCGCGCCGGGCACCCAGGTCGGGAGCCGCCCGATCGTGGCGGTCCCAGAGGTGGTGCCGCCCGTGATCACCCCCCACATGTACGAGGTCGAGTACACGCCGACGGTCGTCGCGCCCGCCGCGGTGAGCCCAGAGACGATCCCCTGGAGGGCGGCCGTGTTCATCGCCTGGCCGGCGGCGCCCTTCTGCCACGAGTTGGCGGTCTCGACGTCGAGCCACCACGGGTACCCCGACGGTGTCTCAGGCACGGGGACCGACGGGGACGCGGCGTCGACGGCCTGCGCCCCGGCGCGCAGCCACGCGGCGTCCTGGGCCGCCTTCTGGTCCCCGTACTCCCAGGCGCACGCCGGCGAGTTCGCCCCGAGCGTCTCGGGGCCCGAGCTCGTCGTGACCGTCGTGGTCGTGCATGTGCCGTAGGGGGTGGACCCCGACGTCGGCCAGTCGGGCTGGACGGTGCCTGTGACCATGTTGCCGGGGTCGGCCGTGTTCACGTAGACGGACGCCTTGGGCTGTGTGCTCGTCCCCGACGACGTGCTCGCGGCCCAGTAGAGCTCGCTCTGTGTGAGCGCGGGGTAGGTCGCGGACGGGGCGAGGCACGGGTTGAGGGTGCCGGGCCGGCCGTCGTTGACGCCGACGATCCCGTAGGCCTGCCCGCTCGGGAAGGCCGAGCCGCACTGCGGCCAGGAGATGTCGTTGCCGACGGGGACCTGCGCGGCCGAGGCGGCGGGAGTGAGGGGAGAGACGGCGCCCGCGAGGCTCAGGAGCGAGGCGCAGAGCACGCCGGCCGCCGCGGCCCCGACCACCCGGCGCGCCCCCGGACCCCGAGTCCCCATGGGGGGCGAGGCTACCCCGGCGTGGAAGTCCGCCCGGGGACCCGGCGTTCGCCCTGCTCAGCCTTGGCGACGAGCCAGCTCTCGGCCCTCGCCCGCGAGGCCCGGGAGAGCCAGGCGTCCTCCACGACGGCGGCGAGCTCGGCGAGGGTGAGCTGCGCCACGTGCGCGGCGCGGAGCAGGACCGAGCGGTGGCCGTCGAAGTGCGGCGTCGTGAAGAAGGGCGTCGCGGGGTCCGAGACGAGGGCGTGCTTGTCGGCCTCTGTGGGCACCCAGAACACGATCACGTCGTCGTAGCGTTGCCCGGTCGCGGGGTCGACGGCGTCGGGGCGCGGGGTGCGGAAGAAGACGAACGACTTGCCGCCGACCTGGTAGATCGGGTTGCCCTCGGGTCCGTGGCCCACGGTCACGTGCGGCATGGACGTCGCCAGCTCGTGGACGTCGGAGACCCGCGCCCTGCGTCGAGAGACCCGCGCCGTGCGCCGAGTGCTCCCGGCCCCCACCGCCGCCACGCTACCCGGCGCGGACCTCGAGCACGCCTGCGGGGTCGTAGACGACGGTCGCGCCCACGAGCGTCGCGACCACCTCGAGGTCACGGTCGAGCACGACGAGGTCGGCCGGCACGCCGGGCTCGAGCCCCGCGCCGCCGCCGAGCCCCGCGCCGGGCTCGAGCCCCGCGCCGCCGCCGAGCCCCGCGCCGCCGCCGAGCCCGGTGCCGGCTGCGACCTGCGCGGGGAGCGCGCCCGCCGCGCGCAGCGCGTCGGCGAGGGGGATCCCGGCCGCGTCGCGCGCGTGGCGGACCGCGCGCTCCATCGTGAGCACGCTGCCCGCGAGCGTCCCGGGGCTCGAGGCGAGGACGACCCGTGTGGCGCCGACCTCCACGTCGAGGCCGCCGAGCCGCTGGGGGCCCGGACCCGCGCCCGCGGCGGCGGTCGCGTCGGTGACGAGCACGACGCGTCCTGGCGCGGCGCGCGCGGCGAGCGCGATCGCCCCGGGGTGGACGTGCTGGAGGTCGCAGATGAGCTCGAAGGTGGCGGTCGGCTCGAGCAGGGCGGCCGCCACGAGGCCCGGTCGGCGGTGGTGCGGCGGCGCCATCGCGTCGAAGAGGTGGGCCACGTGCGTCGCCCCCGCGCCGAAGGCGGCCCTCGCCGTCTCGAAGTCGGCGTCGGTGTGGCCGAGCGACACGGTGACCCCGGCTGCGACGCACGCCGCCACGAGGCGCTCGGCGCCGTCGAGCTCGGGGGCGAGCGTCACGACGCGGACGGTCCCTGCGCCCAGCTCCAAGAGGCGGTCCAGCTCGGCCTCGTCCGGGGGACGGACCCAGGCGGGGTCCTGGGCGCCGGCGCGCGCCGGCGAGAGGAACGGCCCCTCGAGGTGGCAGCCGAGGACGCGCGCCCCGCCCGAGGGCCCCCGTCGCGTGGCGAGCGCCACCCCGGCGACGGTGGCGGCAAGGCGGGCCGGCGAGTCCGAGACGGTCGTGGCGAGGAGGGCGGTGGTCCCGTGGCGCGCGTGGAAGGCCGCGATCGCCGCCACGGCCTCGGCGACCTCCTCGGGGCTGTCGCCGTTCACCTGGCGTCCGGCCCCGCCGTGGACGTGGACGTCCACGAACCCCGGCGCGACCGTGCAGTCGCCGAGCTCGACGAGCCTCCCGGGGACGTCCTCGGGGCGGGTGCCCGCGGGGCCGTGCCCGGCGCGCACGACGTCGGCCACGGTCCCGAGCGCGGGGTCCACCCAGACGACGCCCGCTTCGAGCTGGCCGCCGGGCCAGGCGACCCGGTCGGCGGCGAGCCCGAGGAGGCCGGGCGCCCTCGGCCCCGGGTCGCTCACGGGGCCGCCACGTGGGGACTCCCGCTCATCGCGGAGCCCGAGCGCCCATGCACGAGACGCTAGCGGTGCCCCCCGCCGCCGTCGCGTCGGTGCACCCCGTCGCCGTCGCGCCGGCGCGCCCCCCGTCGCCGTCGCGCCGGCGGCGCACGCCGCACTGCGCCGGCGGCGCACACCGCATTTGCGCGGGCGGCGGGGGTCCGCGACCATCGGTCCATCGAGCGCTCCTACCGGACCACCGTGGGCTCCCAGACGGTCGACCTGCCGCTCGTGCAGGTGGCGCCCGGCGTCACCATCGCGCTCCTCATCTGCGTCGACCACGGGGTCGCCTTCTCGGAGCGGGCGGGCAGGGAGCTCGCCGACCTCCTGCGCGCGGCGGCGCCCGAGGTCGTGGTCTCGGTCGCCACGATGGGGATCCCCCTCGCCATCGAGGTGACCCGGGCGCTCGGCCTCGACGACTACGTGATCCTGCACAAGACGCCCAAGATCCACCTGGGCGACACCTGGGTCGAGCCGGTGCGCTCGATCACGACGGGAGCCGACCAGACCCTGCGCCTCGACCCCGCGCGCGTGGGCGCCGTCGAGGGGCGGCGCGTGGCGGTCGTCGACGACGTGGTGTCGACCGGCGCGTCGCTCTGCGCCTCGCTGCGCCTGCTGCGCCGGGCCGGCGCCGAGCCGGTGGTGGTCGGCGCCTTCCTGACCGAGGGGGAGCAGTGGCGCGGCGCCCTCGGCGAGGACGCAGAGATGGTGCGGGCGCTCGGGGCGATCCCGCTGTTCCGCGACGGGCCGGACGGCACGCTCGTCGAGGACTGGTCCGGCGCGGGCTGAGCACCCGGCCCGCGAGCTCGCGGCCGGCCCCCACCCCTCAGCGCACGCGCCCGAGCGGCTCCGCCGCGCGTGCGGCCGCCCGGACCCGCACCCACTCCTCGAGTGCGGTGGCGGGCATGGGCCGCGCCACAAGGAACCCCTGGACGCAGTCGGTCCCGAGGCTCGTGACGAGGTCGAGCTGCTCGACCGTCTCCACGCCCTCCGAGACGGTCGCGAGGCCGAGGTGGCGCGCGAGCTCGATGATCATCCGGACGAGCGACGCGTTGGCCGAGGCGCCGAGGTCCGACACGAAGGTCCGGTCGATCTTGAGGGCGTCCACCGGGAGGCGCTGGAGGTGGGCGAGGGAGGTGTAGCCGGTCCCGAAGTCGTCGATCGCCACGCGCACGCCGAGACGCTGGAGGGCGTCGAGCTCGCCGGCGGCGAGGTTCAGGTCGTCGAGGAGGACGGTCTCGGTGACCTCGATGGTGAGCCGGCCCGGGTCCACCTCGTGCTCGGACAGCAGGCGCGCCACGTAGGGGGGCAGGGTGCGGTCCATGAGGTGCCTGCCCGACACGTTGACCGCCACGGCGAGGCTGCGCATGTCCGGGTCCTCCGACCAGCGGCGGAGCTGTCGGACCGCAGACGCGAGCACCCAGTTGTCGAGGGCGATGATGAGGTCCGACTTCTCGGCGACCGGGACGAACTCGTCGGGGCCCGCGAGCCCGATCCCCGCACGGTCCCACCGCAGCAGCGCCTCAACTTCCACGAGCTGCATGCCCGTGTCGACCACGGGCTGGTAGTGGAGGACGAGGCCGCCCCCGCCGTGGTCGAGCTCGGCGCGCAGCATCCGCTCGATCTCGTCGCGCCGGGCGACCCCCTCGCGCAGCCGCCGGTCGTAGAGGCTGACGCGCCCGCCTCCCTGGCGCTTGGCCTCCTCGAGCGCGAGGTCGGCGCGCGAGAGGAGCTGGGAGGCGCTCGCCTCCTCGCCGCCGCAGAGCGCGACCCCGACCGACGCCCCGGTGCGCAGGGCGACGCCGTTCCAGCGCACCTCCTCGGACAGGGTCGCGACCAGCCGCTCGCCGAGGGCGCGGGCTTCGTCTGCGGACTCGACCCGCTCGGTGACCACGAGGAACTCGTCGCCTCCGAGCCGGGCGACGACGGCGCCGCGCCCCGCCGCGCCCGCAAGGCGCGCGGCCGCCTCCCGCAGCACGTGGTCCCCCGCCTGGTTGCCGTAGACGTCGTTCACCCGCTTGAAGCTGTCCAGGTCGACGTGGAGCACGGCGGTGGTCTCGGCGCGCCGGGTCGCGCGGTCGAGGGTCTGCTGGAGCTGGCCGATCGCCGCCGCGCGGTTGGGCAGGCCGCTCAGGGCGTCGTGGGTGATCTCGTAGGCGAGCCGCTCCCGCAGCTCGTCGAGGTCGTGCATGGAGCCGGCGAGCACCCGCGCCGAGTCCTGCAGCGACGCCCCCAAAGGGCCGGGGAGGGGCTGGGCGAGCGCCTCGTTGCCGAAGTCGCAGGAGGCGAGCGCCTGGGCCTTTGCCTCGAGCAGGCGCAGGTTGGCCGTCAGCGCGTTGAAGGCTGTCGCCACCGTCGCGGTCTCCTTGGGTCCCGTGGCGGCGAGCGGGCCGACGCCGAGGTCGCCGGCCACCACGGCCCGCGCGGCGGACTCGAGGCGGCGGAGGGGCCTCGAGATCGAGAGGGCGAGCAGCACGGCGCCGGTCAGGAAGACGAGGCCGGCGCTCGCGATGAGCGCGAGCCACAGGTCGTAGTCGAGGGCGTCGTGCGCCGCGACGGCCTGCATCTGGCTGCGGGCGGTCGCCGTCGTGACGTCCACGGCTCTCGAGATGAGGCGCGCCACGTCGGGGATGGCGTCGTAGGCGGCGATGAGCGTCCCGAAGGGGACCGTCCCGGGTGCCGCGTGGATGTGCCCGGCCTCAAAGGGCATCGGCATCCCGAGCGCCCCGTCGGTGAGGAGGCGGTTGTGGGCGGCGACCTCCTTGGACGTCGCGTAGTCCCTCCACGCCTTCGCAGGGGCGCGCAGGCCCGCGCGCGCGAGCCGGGTGCCCGCCGAGCTGAGGAGCGCCATGTCCCCGGCCAGGCGGTCGGCGGCAACCGCCCTTGCGGCCCCCGGCGTGAACCACACGGCCGACTGGTCCCGGACCTCGTCGGCCGTCGCCTGGACGAGGTCGCCGCAGGCCTCGAGGGCGAGGACCTGGGAGACGACGAGGCTCGGCGCCGAGGCGGCCGCCGCGCGGAGCGCGCGCAGCGCCGCGTCTGCGGCCGCGCCGAGGTGCGACTCGATGCGGTCGTAGCCGTCGGTGTAGGCGTCCTGTGTGAGCCCGCCACGGCTGACCTCGGTGCGGATCGCCCCGAGAGCGCGCTGGGTCGTGCGGGCGATCGGGGGTGTCAGCCGGGCGACGGCCCGGTCGGTCCGGCGCGCCTCGGCGCGCAGCAGCGCCCCGATGTCGACGCCGAGGATCCGGGTGGCCTGGGCCACCGAGAAGCCGCTGAGGCGGGTCTCGTAGCTCGCCATGGCCGTGCTGTGCTCGACGACGACGTCCTCTTCGGCGACGAGGCGCGTCGCCACCTCCCAGGCGTCGTGGCTGACGGCCCGGGCGCTCGAGGCCTCCCGTCCCATCCGCACGGCGAGGTCGGCCGAGACGAGCGACAGCGCCACGAGCGGCACGAGCACGAGGACCACCAGCCGGACGAGCACGCCCGCCCCCCTGGTCCGGGGCCCCGGCGGGGACCCGCCGAGCGCGCGGGTGGTTGGCTCGGGCTCGCGGTCCACACCCGGTGTGTCGGCACGCGCCCGGCGGGCCTTGAGCCGGTGGCGCGCCAGCCCGGCGCCCGGGGCGGGTCAGTCGGCGTAGGAGAAGCGGTGGCGGGCGAAGTCCTCGCCGACGAACTCCCCGACCAGGTGGTCGGGGTCGATCGGCTCGGGCATCGATCCCGACGCGATCCGCGCGCGCAGCTCGGCCGCGACGGTGCGTGTGCGCTCGCCCCCTGCCTCGAGGCGCGCCAGGCGCGCGAGCGCGAGGTCCTGTCGGCTGTAGCGCCAGGGGAGGAGCACCCCCGCCCTCGCCGACTGCTCGAGCTCGCGGGCTCCGGGGCGGATCACCGCGCGCTCGTCGAGGCGCTTGTCGTGGAAGACCCGCGCCGCGGGGCGGTGGACGACCCGCCAGCCGGCGAGGCGCGCGCGCCAGGAGAAGTCGACGTCGTCGCCGTGGAGGAAGAAGAGGTCGGCGTCGAAGCCGCCGGTCTCCCGGACCACCTCTGCGCGCACGAGGAAGCACGAGCCCGACGCCCAGCTCACGTCCCCGGTGTCGGGGTCGTGGGCCTTCGGGTGCTCGATCGGGAGCTGGCGCGCCTCGACGATCCCGACCCGCTCGCCCGCCATCCCCGCCACGAGCTCGGTCACGAGGCCGGGCGACGCGTAGGTGTCGGGGTTCACGACGAGCACGAGGGCGGCGGACGACCCGGCGAAGAGGCGGTTGTGCCCGCCCGCCGAGCCGAGGTTGGCCCCGAAGTGGAGGTACTCGACCCGGGCGAACGGGGTCGGCCCGTCCGGGAGGAGGGCGTGGGGATCCTCGACGAGTGGCTCGGCGGAGCTGTCGCCGAGCACGAGCTCGGCCGAGGCGACGGCCCCGCCGCCGAGCGCGTGGGCGCAGGCGGCCGACATCCCCGTGGTGAAGCGCACCACGTCGCGCGCCGAGGTCTCGTAGAGGACCGTCTGGACCCGGAGCGTCGGCGGAGAGGCCAGGGGGGCCGTCTCGTCACCCCGGGCGTCCGGACCGCGCATCGAGCCCGACGATACCGACGTCACCTGCCGACCCGCCGGGACCACGCCATCGCCGCGCGCAGGGGCGCCGTCAGCCTCCAGCTCGTGGAGGCCCGCAGCTCCTCGAGGGCCTGCACCGCCTCCGCGCGGGCGCGCTCGAGCTCTGCGACCCGCGCGCCGAGCGCGCCGAGCGCCGACGCCGAGCCGCGGTCGAGCACGAGGGGCTCGGCGTCGAGGACCGAGAGGAGGGCGCCGTGCGCGCCGGCGCGCGCGTCTTCTGTCCGCAACCCGGGCGCGCCGAGCGCCCGGAACCCGGGCTCCTCCAGGGCCACGAGGCCGCAGAGCTCGACGGCCCGGACGAGGAGGACCCAGTCGGCCGCGGCGCCCCCGGCGTCGCTCCCGAGCCGCACGCCGAGGTCGCAGAACAACGAGCGCGGGATGGCGTAGGGCGCGAGGGAGGCGGGCGCCTCCGCCACGAGCCCGGCGAGCCCTGGGAGCCCGGGGAGCCCGGCGGGCCTGGGGGGACCCGGGCGGTCGTGGCGGTCGGTGCGGACCTGCACCTGGAGGACCCGGCCCGGGTGGACGCCCGCGCCGTCGGCCACGAGGCGGGCCCAACCCGGCTCGGGGACGTCGCCTGCGTCGAGCAGCGCGACGTAGCGCCCCCGGGCACAGGCGATCGCCGCGTCGACCTCAAAGGTGGCGCCGGCCCCCTCTGCGGACGCGGCGCCGGGCTCGCCGGCGAGGAGGACCTCGACGTCGGGGCCCTGCGCCTCGAGGGCGCGCAAGGTGGCCTCGAGCGCCGCCGCCTCTTCCGGCACCCCCCGGCCGGCGCGCACGACCGCGCTCAGCACGGGGACGTCGCCTCCGGGTGCCGACGGGCCGCTCGGCGCGGGGGTGCCCGGGGGCACGGGGCGGTAGGCGCGGACGAACTGGTTGGTCGTCGCGCCGGGTGCGGCGTGCGCGCGGACGCGCCGCAGGAACGCCCCGAGGGGCGTCCAGGGGAGGAGGGCGACGCAGTCCTGCGGGAAGTGCTGGTCGCTCTCCTCGAGCTCGAAGTCGCGCTCGTCGAGCTGCTCCCACCCGCTCTCGCGCATCTGGCGCTCCAGGGTGGCGGGGGCGAAGAAGCGCAGGTGGGTCTCGTCCAGGAGCCCGGTCGGCGTCACGTCCCAGCGGCCGAGGAGGAGCTTGGTCGCGAGGTCCCGGTGCGAGACGTTCGGGATGCTCACCACGAGCGGCGCCCCGCCCGTCGAGCGCGAGAGGGCGCTCAGCGCGGCCAGCACCCCCGCCGCGTCGGCGAGATGCTCGGCGTAGTCGAGCATCGTGAAGGCGGCCACGCGCCGTCCCCGGAGCGCCGCGGTGACCGCGGCGGTCATCGCCTCGGGCGTCGAGAGGTCCGCCACGTGCCCCTCCGCCCCGCGCGCGGCGAGGGAGCGGACCCCTGCCGGCTCCCGGTCGAGGCCGAGGTAGGCGAGGCCGAGGGCACGCGTCGGCTCGGCGATGGCGCCGAAGCCGCAGCCGAGGTCGACGACCACCTCGCCCTCGGGGTCCCGCCAGCGCGCCACCAGGTCCATCGCGTGCGCGTAGGGCGTGCCGGGGCCGTAGGAGAAGTCGTAGCGCTTCTCGGGCACGCCCGTCCCGGGGTCGTCGCCGTGGGGCCGTCCGGGCACGCCGGGGAGGCTACCGCTCCCCTCCGGGCCCCAGGCGTGGGACCATGCGCCGGTGCGCAGCTCCTCGGATCGGGCCACGGCGCGGCGTCGCGCGCTCGGGGACCTCGCGGCGGCAGCCGCGCGCCTGCGGCGCTCCGGGCTCCGCGCCGGGGCGGCGGCGCTGCGCCGGGCGGCGCGTGCCGGGCTGTCCGCCGCACGCGACGTGCTCGGCGAAGGAGCACCCTCCCCACCCTCGTCGCCGGCCGCGCGCTCGTCGGCCCCGTCGTCGCCTGCCCCGTCGGCACCTGCCGCGCCGGTCTCGCCGACGGTCGCGCCGTTCCTGACCACGTACCCTCCCGGGCACTTCTACTCGCCCCTTCCGGACCTCGCCGAGATCGCCGCGCGCAGAGAGACGCTCTTCTCGCCCGAGCGGGCGCTGCCCGGGATCGACCTGCGCGAGGACGAGCAGCTCGCCCGGTTCCGGGTGCTGGCCGCCCTGGCGCGCGAGGCGCCCCTCGCGCGCGTCCCGGGAGAGACCTCGCGCTACCGCGTCGAGAACCCGAACTACGGCGTCGGCGACGCCTCGATGCTCCAGGCGATGCTCCGCCACCTGCGGCCCCGGCGCTACCTCGAGGTGGGGAGCGGCTACACCACCGCGCTCGCCCTCGACGTCGCCGACCGGTTCTTGGGCGGCGCGCTCGAGGTGACCGCCATCGAGCCCCACCCCGAGGTGCTGCGGGCGGTGGTCCGGCCCGACGACCCCGTCGAGGTCTTGGCCCAGCCCGTGCAGGAGGTGCCCCTCGAGCGCTTCGGTGCGCTCGAGGAGGGCGACGTGCTGTTCGTCGACTGCTCGCACGTGGCGAAGGTCGGGAGCGACGTCGTCCACCTCTACACCCAGGTCCTCCCGGTGCTCGCGCCAGGCGTGGTCGTCCACGTCCACGACGTCTTCTGGCCCTTCGAGTACCTCCGCCACTGGGTGGAGGAGGGCCGGGCGTGGAACGAGGCGTACCTGCTGCACGCCTTCTTGCTCTTCAACGACGCCTACGAGATCCTGCTGTGGAACCACTTCCTGGCGGTCCGGCACCCCGGCGTCGTCGAGGCCGAGCTCCCAGAGATGATGGAGAACCCCGGCGGGGCCATCTGGCTCCGCCGCACCTGACGGCCCCGCCCCTACGCCCGGCCCCGTGCGGCGCGGTACTCCGCCGCCACGGCGCGCAGCCGGCGGTGAGTCCCCTCGAAGACCTCGCGGCGGGGCAGCCAGCGCTTGGCGAGCTTGGCGACCGAGGTGTAGTTCGTGTCGACCACGTTGGCGATCGGCGCCTCGACCGCCTGGCTCACGAGCTGGTAGGCGTCGAGGACGCCGAGGCCGAAGTCGGCGTGCAGCCAGCCCACCATGTCGGCCTGGGCGATCCGGAAGGCGTCCTCGAGCGGGCGGGCGGAGCCCGTGGTCATGAGGTGCGTGTCGCTCTCGATGCGCGGCCACGGGCACGACGCGCCCTTCACGACGTCGAGGACCACCACGGTGTCCATGGCGCACTCGACGGCCACCCCGCACGTCTCGCCCTCTCCCTGGCGGGCGTGCCCGTCCCCGAGGGAGACGAGGGCGCCCGGGACGTTCACCCCGAGGTAGCAGGTGACCCCGGCACGGAGCTCGGGCGTGTCCATGTTGCCGCCGAAGGCGTCGGGCACGAGGGCGCTGCGCACCTCGAGGTTGGCCGGGGCGACCCCGAGCGTGCCGTGCATCGGGTCCATCGGCAGGTCGACCGCCCAGGACCCCTCGCGCGCCTCGAAGCGGCAGGTCCGCGCCGCGCGGTCGAGCTTCCAGATCCACACGACCTCGGGGAGCGGCTCGTGCAGCATCGCCGTCGTGTGCGTGGCGGTGAGGGCGCCGAAGAGCGGGACGGTCGTGGAGGCGGCCCAGTCGCGGGCGGGCTCGATCGACACGAAGTGGACCGCCAGCGTGTCGCCGGGCTCGGCGCCCTCCACGTGGAAGGGGCCGGTCTGCGGGTTCAGGAAGGGGAACTGGCAGACCTCGCTCACGAGGTCGCTTGGGGAGCGGACCTTTCCGGCGAAGCAGTCCTCGGTCCACAGCTCGAGCACCGTCCCGGGGCGCACCCGCCGGACCGGGGCCGCCCCGCCGAACGTCCAGGCGTACTCGGCGGGCTCGGGGCGGTAGGCGACGACCTCGACCTCGCTCACGGCGCCATCTTCGCAGGCCCGGCGCCCCGCCAGACGAGCTCGACGGGGCCGGCGTCGAGCTCGACGGTCTCGAGGGCGCCCGCGGCCAAGGGGATGCTGCGGTTGGGCACGAGCCCGCGGCGCCCCTCGGCGTGCAGCACCCGCCCGGCCTGCACGAGGGTGAGGGTACCGGCTCCGGTGAACTGCCGGACCCGGGTGAGGAGACGCCCGCGCGCAGGGCGCTCCGAGGTGCTCGTGAGGCGCGCCGGGTGCACCCAGGCGAGCGGCGCGGCGGCCAGGAGGTCGACACCGTCCTCGGGCCACGCGCCGGTCTCGAGGTAGCCGAGCACCGAGCGCGCCGCGTGGCGCCCCCCGAGGGCGCAGACGTCGGCGGGCTCGGCCGCGTGGACGAGGTTCCCGCAGGCGAAGACGCCCCGCCGCGACGTCCGCAGCGCCTGGTCGACCCGCGGGTGGGGGCCGGCGAAGGCGAGCGGGCGCCTGCGGGCGAGCTCGTGGTCGGGCACCCAGTCGCCGGTGAACACAACCGTGTCGCAGGGGATCGTCTCTCGGGCTCCGGTCGGGCGGTGCCGCACCTCGACCGCGCGCACCCGGCCCTTCCCGCGGATGGCCGCGACCTCGCTCGCCGTGTGGAGCGGCACCCGGGCCGCCGTCGCGGCGCGCAGCGCGGCGTAGGTCTGCGAGCGCGGCAGGTCGGTGACGACGGCGGCGACCGAGACGCCGTGGCGCCGCAGCGTGTGGACGGCGGAGAAGCTGACGTGCTCCGCACCGACGACGACCGCCCGCTCGCCGACGGGGAGGCCGAAGAGCTCGGTGCGCTGCTGGAGGGAGCCGGTGGTGAGCACGCCCTCGGGCCGGTCGCCGGGCACGAGGCGGGCCGTGCGCGGGCGCTCTCGGCACCCGGTCGCGAGCAGGACCGCCCGGGCTGCCCACCTCGCCATGCCGGTGGGGCTGGTCGTCACGACGTCCCCCTCCCCGGACCACTCGACCGCGCTCGTCGAGACGCAGAGGTCGACCCCCGCCCGCTCGGCGAGCGACGCGTACCGTGCGGCGTAGGTGGGACCAGAGAGGACCCGGTGCAGGTCACGAAGGCCGTAGCCGGTGTGCGCGGTGTGCCGGGGGATCCCCCCGAGCGCGGCCTCCCGCTCGACGACGGCGACCGACGCGCCCGCGCGTCGCAGCTCGACGGCGGCCGCGAGCCCCGAGGGACCCCCGCCCACCACGAGGACGTCGACCCGGCGCACCTCGGCCGGCGACGGGCCGGGCTGCGAGCCCGGCCCCGGCGATGCGTCATCGGTCATCGGATGCGGGCTCCGGTCACCGGCACCCCGCCGCTTCCGGTGCGCTCCGGGCCGCCGCGGTCCGCTGCGGTGCCGGCGAGCATGGCGGCGATCGTGGCCGAGCAGTAGAAGCCCTGGCAGCGGCCGAGCCCTGCGCGGGTCCGGCGGCGCAGGCCCTCGGCGCTGCGGGCGGGGAGCGGCGCGGCCAGCGCGTCGCGCAGCTCCCCGCGGGTCACGCGCTCGCAGTGGCAGACGATCTCGCCGTAGGCGGGGTCCCCGGCGATCGCACGCGGGTCGCGGAAGGGACGGAGCTGGGACTCCCCGATTGGCGGCATGTGCACCTCGTGGTGGGTTGCCGCGGGAGCCAGCTCGAGTCCGGCGTCTGCGAGCAGGTCGACCACGTAGGCGGCGATGCCCATGCTGGCCGAGAGCCCGGTCGAGCGGATGCCCCCGGCGCGGACGTAGCGTGCCGCGGGGTCGCAGGCGATCTGGTAGTCCGCGTGCTCGGTCGCGGCGCGCAGGCCCGCGTACGTCGCGGTCACCTCCTCTTCGAGCAGCTCGGGGAGCACCACGCGGCCCTTGGCACGCAGGTCGGAGAGGCCCTCGTGCGTCGTCTCCGTCGCGCTCCGGTCGTCGAGGTCCTCTGCCGTCGGGCCGAGGAGGACGTTGCCGAAGACGGTCGGCGCGACGAGCACGCCCTTGCTGACGGGCGTCGGGACGGGAAGGAGGATGGAGGACACGAGACGGCGCGCCAGCTTGTCGAACACGATGAGCTGGCCTCTGCGGGGCCGGACCGTGAACCCGTCATGGCCGGTCATCCGGTCGAGGGTGTCGGAGTGCAGCCCCGCCGCGTTCACGACCCAGCGCGCGCGGATAGCGCCGCGGGGCGTCACGAGGACGTGCTCGTCGCCCAGGTGCTCGACCGACTCGACCGGCGAGGAGAGCTCGAGGCGGACGCCGTTCGCGACGGCCTCGGTCGCGAAGGCGAGCGGCGTCGTGAACGGGCACATGATGCCCTCGCCGGGGACGGCGAGCCCGCCGAGCGCCCCCGGTCCGAGGTGCGGCTCGGCGGCGTAGAGCTCGTCGACGGTGACCGGGTGCACGTCGCCGCAGCCGTTCTCCTTGGCCCGCGCCGCCAGCGCGTCCAGGCGGCCGAGCTGCTCTGCGTCCCAGGCCACGACCAGGGCTCCGGTGGTCTCGACCGGGATGCCGACCCGAGCCGCGTAGTCCTCGAGCAGCGGGTAGGCGCGCCGCAGGAGGGTTGCCTCGAGGGAGCCCGGCTTGGCGTCGAACCCGGTGTGCCGGATGGCGGTGTTGGCCTTGGTCGTGCCGGTCCCGACGTCGTCCGCGGCCTCGAGGACGACGGTGCGCAGGTCGAAGCGGCTGAGCTCCCTGGCGATGGCGGCGCCGACGACGCCGGCACCGACGACCGCGACGTCGTAGCTGCGCTCCTTCGCTCCGGACGCCTTCACCGCCTGCTCACCTGGAGGACCACTCGGACCCAGCTTCGCGGGCGACCGCCTCTGCCGCGTGCATCCAGCGTGCGAGGCGGTGCTCGGCCGCTGTCGGGCCGCACGACGGGGTGTAGGTCGTGACCGGCTTCCACGCCGCGACGGCGTCGTCTGGGCTTTGGGCCTCGCCGAGGCCGATGCGTGCCAGCGCGGCGGCCCCGAGGGCGGTCGCGTGCGGCGTGGCGTAGACGTCGACGGGGACCTGGAGCAGGTCGGCCTGCGCCTGCATGAGGACCGCCGAGCGCACGAGGCCGCCGTCGGCGCGCAGCCGCTCGACGGGCGAGCCGAGGTCGTCAGCCTCCGCGCGGGCGACCACCGCGACGTTGGCGGCGATGCCCTCGAGCACCGAGCGGACGAGCGCCCCGCGGTCCGTCCCGAGCCCGAGCCCGGACCACGCGCCCCGTGCCCGTGGCGACCAGTAGGGGGCGCCGAGCCCGCTCAGCGCGGGGACGAACACCGGGGAGCCCTCTTCGCCGCCGCGCCCGGTGTCGGGCCCGGCCAGCGCGTCGAGGTCGGCCGCGGAAGGAAGGATGCCGAGGGAGACGAGCCAGCCGACCGCGGACCCGGCGGTGTAGACCTGCCCGTCGAGGCAGTAGGTGAGCGTGTCGCCGAGGCGCCACGCGACGCAGGTGACGAGGCCCGCGCGCGAGCGCGTCGCGGTGGCGCCGAGGGTGGTGAGGAGGAACGCGCCGGTGCCGTAGGTGCACTTCGCCTGGCCGCGCCCGAAGCACGCCTCGGCGAACAGGGCAGCCTGCTGGTCGACCGCGGTCCCGACAACCGGGACCTCGGCGCCGAACTCGCGGGTCGACCCGACGACGGCGGTGTTGGCGACGATGCGCGGCAGCGAGGCCGCCTCCACGCCGAAGCGGCCGCACAGGTCGTCCGACCAGGTGCCGGCGTCGAGGTCCAAGAGGAGCGTCCGTGACGCCGTCGCCGCGTCCGTCACGTAGCTGCCGGTGAGGCGGTGGAGCAGCCACGAGTCGGTCGTGGTGATGACGGTGCCGTCCGGGACCTGGGGGCGGAGCCAGGCCATCTTCGGCGCGGAGAAGTAGGGGTCGAGCTCGAGGCCGCTCACCGAGCGGATCTCGTCGCGCTGGGACTCGAGCCGCTCGGTCACCGACGACGCGCGCCGGTCCTGCCAGCCGATCGCGGCCGAGCGCGCGCTGCCGTCCTCTCGACGCCATGCGAGCACGGTCTCGCCCTGGTTGGCGAGGGCGACCGCGCCGATCTGCTCGCGCGACTGCGCGACCGCCCTCGTGCCGGCGCGCACGACCGAGGACCAGAGCTCCTCGGGATCGGTCTCGACGCCGCCTGTCCCGACGGTCCGGACGCCGACGGGCACCTCGGCCTCGGCGGCCACGGAGCCGTCGGCCCGGACGACGAGGGCCTTGGTGGCCGACGTCCCCTGGTCGAGGGCGAGGACCGCCTCGCCGCTCACCCGTCCTCGCGCGCCGGCGTCCCCGACGCGCCGCCGGGCGCCGCCGACGTGGAACCCGGAACGGCGGCAGGTGTGGTGCCTCCGGCACCGGCCGGGGCGGCGCGCCCGGTGCCGGGCATGGCGAGGGAGCGGCGGGTGACGACCATGTAGAGGTAGTAGAGCAGCCCGATCCCGGTCATCGCGCCCGCGTACTCCCAGGGGATCGTGAATGTGCTCGCCCGGAAGATGGAGAGCTCGAAGGCGAGCCACACGAGCGCGACCACGATCACGGGGATCTCCCAGCGCCCGAGCGAGAACCCGTGGGTCGCCGGGAGGCGCTTCCTCGAGAAGACGTAGAGCAGGACGGTGACCGCGTAGATCACGGCGGGCATGAGCGTGGCCGCGCTGAACAGGTGCAGCAGCGCGTGGGTCTGGGTGGCGAAGATCGCCAGCACGATCTCGATCAGCACCGCGACGGTCACGGTCGCGACGAGAGGGCTGTCGGTTCGCTGGTCCACGACGCGCAGCCCCTTCCACCCGGGGAACCGCTGGTCGCGCGACATGGACCAGCAGACCCTCGTCGCGGTGACCAGGATGACGAGCCCGCAGGCGAAGATCGAGAAGGTGACGATCACGAGGAAGATCTTGCCGATCGCTGTGCCGAGGACGCCGATCACGATGTCCGCCAGGGGCGTGGACGACGCGGCCAGCGCCTTCAGGTTGCCGCTCGCGGCGGTGACGGCGACGAGCCAGATGAACCCGAGCGCGCCCGACAGGGCGACCGAGGTCCACATCGCCCGGGGCACGATCCTCGAGGGGTCGTGGGTCTCCTCGGCGAGGTTGCCGGCGGCCTCGAAGCCCACGATCGTGAACGCCCCGAGCAGGAAGCCGAGGACCCATGGCCCGTCGGTGGAGCCCGTCCCGAAGCTGAAGTACCCGGCGTGGGGGATGGCGCCGTAGGAGACGACGTGGCCCCAGTGAAGGAGCGAGCGGGCGGCCCCGACGACGAGGATCAGGATGACGAGCAGCGCGATGCCCGCGATCTCCGTCCCTGCGGCCGCCACGTTGTTCACCCGCTGCGTCCACGAAGTGGACGACATCACGAGGAGGCCCTGGGCGAGGACGATCAGCGCCGTGGCGAGCCAGGTGTTGTCCTGGGTCCCGACGTAGCTGAACAGCGCCGGCGCGACCGTCGAGGCGAGGGCGTAGTCGACCGCGACGACGTCGACGATCAGGAAGGCGAAGACGAACCAGCCGAGGATCCACCCGATGTGGGGGTTGGCGAGCCGCGACATCCACTGGTAGGAGTAGCCCGCGAGCGGGATCCGCGAGGCCAGCACCGCGAAGACGAGGGCGACCATCAGCACGCCGACGGTCACGAGCGGCCACGTCCAGATCCCGATCGGCCCAGAGGACCTGAGCACTGTGCCGTAGGTGGTGAAGGTGCCCGTGGTGATCGAGATGAACGACATGGGGATGGCGAACGACGCGTACGCGCGGAACGTCCGCTTGAACTCCTGGCGGTAGCCGAAGCGCCCGAGCTCCGCGCTCTCCTTTGTGTCGGTGACGGTCATGCGCCCCCCTTTCGTCGGACCCGGTCGGGTCAGCTTGCTTGCCGGTCGTCCTCCTCGGGCCCGGCCTCTGCGTCGCGCAGCTCCGCGACCATCACCGTCGCGCCTGCGGACTCGAGCGCCGCGACCGACTCGGGCGCCACTCGCGAGTCGGTCACGATCGCGCTGAGCGCGCCGACGTCGCAGACCTTGCACAGCGCGATCCGCCCGACCTTGGTCGAGTCGGCGAGCACGTAGGTCTCGGCGGCGTGCCCGAGGATCAGCTGTCGCAGCGCGACCTCGGCGGGGTAGTAGTCGGTGAGGCCGGCGGCGGCGTGCACGCCCCCCGAGCCGAGGATCGCCTTGTCGACGTAGTAGTCGCTCACGAAGCGCTCGGCCTGACGCCCCGAGAGCGCCATGTCTCCGCGGCGCATCTGGCCCCCGCTCACGAGGACCTCGACGTGCTCGTGCCCGTCCAGCGCCAGGGCGACCGGGAGCGACGGGGTGAGCACCCGCCCGCGGAAGTCCCAGGGGAGAAGGCGTGCCACCTCGGCGACCGAGGTGCCGACGTCGAGGATGACCGTGTCACCCGGGGCGAGGAGCGAGACCACGCGCGCGGCCATGGCCTTCTTGGCGGCGAGCTCCCTGCGGCGCCGCTCGACGGCGGGCGGCTCGAAGGCGCGGGCCGTGAGGCTGCGCGCCCCCCCGTACACGCGCTCGAGGATCCCCTGGTCCTCGAGCGCCATGAGGTCGCGGCGCACGGTCTCGGCCGAGACGCCGAGCTGGTCGGCCAGCTCGCCGGCGCGCACGAGCGGCTGGCGGCGGATCGCGGCGGCGATGGCCAGCCGCCGCTCCTCGGGCATCCTCGTGGCCACCGGCTTCCCTCCGGGCGCTCCGACGCGGCTGCGCCGGAACAGGTTGTGGAACTTCGAGGAACTCTTTGGAACTGAGTGGGATTATGCGGCGGTCTGGGGGAGTCGTCAAGAGGTGGGGGCCGGACGCCGGGCGCGCCGGCGCCACTCCTCCCAGCCGAGCGCGCCGAGCAGCAAGCCCGCCGTCGCGGCGCAGACCACGAGACCGACCGTGAGGAGCGACGGCCAGTAGCGCAGCACGACGAGGTGCCTCCCGGGGGGCACGACGGCCTCGAGGAGGACCGCGTCCACCCGTCGCAGCGCGAGCGGGCGCCCGTCGAGGGTCGCCTGCCAGCCGGGCACGGCGCTCACGCGGAGAAGGAGAGTCGAGCGGGCGCGCGCCGCCACGCGCACCTGCCATGTCCCGCCGACCGACTCGCGCGCGGCGCGCACGGTGGCGCCGTTGCGCCCTGCGGGCGACGCGGTCACCCGGGCCGCGCCGGGCACCGCGTAGACCCCCTCGCCGTGGACGACGGCCACCTCACGCGTGCCCGCCGGGCCCGCAGCGCCCGGCGGCTCGAGCACGTCGGCGACCCCGTACGCGCGCGCCACGCGCACGGACCGGATCGCCGGGCAGAAGACGTGGGGGACCAGCGCCGCACGGGGTCCCCGGGTGAGCGTGCCGTAGGAGGCGTAGTAGGTCTTCGGGATGATGGGGTCGTAGTCGGTCATCTCGGCGATGCCGTAGTCGGCGTTCACGTCCGGCATGACCCCGAGGTCGGGGAAGGCGTTCTCTGCGCATGTCCCGAAGCCGACGAGCTTCCCGTGCGCCGCGTGCGCCAGGGCGGCGACCGCAGGGGTGACGGGGAGGGGGTCCGGCGTGGACGACAGCCACCACGCCCCGCTCACGATCGAAAAGGCGGCCTGGGCGGCCACGAGGAGGGTGAGCCCGGCTCGGCCGGCGAGGGCACGGGCGGCACGCTCGACGGTGCCCGAGAGCGCCGCGGCGTGCCGGGGCCCGGCGACGTCGCGCCCGTCGCGCAGGTGCCCGCCGGCCCCGTCGCCGGTGACGGCCCGCACGATGGCGACCAGCGCGCACACCCCGACGCTGATGATCGGCCACACGAAGCTCGCCTGGCGGATGGAGACCTGGGCGGGCTTCAGGTGGCCGGCGCTCACGCCGAGGCGTACCTCGAAGACCCCGAGGGTGATGGCGAGGAAGACCGTGCCGGCGACGAAGAGCCGGTCGGCCCACCGGTGCACCGCCCGGTCGCCGGCCACCGGCCCCTCGGGCGGCGCCCCCGAGCCGGCGGGCACGACGGCACCGGCCGGCTCCCCGGCGGCGCCGCGCGCGCGCCGCACGCGGCGTCCCGCCAAGAGGCCCTCGGCGCCGAAGGCGGCGAGGATCGAGAAGGCGAAGTCGAGCGGGGTCGTGGCGAGGGCGAGCCGGAAGACGCGCAGACCGGGCACGTGGCGCAGCACGGTCACGACGGGGGGGAAGAACAGCGCGACGACGAGCCCGGCGACGAGGATGCCGAAGGCGAGCGCCTCGGGCCGGCGGCGCACCCACGCGAGGCCCGCCAGGGCGAGGGCGAGGGCGACGGCGCCGACGTAGAGCGTCGAGACGTAGGAGTCGTTCGGCCCGATGTACGTGGCCAGTGTCGTCGGGACGCCGTTGTAGCTCGCGAAGAGGAGGTGGATGATCTCGTGGGGCGGCAGCGCCGAGACGTACGGCCCCGTCGAGCGCGCCGAGCCGAAGAGGAGCTGGCCGGCCGGGAGGAGGAGCGGCGCCGCCAGCCCGACGCCCGCTGCGAGCGCGAGCAGGTGGTCGAGGACGACCCGGCCGGCGAGCCGGCGCGTCCAGATGCCCTGGCGCCGCCGGGAGAGCGCCACGACCGCCACGAACACGGCGAGCACCGCCACGACGAGCGCGTCCACCTGGGGCTCGCCGGCGGCGAAGGCGAGGGCGAGGGAGAGCGCGAGCAGCGCCGCGGGCAGCGCCCTGCGCCGGGCGCGCAGGAGCGCGACCGAGGCGGCGAGCACCCACCCCAACAAGCAGTAGCAGCCCGCCTCGTAGGTGCCGACCCAGATCGTGAAGGCGCCCGACAGCTCGAACACCGTGGCCCCGAGCACCGCGGCCGGGACGTCGAGGTCGAGCATCCGGCACAGGACGTAGGCGCCGGTCCCGGCGACCACGAGGCGCGCCGCGATCGTGGCGGTGTGGGCGAGCCCGAGCGGGAAGGCGTAGCCGAGGGCGACGGTGAGGCTGAAGGGCGCCGACTCGAAGTTGAAGCCGTAGGGCATGCCGAGGAGGTTGAAGCGGTCCCACAGCGGGAGCACGCCGGCGTGGACCTGGTGCCAGGCGAGGGCCTGCCAGGCGATGAACTCCTGGATCTCGTCGGAGTCGACGGCGTTGTGGACGGCGGGATGGGCGGTCGAGGTGACCCCGAGGAGGTGCAGGACGTCGTAGGGGCCGAGCGCGCTCCCGCGGCTCAGGGCCGGGGCGAGGAAGGCGACGGCGACACCGACGAGCCACGCCAGCGCCGCCGCCTCGGCAAACGGCCGCCGGTTCTTCGAACGGGCGGCGAGCACCGGGCCGAATCTACCGGCCGGTCCTCCGGCGACGGCGTCCGGCGACGCCCGAGCGGCGGGGTCCCTGGACGCCCCGGCCCGGACCTAGCCTCGAGCCTCGGTGACCGATCCCTCGGGCATGCTCGACAGCTTCGCCGCCTACCTCCGCCGCCAGCTCGGGCCCGAGGGGCCCGAGGTCGTCCAGGTCGGGATCGGCGAGCCCATCCGGCGGGCGCCGGCGGGCGCAGGGATCGTGGTCGCAGCCGGCGAGCGCTCGGGGGTCGGGGAGCGGATCTTCGCGCTGCGGAGCGGCATGCACGCCCAGTGGCGCGGCCGGGCCAAGGCCGACCCGCAGGACGAGGGGCTCCCCTTCACGATCTGGGACCGCTGGGACGTGGCGAGGGCGGGCGCACCCCCGCCGGGGTACGACGTGCTCGCCATCGTGACGACCTACAACGAGGCCGGGATCGTGGACCAGACCCTGGAGCGGCTCGTGGCCGGCGGGATCAGGGTCCACGTGATCGACAACTGGTCGACCGACGAGACCGCGGCGATCGTCGAGCGGCGGCTCGCCCCCGGACGGGTCACGATGGAGCGCTTCCCGCCCGACGGCCCGACCCGCTACTTCGAGCTGCAGCCGCTGCTGCAGCGGGTGAGCGAGGTCGCCCACCGCTCGGGAGCCGACTGGGTGGTGCACCACGACTGCGACGAGATCCACGAGCCCGCCTGGCGCGGGGTCTCCCTGCGCCACGGGCTCTACGCCGTGGAGCGCTTCGGCTTCAACGCCGTGGACCACGTGGTGGTCGAGTTCCGCCCGGTCGCCGACACCTGGGAGCCCGGGGACGACCTGGCCTCGAGCTTCGAGTGGTTCGAGTTCGGCGCGTCCCCCGCGCACTTCACCCTGCACCGGGCATGGAAGCCGCAGGCGGAGATGGTGAGCAACGCCGAGACGGGCGGCCACCGCGTGGAGTTCGCCGGCAGGAGGCTCTTCCCCTACAAGTTCGTCGTCCGCCACTACCCGCTGCGGTCCACGGCCCATGCACGCCGCAAGCTCTTCACCGAGCGCAGGCCGCGCTGGCGGCCCGAGGAGCGCGCGATGGGCTGGCACCGCCACTACGACGACCTGGACGAGTCCTCGAGCTTCCTGTGGGACCCGAAGACCCTCCACCGCTGGGACCGCGTCGACGAGGACCTCCTCCTCCAGCGCCTGAGCGGCGTGTGGCTCCCCAACAACCCGTTCCCCGACGAGGCTGCGCCCCTCCAGACCCTCACCTGACCGCGGGGAACCCGGAGGGTGCCCGCCGCTGCGCCCGGGCGCGCCGACCGGTGGCCCTACGCGCCGGCAGCACCGACGACCGGGGCGGCGAGAGGCGTGCCTGCCGCTGTGCCCTCTGCCAGTGCGTTCCCGAAGTCGAGGACCCGCCCGTCAGCAGCGACGACCCAGTAGCCCGAGCCTGTCGGGGTCCGCACGAGGGCGACGGCGTCCGAGAGGGTGACGTGATCCCCCGGGGCCGAGCCGAAGTAGCCGGCGTCCCCGAAGCTGAAGACCCCGCCGTCGGAGCCCACGAGCCAGTAGCCCTTCCCGTCGGGGGTCGCCGCCATGCCGACGACGTCAGAGACGTGGACACCGAGGCCCGGCACAGAGCCGAAGTAGCGGGCATCCCCGAAGCTGAAGACCCCGCCGTCGGACCCGACGAGCCAGTAGCCCTTGCCGTCGGGGGTCGAAGCCATGCCGACGACGTCAGAGACGTGGACACCGAGGCCCGGCACAGAGCCGAA
>Ga0209061_1002163_pt1 | contig 26589 bp, 26 predicted proteins | sample Coa_R1_10_FD_187157 | JGI IMG/M metagenome (GOLD analysis project Ga0209061, IMG submission 187157) | Surface soil microbial communities from Centralia Pennsylvania, which are recovering from an underground coalmine fire - Coalmine... | ecosystem: Environmental > Terrestrial > Soil >... | reverse complement strand
GGCGCCACAGGTCGTGAAGAAGCCGTTTTCCACCTGGTAGTGCTGGCCGGGCAGCTTGTTGATCTTCTTACCCGCCAACCGGTAGCTGTTGTTATGCGCGTAGACTTCGCCGTTATCGAGCTGGACGGTTTCGGTGACCAGGTCGAGCGTGGCGCTTTTGGCCGTCACGCTACCCTCTGGATCGGTCAGATGAACGTGACCGACGGCGCGCGCCTTGTGATCGCGACGCATCACCCAGATTTCATCGGCCTTGAGCAAGGTTTTCGCCTGCTTCATCACGGCGTCGCCGCGCACAATGAAAGTATCGGTCTTGGAGTTGTAGATGACCTCGCGGCCGCTGACATCGACCGGTCCGCGATGCGACTGGATTACCGGCTGCGGGATGCCATGCGAATCGCGACACCATCCGGACGTCCCCCGGAGGAGCACGATCGCGAGTATCAAAGAATAGACGAGAAGCCTGTTAAGGTTGAGCTTCAGGAAAAAGCCCCTTGCGCCCCGCTTGGGCGAGAAACCACGGGTATACCTCCCCAACCAGATATACCGAGCCTGTCACCAGCACCACCTCGTTAACAGCCGCCTGCTCCATTACCAGTTCCATCGCACGCAGCGGGTCACGTACTACGCGGGTAGAGACCAGTGAGCCAAATAGCGGTTTTAGCTGCTCCGGGTCAAGTGGGCGCTTGGGTTTTACGGTCGTCAGAATGGCCTCTCGCACCCGCGGCGCCAGCAACTGCGCCATCCGGTCGTACCTCTTATCCTGGAGACAAGCGAAAACCAACCACGGTTTGATATCCGGGCTGAGCTCAACATCCATGGTCCTGAGCAGCGCTTCAATGCTCAGCTCGTTGTGGGCGCAATCGAGAATCACCATCGGTGCCCGCGATACGATGTCGAACCGTCCGGGCCATACCACCTCGCGAAAGCCGCGTCGGATGGCAGCCTCATCGATCGGCCATCCTTGCGCCCGCAGCGCTTCGATCGCTGCGATCGCAATTGCGCCGTTCTCATGCTGGAACGGCCCGGCCAGCCCGATCTCGACGCCCGGCAGATTCAGCGCCAGCCCCTGGTAATCGAAACGATGAGCCGGCGCGCCGGAGCTGTATGAAAAATCGCGCCCGATCATGCGCACGGGGCTCTGCCGCCCGGCTGCGATCTCGCTGAGCACCAGGCGGGCCTCGGGGTCTCCCGCACCGACGACGACAGGCACGCCGTGCTTGATGATGCCGCCCTTTTCGGCCGCGATCGCGCTGATTGTGTAGCCGAGCTGCTCCATGTGATCGAAGCCGATCGGCGTAATCACGCAGAGCTCCGGGCGCACCACGTTGGTCGAATCGAGCCGCCCGCCGAGCCCGGTCTCGATCACCGCAACCTCGACCTTCGCTTCGGCGAAGTAGAGAAACATCAGGGCGACGGTGAACTCGAAGAACGTCAGCGCGAGTCCCGCGCGTTCGTAGATCGCGCGGAGCCGCACGATGTAATCGATCATTTGCTGGCCGGGCATCTCGGCCCCATTGATCCGGGTCCGCTCGGTCAGGCGTACCAGATGAGGCTTCGTATAGAGGCCAACGCGCATTCCCGCGGCGCGGAGCGTGCTGTCGATCAACGCGGCGACGGAGCCCTTGCCCTTCGTGCCGGCGATATGGATCGCGCGGAGCCTGCGATGTGGATTGCCGAGCATCGCCAGCGCGCGCTCCATCCGCTCGAGCTTGTAAATCTCGCCGCGCGCTTCGAGAGAGTAGAGCCAGTCGATGGTATCGGTGTCACGCGCCATGCGTGGCAATTTTAGCGGCGTCGCCGCAAGGATCAACTTCGATGCGCTTTGCGCGCCTGCCCTCGTCCTGGCGCGGCCTTTCGACTGTTCGAGGTCAGCATCCTGAGCAGCGTCGCGAGCGTAAATCGCATCCGGTCGCGCGCGACGATCATGTCGAGCATCCCGTGCTCGAGCAAAAACTCGGCACGCTGAAAACTGTCCGGCAGCCGCTCGTTGGTTGTCTGTTCGATGACACGGCGGCCGGCAAATCCGACCAGCGCGCCGGGTTCCGCGATATTCAGGTCGCCAAGCATCGAGAAGGACGCCGCGACGCCGCCAGCGGTCGGATCGCACAGCACCGAGATGTACGGCAGCCGCGCATCGCGCAAGCGGCCAATCGCCAGCGCGACCTTCGCCATCTGCATCAACGCGAGCGCTCCCTCCTGCATCCGCGCGCCGCCCGAGGACGAAAATACGATCACGCCCAGTCGCTGCTCAGCCGCGTAATCGAAGAGGCGGGCGAGCTTCTCGCCGACGACGATTCCCATGCTCCCGCCCATGAAGCTGAAATCCATGATGCCGACCGCCGCACGCTGTCCTTCGATTTTTCCAGTACCGACGACCACTGCATCGTTACGGCCGGTCGCGCGGCGCGCCTGCGCCAGACGCTCGGGGTAGGGCTTGCTGTCAATGAACTCGAGCGGGTCGGTGCCGGCGAGCTCGGCGAAGCGCTCGCGCCAGGTGCCGCGATCGATCGTGACGGCGAGGCGCTGCTCAACGGTCAGACGAAAATGATAGTCGCATTTCAGGCAGACATTGAGGTTGCGCTCGACCTCCTTGCGAAACGTGATGCCCTTGCAAGCCGGGCATTTCGTCCACAGGTCATCGGCCATGCCCTCCTGCCGCTCGGCTGCGTTTTCCATGCGTATCCTTTGCGCCATCGATTAGCTGCTCACCGCTCTGACCGATGCGCTCGCCGATGCTCGAACCGCTGCCTTCATCGCGCCCGCGAGCTCGCCGACCGCGCGCTCCGGCGCCTGCGGATTCGCCTCGATTAGCAATGAGAATGCGCTCCCAACGACCACCGCCGCCGCGAAGCTCGCTACCTGCCCCGCCTGCTGGGCGGTTGAGATGCCGAAGCCGACGCCGATCGGCAGCCGCGTGATCGTTCGGATTTCACGCACGCGCGGCTCCAGATCGGAATCGAGCTCGGCGCGCGTGCCGGTTACTCCCGTCACGGAGACATAGTAGAGGAAGCCGCTCGCCGCGCGCGCGATGCGCCGCGCCCGCTCGAGCGACGTGGTCGGCGCGAGCAGATAGATCAGATCTAGGCCATGTTCACGTATCGGACCGCGAAGCTCAGCGGCCTCTTCGGGCGGCAGATCAACCACCAGGCATCCGTCGGCGCCGGCCCGCTCGGCATCCGCCGCGAAGCGCGCCGGCCCGTACTGCAGAATCGGGTTGTAGTAGCCGAACAGCACGAGCGGGATGTCGGTCTCCTTGCGCAGATCGGAGACCAGGCCGAGGACCGCGGCGACCGAGGCGCCGGCCCGAAGCGCACGTGCGCCGGCGCGCTGATTCGCCGGCCCGTCAGCCATCGGATCGGAAAACGGCACGCCGAGCTCGATCAGATCCGCACCGCGCGATTCAAGCTCGAGCACGATCCGGCGTGTATGGTCGAGCGTCGGGTCGCCCGCGAAGACGAACGGAATCAGGGCGGCTTCGCCGCGCTCGGCCAGTGCGCGAAATTTCCTTTCGATTCGCCCGCTCATTACCCTCCTCACTCCTTGAGGCCCGTTCCGAGCGCGCCAGCAACAGTCTGCATATCCTTGTCGCCGCGGCCGGAGAGATTGACGATCATCACCTGTTCCCTGGGAAGTTCCGGCGCGATCCGGATCGCGTGCGCCACCGCGTGAGCGCTCTCGAGCGCCGGAATGATGCCTTCGGTCTCGGAGAGCGTCCGCAGCGCCGCAAGCGCCTCGGCGTCAGTAATGGTGGCGTACTCAGCGCGGCCCGAATCCTTGAGCCATGCGAGCTCCGGGCCGACCCCCGGATAATCGAGCCCGGCAGCGATCGAATGAGTCTCGCGAATCTGGCCGAGTTCGTCCTGTAACAGGAACGTGCGCGCGCCGTGCAGTACGCCGACCGAACCGGCCGTGATCGTCGCGGCATGCGAGGGACCGTTTAATCCAAGCCCGCCTGCCTCGACGCCGATCATCCTCACGCCACTATCCTTTATGAAGGGATGAAACAGTCCGATCGCGTTGGAGCCGCCATTTACGCACGCGACCAGCAAATCAGGCAGGCGGCCTTCCGCGGCGAGGATCTGACGGCGCGTTTCGCGGCCGATCACGGTCTGGAACTCGCGCACGATCCATGGATACGGATGCGGCCCGGCCGCCGTGCCGATGAGGTAATAAGTGTCGCGCACGGTCGCGATCCAATCGCGCAGCGCCTCGTTCATCGCATCCTTGAGTCCGCGGCTGCCCGAATCGACCGGCGTGACCTTCGCGCCCAGCAGCTTCATCCGGAAGACGTTGAGTGCCTGGCGCTCGATGTCGAGCGTGCCCATGAAGACTTCGCATTGCATCCCGAACAGTGCGGCCATCGTCGCGGTCGCGACGCCGTGCTGTCCCGCGCCGGTCTCGGCGGTAATACGTCGCTTGCCCATTCGTGCCGCGAGCAGCGCCTGACCGAGCGTGTTATTCACCTTGTGCGCGCCTGTATGACAGAGATCCTCGCGCTTCAGATAGATTTTCGCGCCGCCGAGCCGGCGCGTCAGATTGGCGGCATGGAACAGCGGCGTCGGCCGGCCGACGTAGTCGCGCAGGTTGCGCTCGAACTCGGCTTTGAACTTCGGATCGCGGCGCGCGGCGCGGTATGCATGCTCAAGCTCGACCAACGCAGGCATCAGAGTTTCGGCGATGTAGCGCCCGCCGAAACGACCGTAGCGTCCGTGCCTATCCGGATAACTTTGCATTGCGAAAGAAGCTCCTGAGCTTCGCATCGTGCTTGACGCCGGGCGCTGATTCAACGCCGCTCGCCACATCGATCGCGAATGGATTAAGCGCCACTGCCGCCGCGACATTGTCGGGCGTAAGGCCGCCGGAAATGAAGACCCGGCTCAAATCGCGTCCGCGCAAACCTTCGAGCGCAATCGTCCGGCCGGCGCCGCCGTAGAGTTGCGGATGAAACCGGTCGATCAGGATGTACTCGGCGCGCGTGGGCGGAAACGGCGCGCCGTAATCCTCGGGCTTCAGTCGAATCGCGCGGATCGTCGGCACGCCCCATCCTTCAAGTGCCGCTTCATCTTCATCACCATGAAATTGGATAAGGTCGAGCCGGAGCGCGGTCATGCGCTCCGCGATGTATTCGCGCGATGCGTTGACGAACACGCCGACGATACGACATCGATCGGCAACCGCAATCCGGATCTCGCGCGCGCGATCGATCGCTATGCAGCGCGGGCTCGGCGGATGGAAGTTCAACCCGATAAAGTCCGCGCCGAGTTCGACGGCCAGCATCGCGTCCTCCACCCGAGTGACGCCGCAGATTTTGATCTTTACACTCATCGCGCGTTAACTCCGTCGAGCGCACCGGCCATCGCGGCGAGCCGCTCGCGCGGGTGTCCATCGCGCAGCAGGCTTTCGCCGATCAGAAACGCTTGCGCTCCGGCCCGGGCAAGCCGCCGGATATCGTCAGGAGAATCGATCCCGCTCTCCGCGACGATCAGCGCGCCGCCGCGATAGCCGCGCAGCAGCTCTTCGGTAACCGAAAGCGAGGTGTGGAAGGTATGCAGATCGCGGTTGTTGATTCCGAGCAATTGAGCACCGACGCGCTCAGCGCTTTCGAGCTCAGCGCGATTATGAACCTCCACCAGCGCTGCCATCTTCAGTTCGTGTGCGCATCGGGCGAGCCGCCGCATCTCGTCCTCGCCAAGCATCGCGGCAATCAGCAGGATACAATCCGCGCCCGCCGCGCGCGCTTCATAGACCTGGTACGCATCGAGCACGAAGTCCTTGCGCAGCAGCGGCAGATCGACGGTCGCGCGCACCGCCCGCAAATCTTCAAGCGTTCCTTTAAAGTGAGCGTCAGTCAGCACCGACAGCGCCGCCGCGCCTGACGAGGCGTAATCGCGCGCCACCGCCGCCGGATCGAGGCCGGGCAGGATGTCACCCTTGCTCGGCGAGGCCCGTTTGATCTCCGCGATGATGGCCGGTCGACGATTTCGGAGCGCGCTGGCGAAATCCTTCGGATGCGGTGCGCGGGCGGCTGCTGCCATCACGGCTTCGAGCGGGAGCGCGCGCCGGCGCTCGTCGACCTCGATTCGCTTGGCGGCGAAAATTCGCTCGAGCACAGACGCCATCACAATTCTCCCCGGCTCGCGCGGCGGAGCTTTTCGACAGTTTCGAGCGCGCCGCCCGCTGCGAGCACGGCGCGCGCGATCGCGATGCCAGCCTCAAAGGAAGCCGCACCGCCACCGACATAAATAGAGGCGCCGGCATTCAGCGCGAGCACATCTTGCGCCGGGCCGGGAGTGCCCGCAAGCGCGGCACGGAGCGTCTCCACCGCGTGTTCGGCATCGTTAACGGCGAGCGCCGCCCGGCTCGCGATCGACAAACCGAACGTCGCCGGCTCGATCTCGTACTCCTCGATTTCCGCGCCGCGGCGCACCTCAGCGATGTGGGTCGGAGCGCTGAGCGAAATTTCGTCGAGCCCGTCGCGTCCGTGCACCACCATCGCATGCTCCAGGTCGAGCGCCTTGAGCGCCTCGGCCATCGGACGCACCAGCCAATCCTCCGCGACCCCGAGCAATTGAAAGCGCGGGCGCGCCGGATTCGCGAGCGGCGCCATCAGGTTGAACAGCGTGCGGACCGCAAGTGCGCGGCGCAGTCCGCCGACGCGGGCGAGCACCGGATGATAGGCGGGGGCGAAGATGAAACAGATGCCGGCGGCGCGCAGGCATCGCCGCAAACCCTCCGGATCGCAATCGATCTTGATCCCGAAGCGCTCCAGTGCATCGGCTGCGCCGGAGCGTCCGCTGAAGGCGCGATTGCCATGCTTTGCGACCGGCACGCCGGCGGCCGCTGCGACCAGTGCCGCGCCGGTCGAGATGTTGAAGGTGCCGGAGTTGTCGCCGCCCGTGCCCGCGGTGTCGAGCACGCGGCCGTCATTGAGATCAACCTGGCGCGCCCGCCGCAACATCGCGCGCACGCCACCGATAAGTTCGGCGGCGCTCTCACCGCGCAACTTGAGCGCGACGATGAAGCCGGCGGCGAGCGCCTCGGGCGCTTGATCGTCAAGCATCTCACCGATCGCGCGCTCCGCCTGCTCCGGCTCAAGCCGCCGTCCCTCGACGAGCGTGAAGAATGCTTTGCGCAGGCTGGTTACCACTCCGCTGCGGGCGAGAAAGTTCGCCAGCAGATCGCGGCCGTGCCGGGTCATCAGCGAGCCGGGATCGAACTGCACGCCCTCGACAAGGTACCGGCGATGCCGCAGGCCCATTACCTCGCCTTCCGCGGTGCGCGCGCTGACGCTCAGCGTCTCGGGAATCGAATCGGGATCGACGGCCAGCGCGTGATAGCGCATCATCTCGGCCGGGCTCGGAATGCCGGCGAAGATCGTCTTGCCGTCGTGGCTCACCGAAGCGTGGCGCCCGATCATCAGATGGGAGGCGCGCACGACGCGCGCGCCGTAAGCCGCTGCGATGCACAGGTTGCCCAGCGCGACGCCGAGAATCGGCACGTCGGCGCCGAACTCGCGGACCACCTCGACCGAGAGGCCCGCGCGCTCGGGCGCGCCCGCACCGGGTCCGATCACGATTGCGTCGGGACCGAGCGCGCGCACGCCGGCGAGATCGATCGCGTCGCTCGCTTGCACGATCGGCTCAGCGCCCAGCTCGGCCATCCGCTGCGCGAGATTCCAGGCCATCGAGTCGTGATTGTCGATTACGAGCACGCGCGCCATCGCTACTCCTGCGCGCCGCCGTTCTCGAATTCGCGCGCCGCCGCGATCGCACGTCCGATCGCGCGCGCCTGTCCCAGCGAACTTTCGAATGCCGCCGCGGGATCGCTTTCCGGGCTGATCGGCTCGGCGGCGCGGAGGTGAAGGCGTCCATCGCGCACCAGCATCGTGCGCGAGGCAATCGCGGTGTCGAGGTTCCCGACGAAACTGAAGTAGCCGACCGCGCCGAAGAAGATTCCGCGCCGTCCCGGCTCGAGTTGATCGACAAGTTCGAGGGCGCGCCGGCGCGGCAGCCCCGACGCGCCGCCCGGCGGAAACGCGGCGCTAAAGGCGTCGAGGGCGTCGGCGCCTTCGCGCAGGATTCCGCGCATGTTCGAGACCATCAGCATTTCATCGGCGTAGCGCTCGACGGTCATCAGCTCGGTGACTTCGATCGATCCGACCCGTGCGATGCGCCCGAGGTCGCCGCGCGCCGCATCGACAAGCGTCAGATGAGCCGCACGATCGATCTGATCGGCGAGCATCTGGCTTTCCAGGCTGCGATCCTCGGCGTCGCTCGCGCCGCGCGGACGCCATCCCGCGGTCGGACGCAGAGTCACCTCGCGCCCTTCCACGCGCACCATCGACTCGGGCGACGCGCCGACGATTGTCTCATCGCCAAGGCGCAGGTAGAACATGTAAGGCGAAGGACTGATTGCGCGCAGGCCGCGATAGAGATTGAACGGATGCGCCGCGAGCGGCGCTTCGAAACGCACGCTCGGCACGATCCGGAGCGCTTCACCGGCGACAATCTGTTCGCGCGCGCGGCTCATCGCCGCGACGTAGTCGGCGCGCGATCCGCCGACCATGGCCGGCTCGTACGGTCCGCCACGACGGTGCGAGAGAGCCGGCGTACGCGGCAGGCCGGCGAGCCGGGCGATGAGATTTTCAATCTTCTTCTCTGCGCTCGCATAGGCGGCACGGATAGAACCGAAGCCGTCCAGCACGACGTTGGCGATGAGCTTAATCTTCTGGCTCAGGTTGTCGAACACGAGCACCGTGTCGGTAAAAGTGAGACACATCTCCGGCGTTTCCAATCCCGGATGACCTGACGCCAGGCCTTCTATCGCGAGCGCCAAGTCATACGAGAGAAACCCGACCGCGCCGCCGAAGAAGCGCGGCAGATACGGCAGTTCGGGCGCGCGATAACGAGCGAGCTCGCGGCGAATCTCCGCGATCGGGTCGCCTGCGCGGCGAATTTCCGGAGTCCCGCCATGCGGGGGAATCAGCTCCATGCGCCCGCCCTTAAGCTTCATCACCAGCGACGGTTCCGCGCCGAGAAAGCTGTAACGCGCCCATTTCTCGCCGCCGGTCAGGCTTTCGAGCAGAAACGAGTAATCGCGCTCGCCGGCGATTTTCAGAAAGGCCGAGACCGGCGTCTCCAGGTCCGCCGCGATTTCGCGGCACACCGGAATCAGGTTGAAGCCCCGCTTCGCCAGGGTTTCGAACTCGCTCACATCAGGTCTCAGCATCGCTTCGTCGCCGGGTCAGCCATTCGGACAGTCCATCTCCATGCAATAAAAAAGGCCGCGAGGCATCGTGCCCGCGGCCTTCGATTACGTTCTCCGAGTTCGATTAGACGAGCGGCGCGCGAGCGGATCCCTCGGCATCGAGTCGCCAGACCCACCAGCTTGCAGCATGTCCAATCCGATTCATCGCAGTACTATTGACTATCGACCATGTGCCGGTCTGTCAAGGCGGTTTCGGTAAAGCCGTGCTATACGAATGACCGAGGCGGGCCGTCAAGCTCGGACCATCAATTCGTGGAGGAGCGCATCATGAGCGATCAACCGAGGCAGGTTGCCGGAGTCGCGACCAGGATGATCTTCGAGAACGACGACGTGAAAGTGTGGGAGATGGACGTGGCGGCGGGCGAGCGCTTCCCGCATCATCATCATGCGCTCGAATACCTCTTCTATGTAACAGCGCCGGCGGTGCTGACCGTCAGTCGTCACGGCGTCGAGCCGTACAACATCGATGCGCACGAACGCGCCGTTTACACCTATCCAGGCAACAAGTCCGAGACCTTCATCAACAACGGTCCCGGCCCCTATCGCGAAGTATTGGTTGAACTCAAGCGTCCCGCGCGCGCCGAGCAGAAGTCGATGAGCTTCGCCAAGTGCGAGGCTCTGGTGGGACAGCGGCCGACCCCGGGCACCGTGCGGATTCTCGAGAACGACCGCGTCGCGATTTCAGAAACGATGCTCGCGCCGGAAGAGGAAGCGATCATCGCGAGCGAGCGCGATTCGGTAACCTACGTCCTGCAGGGTGCCCGGGTGGGCGTCGCCGAACCGGCGGCAGCCGGCGATGCGCGGATCAGCGAGGAAGACCGGCGCGACCACAGCGTGCATTGGCAACCCGCCGGGATGGCGCGCAAACTAAAGAACCTGGGAAGCACGAATTACCGCCATCTGACGATCGAACTCAAATGAGCGCAGGCACCGGTGCAAATTAACCTGACGCTTTAACTCTTCGTTAACCAAGATAAACCCCGGAGAGGATTTGAAACCCCCTGTCCTCCCGCCGCTGATGACGGTCAAGGCTCCCGCGCAACTGGAGCCTGACGAGATTCGGAAGATCGATCATTACGCGCTTTGGGCTGCGGGGGAGGCTAAGATGTGAAGGTTCGCGAGGCTATTGCGATGCTCCATGCTGATGGATGGTTTCTGGTTGCGACGCGCGGCAGCCATCGCCAATTTAGGCATCCGAGCAAAGCCGGGCGCGTTACGGTCGCCGGCAAGCCGTCTGACGATCTCGCGCCCGGCACGTTGAACAGCATTTTGAAGCAGGCTCAAATCAAACGAGGGCACTAATATGCGGTACGCGGTAGTAATCGAAAAGGCGGACGGAAATTACTCGGCCTACGTGCCGGACCTGCCCGGATGCGTCGCAACCGGCGCATCGGTCGAGGAAGTTGAACACGAAATAAAAGAAGCGATCCGCTTCCACCTCGACGGTCTTCGCCAAGATGGCGCGCCCATCCCACAGCCGTCGGCGGTATGTGAGTACGTCGAGGCATAAGCGCCGGAGTTGGCAACCCAACAGTGGGAGGTATATGGAGCCGTGAAACAATTCGAGTTGCGTGATGGAAGTGGGTGCCTTTGGGCGACTCTGAAACTCGGGACCGCTGGTCCAGCCATCATAAGTAATCGTCAAGACGACGCCTCTGTGCGGCACTGTCCGCCTCTGTATCAGCATGACTCGAAAGGGGAGAAGCTCTGGGTTACGAACGTCCAAGGTGGCATCGCATTCTGCGGAAGCAACGGCGAAATTCGCGGACGCATCGCCCGGCGTGCCGGCCGAATTGACGAACTCAATATAGATGACCAGAGCAGCGCGTTCCAAAGTAGCGCCGGTCTCTACGTTGTTTTGAGTGACGAGCCTGGTTCTCTCTAGCAGGGCAGCCGATTAAGCCGGGTGGCATCGCCCTAGTACTGAGGCTCGGACGCTAAGTTGGTTCCTAAGTCCTGGCTGGCGGAGGTGAATTCTTTGATCTAGTGTCCGTAGGCGGCGTCGTACTGGGCGCGCAAACGGTCCTGAGCGGCGCGGGCCTCTTCCGCAGTCGCAAAGGGACCGACTCTCACTCTGTACCAGGTCTGCCCTGCGACCATCGAGGGCACGATAGTGGGCGTGTAGCCGAGCCGGCGCAAACGAGCCGCCATCTGCTGCGCGCCGGCGTTGTCCATCACGGCATCGATCTGGATGTTATACGGATGCCGCCGAGCGAGCGGAGCAGGCTCCGTTGCCGCGACCTTCGCAGGCGGCGTGGAAGCAACTCCCGGCGTTCGCGCTCCCACTGCAGGTACTGGATTCGACGGCGCGCGCTGCTGGTCCGCGTCGGTGCTCGCCTCCTCCTCTTCGGGCGGGGACGACGGCGGGACCGAGGCTTCTTCCGGCGTCTCTTCGGCCGGCGGCGGCGGTTGAGCCGCGGCGCGGGCGGCAGCGGCGCTGCGCGCGCTCACCGATGCAACAGCAGGCGGAGCGACCGTAGTTGCGCCGGCGGCAAGCGCGGGCGATGCTGCGGAACGCGGAGTTGTCGCCGCGGCCTGCGGGCTGGGCAGCGGGAAGTTTGTTGCGAGTTGGCTTGAATCGACCTGATTCTGCCGCGCCATCTCGTAGCCGGCAATCAAGCCAAGCGCGAACACGGTCCCGGAGAGGGCCACCAGCCCGACCAGGAACAGCAAGGCACCACCGGCTCTAATCTCGAATCGCATCCGCTTCTCTCACATCCGCTCGGGCGCGTTCACCCCAATCAACTGAAGACCGTTGCGGAGCGCATCCATCAACAGTGCCGCCAGGTAAAGCCGCGCCATCGTCAAGGATTGGTCGGCTCCAATTATACGATTGGCCGGCTTGTTGTAATAGCGATGGAACTCGCCGGCCAATTCCAGCAAATAAAACGGAATGCGATGGGGTTCGAGTTCAATTGTCGCTGCCTCGATCACCTCCGGCAGTCCAACCGCGAGCTTCGCCAGGCCCAGCTCCTCGTCGGAGAGGAGCGCCAGGTCGGCATCGGCATCGGGCGCCGGCCGCTGATAACCCGCCTTCTCGGCCTCGCGAAAGACGCTCGCGAGCCGCGCGTGCGCGTACTGGACGTAGAACACCGGATTCTCGGGCGCCTGGCGCTTGGCCAGATCGAGATCGAAATCAAGATGACTATCGCTCTTGCGGAACAGAAAGAAGAACCGCACGACGTCCGCGCCGACCTCATCGATCAGCTCGTCGAGTGTGACGTAAGTCGCCTTGCGGGTAGACATTTTCACCTTCTCGCCGCCGCGCGTGAGCGTGACGAACTGATAGATGATCGCGCGGATCGATGCCGTGTCGTGACCGAGCGCGCGCACGGCCGCGATCACCTCATTGTGCTCGGCAATATGGTCTGCGCCGAAAACGTCGATTATCAGGTCGAAGCCGCGCTTGAGCTTGTCGATGTGGTACGCGATGTCGGGTGTCCGATAGGTCGGCTCTCCGGTCTTGCGGACCAGAACCGCGTCCTTCGGCAGGCCGAGCGGCTCGCCTCGCAGCCATACTGCGCCCTCGTACTCGGCGATCAGCCCGCGTTCGCGAAGCCCCGCGAGTGCGGCGTCGACCGCGCCGCCGCGAATCAGATCGAGTTCGTTGGTGTAGACATCGAAGCGTACGCCAAGCCGCGCACAAGTTTTGCGAATGTCGGCGAAAATCGCGTCAACCGCCGCGGTCCGAAACGGTTCGAGATCCCCCTGATCGGCGAGCTCATCGCCGCGGCTTTCTTTGAGCGCATGCGCGATGTCGCGAATGTAATCGCCCTGGTAGCCATCTTCGGGGAACGATACCTCGCGGCCAAGCTCCTCGAGATAACGCGCGCGGACCGATTCGCCGAGCAGCTTCATCTGTCGCCCGCCGTCGTTGAAATAGTACTCGCGCGTGGTCGCGTAGCCGGTCGCCTCGTGCAGCCGCGCGATCGTATCGCCAAGCACGGCATTGCGTCCGTGGCCGACAGTGAGCGGTCCGGTGGGATTGGCGGAGAGGAATTCGACCTGGACTTTGCGTCCGTCGCCGATTTGAGGACGCCAGAACGCAGCGCCGTCGCGCATCGCGCGTCGGATTTCGCCCTGCCAGAACGCCGGCGCCATCCGAAAGTTGATGAAACCTGGACCAGCAGCGCGCGCTTCAAGCACCTGATGTCCAAGCACGATGTGCTCCAGGATGATCTCTGCGATCGCACGCGGCGGCTGTCCCTCGCTCCGCGCCATCGCAAGCGCAAGGTTGGTTGCGATGTCGCCATGGGCGGGATCGCGCGGCGCTTCCAGACCGATCATCGTCGGAATCGACTTGAGTTTGCCGTGAGCGTGCGCCTTTTCGAGCGCAGCCTTGAGCATCGCTAGGATGATTTGCTTCATCAGAGAGGCAAGCCGTATGGCGCAATCGTGGCAGATAGCCCGAGCCGTGTTAAGGTGCATCCATCGGCTGACGGATCACTATCCAGAAAGCGCAGCGTTTCGCGGACACGGAGGAACCAATGGATCTCGGACTTGGCGGCAAAATCGCGATCGTCACGGGCGGCAGCAAAGGCATCGGGCGCGCTACCGTCCTGCGAATGCTCGAAGAAGGGGCGCGTGTGCTCGCCTGCGCGCGCGGACGCGAGGGCCTCGACGAACTCGCGGGCCTCGCGCGGAGGATCGAAAACGGAAGGCTCGTGACGCTGCAGGCCGACATGAGCAATCCCGGCCAGATCGCGATGACCGTCGAACGGGCGCTCGCCGAATTCGGGCGTATCGACATCCTGGTGAACAACGCCGGAAGCGCGCGGCTCGGACGGTTGTCGGAGGTTTCCGACGAGGCCTGGATAGAGGATTACACCCTGAAATTTTTCGGGTATGTCCGGATGGCCCGCGCGGTGATGCCGCATCTGCAGAAGCAGCGCTCGGGCGTGATCGTGAACGTCATCGGAGTGGGCGGCCTGATGCCCTCGGCGGGGTACCTGACCGGCGGCTCGGCGAACGCTGCCTTGAATCATTTCACCAAGGCACTCGCCGATGAGGGCGCGCCGTTTGGCGTACGCGCGGTGGGCGTCAACCCGGGTCCGATCGAGACCGATCGCTATCGTGGTTTCGTCCGGCCCAAGGAGGCGCGCTCCGAGGCGGACGCCGAGCGCATCATTGCCGAGGCCCTCAAGGCGAGCACCCCGATGGGCCGTGCGGGCAAGCCGGAAGAAGTGGCCGATCTGGTTGCGTTTCTCGCTTCGGATCGCGCTTCATTTATCACCGGAACCAGTGTAGCAATCGATGGCGGCAAGAACTGCAACAGTTTGGCAAATTAGAACCGTCGAAAGCGGGCGTATTTTATTCAAAATCGCCGAAATTCGCCCAAGCCGCTCACGCCCGTTTGCGTCTCAATTCTAGAGGGTCTATAAGCTGATTAGAGTGAGGCTCCCCGCGGCAAGTTAGTGGAGGGTGCCATGTATCAGTTTCTGGACGCCGTACAAGATTCGTTCTACAACCTGACCAGCTACTGGAACGCTCTGCCGGACGCTGATCGCGCCGGCGCTTCGTTTATCGGTGGACTGGTGCTGGTCGCGATGTGCATCAAAGATCGCGATGTCGAATATGGCTCGGTTGCGATGGGCCTCGGCGCCATCCTGATGTTCGCGTACGCGCTCTCGCTCACGATCAGTTTGCTGTAAGATTTCCCCATTTCGCACTCGCCTTTTACGATACAGTCGGTCTACCAATCGGATTCAAGGAATTCAGCGATACCGATGTAATCGCACGCCAACGACTGCAGGAGCACTACAAGTATCCGGAGCGTTTTGGCCAGGAACATTTCTTCACGGGGGACGTGGCGATCGTCGCATGGCGCAAGCTCGCCTCACGCTTTAATCGCGACATCCAGGAGCCGCCGGTTCCATAATCGACTAGGTCGGCTCCACTAGCGGAGGTCTTATGGGCCAGATCGTTTTTGTCGCAGCGATGAGTCATACCGCGCAGATGATTTGCGCAGCCGACGCGCTCGACGAAAGGCAGAGCCGGGACATTTACGGCGCGTGGCGCACGCTGAGGGCACGGCTTGAAGAAGCGCATCCCGATGCGCTGATTGTCGCCGCCTCCGACCATTTCAAGACTTTTCATCTTGACGACATGCCGGCGTTCTCGGTCGGCATCGGCGACAAGACCCGCGCATGGGGCGAAGCCGGAGTGCCGAAGTACGAAATCCCGATGCATCGCGAGCTCGGCGAGGCACTCGTCGATGGGCTGCTCAATGAGGGCTTCGACGTCGCCTACTCGCGCGACATGCCGCTCGATCATGGCTTCGCCTGCCCGCTCCATTTCATCACGCCCAAAATGAGCGTTCCAATCGTGCCGATTTTCATAAACTGCTTCGCGCCGCCGCTGCCGGCAATGCGTCGCTGTCTCGGGCTGGGCCAGGCGATCGCGAAGCTCGTCATGAGGTCGACCGCCGCCAGCCGTGTTGCGATTATTGGAACCGGCGGCCTATCACACTGGCTGCCGCTTCCGCGCTTCGGCGCCGGCGCGAACGAAGACGACGAGAAAATTATCGCCGCGATGATGCACGCGGGGGACGACGACACCTATTCGCAAATCCTCTACCGGCGCATCGGGCAGATCTCGCAGGCCGGGACCGCGCGCGTCAATGAGAAGTTCGACCACGAAGTGATGAACGCGCTCGGTTCGGGCAACGCCGCGGCGCTAGCCGAGCGCGGCACCGACTGGGTCGAGGAGCACGGCGGCAACGCCGGCCAGGAGATTCGCAACTGGATTTTCGCGGCAGGCGCCGCCGGGGACCACCTTGCGGAGGTCATCGCCTATCAGCCGGTGCCGCGCTGGCTCACAGGCATCGGCTTCATGCAGTGGCGGATCTGATCGGCTTCACGACTTGCGCCGCCGCGTTTCCCATTCCGGCGCGCGGTTGAGCGTCGGAAAGCCGGATCCGAGCTGAATCAGAACGCCGTGGGCGCTGCGCGGCGAGATGAAGGCCTCGCAAGAGCCGGACGAGAATTCGTGCTCATCGACGATCCGTACGCCGCGCTCCTTGAGCTCCGGCAGGCGCTCGCGGAGGTCGGGAACCTCGAAGGTCAGATGATGCAGTCCCTCGCCGCGTTTGCCCAGAAATTTATGCAGAAACGATTCTTCGCCCAGCGGCTCGAGCAACTCGAGCGAAAGGCCGTTGAGATCGAGCGCTACCAGCCGCCATCCCGCCTCCGGGTTCTCAACTTCGAAATCGAAACTCGCGCCAAGCACCTCTTCGAAGAACTTGCGGGCCTTCGCGATGCTCCGCACGGCGATGCCGATATGATCGAGTTTGCCGATCGGTCGCTTGTCCGCCATACGACTTTCCTAGCATGAGCGGCAAACGAAAGCCGACCCTGTGGAAGAAGCCTTTGCTGGTGAGGGTCTACGAGGCAATCGGCGCGCTCGCCAAAGGCCGAAGACACACGGGCGCAGCGCGTCGACCTCCCGACGCAGAATTACTGCGGCGCCGGGGGCCTCAGAACAACGTGTAGATGAACGGGCTGACGGCGGAGTATTGCGCGACCGCGATCAGCAGGCCGATCAACAGCAGCGAGGCGATCAGGGGAATCAGCCAGAACTTTTTGCGCTCCCGGGCGAAGCCCCAAAGATCTTTCAGCAACTCGAACATCGAATACCTTATATACGTTCGCCGCGCCTGCGGCGAGATTTTCTCGCACGAAGGCGGAGGAAAGCAATCGTCAGTTCATCATTTCTTATTGACGATGTTGCGTGAGATTAGATAAACCATGAGCCATCCGGCAGCGGCAACGAATCGGAGCTAATCTTCGGGATTGCCTGACGGGAGGGAACGCGAGAGCGCCATGGAAGTTACGGCTCATGACATCCTGTTGATCGGCGGCGGCGGCGCCGGGCTGCGCGCCGCAATCGCTATCGCCGAGGCCGATCCCCGGCTCAATCTCGCCGTGGTCTCGAAGGTCTACCCGATGCGCAGCCATACGGTGTCGGCCGAGGGCGGCGCGGCAGCGGTGATTGCCGCCAACGACACGATCGACGAGCACGCCTACGACACCATCTCCGGAAGCGACTGGCTCGCCGATCAGGATGCGGTTGAAATCTTCGTCAACAATGTGACCCACGAGATGCTTCGGTTGGAGCATTGGGGATGCCCATGGAGCCGCGAACCTGACGGGCGCATCGCGGTGCGTCCATTTGGCGGAATGAAAAAGGAGCGCACCTGGTTCGCCGCCGACAAGACCGGCTTTCACATGCTTCACTCGCTGTTCCAGACCTCCCTCAAGTACGGCGAGATCAAGCGCTACGACGAAACCTTCGCTACCCGATTGCTGGTCGACGACGGCGTGGTCGGCGGCGTGGTCGCGATCGAGCTTGCGACCGGCAAGATTCGCGCGATCATGGCCAAAGCGGTCATCCTCTGCACGGGCGGATGCGGCCGCGTTTTTCCGTTCACGACCAATGCGAACATCTGTACCGGCGACGGCATGGCGCTCGCATTTCGCGCCGGCGCTCCCCTCAAAGACATGGAGATGGTGCAGTACCATCCGACCGGCCTGCCGCAGACCGGCATCCTCATCACCGAGGCAACGCGCGGCGAGGGCGGATGGCTGGTCAACAAGGACGGCTATCGCTACCTGCAGGATTATGACCTCGGCAAGCCGACCCCGACGCCGGTGTTTCGCAGCATGGAGCTTGGCCCGCGCGATCGGCTCTCGCAGGCGTTCGTAAAGGAGATGGAAAAGGGACGGACGCTAAAGGGCCCCTACGGCGATTACGTCCATCTCGATCTGCGCCATCTTGGCGAGAAAAAGATCGACGAGAAGCTGCCGATGGTCCGCGAGCTGTGCCGCAACTACGCGAATATCGATCCGGTCCACCAGATGATCCCGGTGCGGCCGGTCGTCCACTATATGATGGGCGGTATATCGACCGATTCGAGCGGCGCCACTCCCCTCAAGGGACTCTACGCCGCGGGCGAGGCCGCCTGCGTGAGCATGAACGGTGCGAATCGGCTCGGCTCGAATTCGCTCGGTGAGCTGCTGGTGTTCGGAGCGCGCGCCGGAACGTCGGCGGCCCAGTATGCGAGCGGCGCGCGCAGGCCGTCGGATCGGCTGCTGGCGCAGGCCGCCGACGAAGAGCGGCGAATCGAGCGCGAGTATCTGAATCGCAACAGCGGGCGCGAGCGGATCGCGAAACTGCGCGAAGAGATGCAGCATGCGATGGAATCGGCGTGCGGGATCTATCGGACGCGTCAGACGCTGGAGGAAGGCGCGGCGAAACTCGCGGAGCTCAAGCAGCGCTTCGGCGGCATCACGCTCGACGATCACAGCCGCACCTTCAATACGCAGTTGATGGCGGCGCTCGAGCTCTCCGGGATGCTGGAAGTGGCGGAATCGATGGTGCATGCGGCGCTCTGGCGCGAGGAGTCGCGCGGCGCCCATCAGCGCACCGATTTTCCGAAGCGCGACGATCAGAAGTTCCTCGCCCATTCAATCGCCCATCGCAACGCCGAGGGACCGCCGCGCATCGAATCGTTACCGGTCACAATCACCCGCTGGCCGCCGGGCGAGCGGGTGTACGGAAGGTAGGAGCATGGCCGACAAGATCACGCTGGAGGTCGCGCGCTACTCGCCGGAGCAGGACGGCGAGCCGCGTTTCGATCGCTACGAGGTGCCGCTGATCGAGAACTGGATGGTCCTCGATGCGCTCAATTACATCAAGGATCAACTCGACGGCACGGTGACTTTCCGCTGGTCCTGCCGGATGGGAATCTGCGGCAGTTGCGGGATGGTGGTGAACGGCCACGAGCGGCTGACCTGCGAGACCCTGCTGGCTGACTATTTACCGGGCCCGATTCGGGTCGAACCGCTGCGCCATTTTCCGGTGATGCGCGACCTGGTCGTCGACCTCTCGGATTTCATGGAGAAGCTGGAGCGCGTCAAGCCGTGGATTATCCGGCAGCCGGGCGCGCCGGAGCCGAGCCGCGAATTTATTCAGACCCCCGAACAGCTTGCGGAGTACAAGCAGTACAGCCTCTGCATCAACTGCGTGCTCTGCTATTCGGCCTGCCCGGTGTACGGACTCGATCCGCATTTCATCGGACCGGCGGCGTCCGCCCTGTCACTGCGCTACAACCTCGATTCGCGCGACCAGGGCGCCGAACAACGCCTGGATGTGATGGCGCAGCACGACGGCGTATGGGACTGCACGGTGATTGGTGAGTGCTCGGTGGTTTGCCCCAAGCACGTCGATCCGTCGCTGGCGATCCAGGAGTACAAAATCTCAGCGACCAAGGCCTGGTTCAAAAACCTGCTGATGCCCGGGGGAGGGAAGTAAGCGATGCCCAGCGCGGTGCCGCGGTACAGACCCTACGAGCGCCGGATGCCGCTCCTTTGGTGGCTCCAGCGATGGAACTACACTTGGTTCATCCTGCGCGAACTGTCGAGCGCGTTCGTGGCATGGTGGGTGGTCGTGACGCTGATACAGATCGCGTCGATTCTTGAGGGGCCGCAGGCGTACGCAGCCTTTCAGGCCTGGATGGCCCAGCCGCTGTTGATCATCGTCAATATCGTCTCGTTTATTTTCATACTGTTTCACACGCTAAGCTGGTTCCGGCTGGTGCCACAGGCAATGCTGCCGCGGATTGGCGGCAAGCGCACGTCGGCAGTGATGACCGGCGCGCCGATGTACGTCGTATGGGCGGTGGCATCGGTAGTCGTCGCCTGCTTCGCATTGGGGGTGTTCTGATGGCCAGGCGGTCGGCTGAATCGCTACCGTGGTCGCTGTTTGGAGCGGGCGGATTCATGGTCGCGTTTTTCTTTCCGATCCATATCCTGCTCTTCGGCATTCTGATTCCGCTTGGATTAATCGCCGCGCCGACGCACACCGGGATGCTCGCGTTGGTGAACCATCCGCTGACCCGTCTCTACCTGTTCGGCTTTTGCGCGCTCGGTCTTCTGCACGCCGCTCATCGTCTGCGCTTCACGCTTTCGGACATGCTGCGGCTGAAGCATCTCGATACGCTGCTCGGTGTGCTCGCTTACGGAGCGGCGCTGGTCGGGGTCGCGGTTACGATCGATCTGCTGATCTAGTCGGCTGAACGTGCTCTGGAGTTGCGGGACCTGCGCATCGCGCGGCAACCGTCGCGATGCGGTTGCGCGCGAACTCCATCAGCATCAGTCCCCGCGTTTCGGGAGGGATCGAAGCGGGGGACGTCAAGAGCTCGTCTGGATACGGAAAAAAGATTTTTTCGGCAAGCTCCCGACAGCGATTGATCAGCGGTTCGACGGCGCCGTAGGAGGAATAAAGTCCCACTGCCAGGTCTCCGTTGGCTACTTGCCCGAGCCATACTCCGCAGCAGTACTTGCCCCCCGCATCGACGAGGCTCTTGGCGACTACGAAGCGCGCCTGGGTTTCATTTCCAATCCGCCAGGCGCGCGGCAGCATCCCGCGTTGCTCCGCAATCACCGGATTAAGGTCGGAAGGATTGTTTCCCGCCGACGTCCAGTGCGCCGCGGCCAGTACCAAACGATCAAATAAGGCTGAGGCAGCTCTGGCTCTCATCTGAGCCGCCGTCAGCTTCGAGTATGGAAACAGCGCTGCCTGGTCGAGGCGGCAGATGGTTACTCCGCCGACCTTCTGGTTCGTGGCATGCATCGATACGAGCAGTTTGATCCAGTCGTCGGCGTCGGGATCCTGGTTCGCGATCGCCACCGCGTGCGTCGCGTGATGCGCCATGAAGGCGCCAAGCTGCGCGGGGGCGTCCGGCACATAGGTTGGATTAAGGAAAGCATCGTAGATGGGCCACTGCTCAAAATTGGGCGGCGCGAAGGCCGTCCAGCCGCCGACCATGCGAAAATTCATTCCGCTCTCCGCCTGCCAGAGCATGCTGTTACCGCGGATGCCGAACGGCAGCACCAATACGTTCTCATCCGGAGCGAAATACCGGGCGGAGATTCCAGACTTGAAAAACACCGGCGTATCGTCCGCCGTAGTCCAGAAACTTGCGGAGAGATTGGGCACTGTGACCGCGACCAGCGATGCCGCGATGGCGATATTCATCGCAGCGCCGAGGCGGTTGGTCGCGAACCATATTGAGGTGATTATTGCCAGCAGCAGAAACACATAAACCATGAACCGGGCCGGGAGTGCTTTATCGAGCAGCGGGAAAAACCGAAAAGCTTTGAACGGACCTCCGCAATAAACCACGCCACCTATATGAAGCAGCGGACCCAAAGCGATCACCGCCATCAGGATGCACAAATCGACCAGCAGCTTGCCGACCGGCTCGCGCCAACGATGCCACGCATAAATTGCGAAGATGATGATCGATGGTAATCCCAGGTAACCGCCGACTTCTCCCGGACCGTATTTGCAAAATGGAGCGGCTATCCGGGCGATAAAAGGGACAGTTCCAAGCTCGCTGGTCGGCGCAGGGACCAAAAAGTTGAGCAGATCGCAAGAATACGCTTCGGCGGACCAGATCGGCCCGTGCTGCCATGGAAGAGCAAACAGGTAGTAGAGATAGGGGCTCAACAGGAGCATCGCGAACGCGTAGGCGCAGACGACTGGAAGAATCAGGCTCAACACTTTCCGCCGGGTATCCGGCGGCGTGAACGACCATGCGAGAAATAACGCCATTGCGCCGACCGCGGTCATTGTTGCGAAGATTTCGATGGATATCAGGAACTCGGCGATCAAGATGGCGGTCGCGGCAATGACGAACTTCCATCGTGAGACTTCGCCGTTCATCGCGCGCAGAAAGAGCAGCACGCCCAGCGGCAGTGGAAAAACCAGGCTCAAATGCGGTCGGCCCAGGTTCGCGCCGAGCATGTAGGCCGAGAACCCGAACACGTAACCCCCGATTAGCGCAGACCACCAGCTACCGCTGATGCGCCTGCAGAGCAGGAACGCGGCCCATCCGGCAAGCGGCGAGGCAAGCAAGCTGATCAGATTGAAGGCAGCGAGCGGCCCGGCGATCCACGTGACCGGCGCAGCGACAAGGCTGGGCAATGGTAATGCGGTCATCCAGGCGAGATTCAGACCATCGGGGGCCCAGACCAATTTCGTTAAAAATGGATTCTGTCCGTGGATGAGCGCGTGCGGCCACCACGCTATCGCCCAGATGAAAGCTGTCGGGTCACTGCCCTGTCCAATGTAAACCTCGCGGAAGTGCCCAATCAGTGCGCGGCCGAGGGTGATGATGGCGAAAGCCAAATAGATCGAAAAAGCGAGGACTCCGTAGCGATCGATCGGATGCCGGATTGACGCTGGTTCGCCTCGCCCTGACAAAGCCGACTCAGATTATGACAGCGGATGATCGCCGACAATACTGACCGTCGGATAGCCCTTCTCCAGTGTTTTCAACAGCACTCAAATATTGATAAATTTATCAATATTTTGATATGATATGTAAAAAATTGTTTACATTATAAATTTTATGATTTTGCACATAATTTTTCTCCGCATGAAGCGGAGTTGTCCCAAGGCTGGGACAGCTGAGACATGAAATCCCTAGCTGATCTGAAATTCGGACGGCTTTTCGGACTGAACACTTGTGGCATGGATTGTGCGTTAAAACCCAACTAAGCTAAACGCTGACCGATTGGCACAGAATATCTGGAATGGTTGTGATACCACCCATCCAAACTCTGTTGCGGTCGGAAAAGACAACCAATGATGGAGGAAGGGAAATGAGCGAGTTCGTAACACGTCTGTATGTGCGGGTTAGTGAGAGCAAGGGCCAGACCATGACGGAATATGCCCTGATTCTCGCCACTATCGCCGTGGCAGCTTACCTGGCCTACAAGGGTCTCGGCACGAGCATCAGTACGCTCGCGACCAACGTCGCGGCCGACCTATAAGCGTCCGGTGTCCGGCGGCGGGGCATGGGTTCCGCCGCCACGCACCCACTGGCCGCTCGGGTTCCTGAGGTCGGCAGCATCGCGACGGATAGCCCGGGTTGGACGGCAATAATCTGTCCTGTTTGCCGTTTTTTGGCCGGTTTGGATTTTGAGAGTCGGCCCGAAAGGGGTGCTCTCTGGAGGTTGCGGAATTCACTCCCAATACGGCGGAGAGAACCGGCAAACTTTGATCCTAATCATTAGTAGGGTGAAAAGTGTCTGTGCTGTGATTGGCGACGCCTCAGGAGAGCCTATGTTTGGAGGAAAGGAAATGAGCGAACTCGCAATGCGTCTGTATGTGCGGGTTAGTGAGAGCAAGGGCCAGACCATGACGGAATATGCCCTGATTCTCGCTACTATCGCCGTGGCAGCTTACTTGGCCTACGAGGGTCTCGGCACAAGCATCAGCACGCTCGCGACCAACGTCGCGGCCGATCTGTAGGCGCCGGTCCCTGGTAACGGGTAGCATAGCGATGGATAGGACGGTTTGGACGGCGATAACATGTTCGCTTCGCCGTTTTTTTTCCAGTTTCGATCTTGAGAGTCCGCCTGAAAGGGGTACTCTCTTTGAAGGGTTGCGGAACTTTCCGTCACGGACGTTGGACGGAGCCGCCGCTTGGTTCGATCCTGTTGCCTGCGGGGAGAAGCTTACTGGCCATGACTGACGACGCCTCTGGAGAGCGCCTATGTTTGGATGGGTCATAAAAAATTTCGTTCGCCTCCACGGGTTTCGGCGGGGGCAAACGATGACTGAGTACGTGATGGTATTGGTGACGATCGCCATCGCTGCGGTCGTCGCTTATCAGAGCTTCGGCACTTCAATCAGTGCCGACGTGACTGCAATAGCGGGAGACCTGTAGCCGTAAACGATTCAACCCGATCGCCGGAGTGAACTCGATGAGTCGCAGCCGTATCACCAAACGCGGATTTCGTGGGCGCGGCCAGGCGATGGTCGAATTCGCGCTGACCGCGGTCGTCGCACTGCTGGTTCTATTCCTCGGCATCCAGTTCGCGCTGCTCGGACAGGCCGCACTCGCCGTCGGACAGCTCGCTTACCAGGGCGCGCGTTATGCGTCGATCAATCCGACCCTGAACAACGCCACCGTTATTTCCTGGATGCGCGGGGTGGCTTCGCCCACCATCGCCAATTCAGACAATACGATCCTGAATATCACCATCAACCCGGACGCGACGCGCCCGGTCTACGGGACCGTGACCGTTACCGTTACCCTGAATCCGGTCAAGCAGAAATTGGTGCTGCTGCCGAATCCGTTCTTCGGGATTAACTTCAGCACGATGATAACCAGCACCCAGAGTGCGATGGTGGACTAAGGAGGAAGTGGTGGACAGGGAGGGAGCAAAATGAGACGCCCGACGCTGTATGTGGTGGTGGCTGCGCTCGCGGCGATGATCGCCGCGATCATCGTTTACTCGGCGCTGAAAAAACGCGAAGCCGAGGTCGAACGCGCAATGGTGAAGTCGGTTGAGATCGTCGTCGCCGCGCATGATCTTCCGCTCGGCACCAAGATCGATCCGGGTTCGGTCAAGCTCGCGCGCTGGTCGCGCGACAGCGTACCGCCCGGCGCTTTCACCGATCCGGCCGCGGTGATGAACACCTTCGTCAAGGATTCCTTCGTCACCAACGAGCCAGTGGTGGCCGACAAGCTTTATGTCGGGACGCGCACTGCCGGCGTGATGCCGTTGTTGATTCCGGTCGGGATGCGCGCCATGTCGGTGCCGGTGGATGAAGTCAGCGACATCTCGGGGTTTGTGCTGCCACGCACTCACGTCGACGTGCTGGTCGCGATTCCGGGCAGCGGCCCGAATGAAAAACCATTTTCCAAGATCGTACTCCAGAACGTCGAAGTCTTGGCAGTCGCTCAGGAGATCGAGCATTCGAAGGATCAACCGCAACTCGTGAAAGTCGTGACGCTTCTGGTCACCCCCGAACAGGCGGAACGGCTAGCGCTTGCATCGCGCGAGGGCACGCTCCACCTGGTGATGCGCTCGTACAGTGATCAGCAGATCGTCGCTACCAAGGGCGCAAGCCTGAGCGACTTGATCGGCTCAGTCAGCGGAAATCAGAACGACAATGCCGGCGCCGCCACGCTACCGATGCCGGTGCGGACGGCCTATCGGCGGCCGGTCCCGGCTATACGAGTCGAGGTGCTGCGCAACGGCAAGGAATCGCAGACCATCTCGTTCGTCAGGCAGCAATCTCGCGCGGACCTCGGCGGCTACTGGACTCCGCAGATTCAGCGTCCGCGTTCGGAAGCGTCCGCCCCGCCCGCTTTGCCGCCAGCGCCGCCGCCGCCGTTCAACGCGGCGCCGCCCACATCTCCTAGTCCGTCTGCGGGACTGATTTCGGACAGCAGCGCTTCCGCGATGGCGCCGCCAAGCGCTGCGGCCGCTCCGGGAACGTTGCCGGGCTTGAGCGGCGCAATCCCGAGCAACGTCGAGAGCAGGGATTTCCCGACCGGTTCGTACAAACCTGCTCCGAAAACCATCGTGGTTCCATAACGGGATAGGTGAGGGGGAGATCATGAGGGGAAACAAGAAGCTGGCGATCGGGCTCCTGGTCGGAGCACTATCCTTAATCATTATTGCTTCGCGATCGACGCGCGCCGACGACGGCGCGGACGCGAAGGTGCCGGTCTCGATCAGCGCCGGCGAGACCTATGTCATCAAGGGACTGGATTCGACTTCCACCCCTGCGATTCGTGTCCTTCAGAATCCACATGCGCTCGTGATTAACAGCACGGCGCCCGGTGAGCTGACGCTGGTCGGAGCTGAAGCTGGCGAATGGCAAATCAAGGCGACGCGCTCCGATGGTCAGACTGTGACCTACGACGTTGCTATCAACAGCGTCGCGAGCCCTATATCGCATCCGCTGAAACCGGCAACCGCGCCTGGTGCGATGAGCGACAGCGGCCTTTCGGGTTCCGATGCCAAAGCGGCTCCGTCAAGTCCGCTCGCGGCCTCCGGTTCGCTCGACCGCGGCAGCGGTCCGATCACTAACCCGGGTGCAACCACGGCATCGGCTGCCTCACCGGCGGCGGTTGGCGTTGCGCCATCGACGACCATCCCGACGACGCCTTCGAGCTCGACGCTGACTCCGGTCGGGACTACGTCCACGGCCCCAATGGCCACCACTCCTCCCGCCGTCGCGCCATCTGCGATCGCCCCAGTGGCCTCGACCGCTTCCGCGCCAGGACCGTTGGTAGCGGATGCATCATCGCCTTCGATTCCGGCTTCAGGCGTAGCTCCCGGTGGGGTGATGGCGTCGCAGAGTTCTGCGCTCCAAGCACCTCCGCAGAAATTCCGAACTGATCCCTTGGCCGGCCCGCCGCCCTCGCCCGCCGAGGCGCCCAATGGCGTGCGGCGGCGGAACTACCTGCCCGATTACGGCCTCGATTTGATGGCCAATAACTCGGAGATCGTCGAT
>Ga0209061_1002162_pt1 | contig 26593 bp, 23 predicted proteins | sample Coa_R1_10_FD_187157 | JGI IMG/M metagenome (GOLD analysis project Ga0209061, IMG submission 187157) | Surface soil microbial communities from Centralia Pennsylvania, which are recovering from an underground coalmine fire - Coalmine... | ecosystem: Environmental > Terrestrial > Soil >... | reverse complement strand
GGCGAGGACGAGCCCGGGCACCCCGAGATGATCTCACCGCCTATGGTCGTGGGCGCCGTGGCGCCGCTCCCCTCGAGGGCGCCGAACCACGGACGCGGGCAACGTACCGGCGACGGAAGGGACAGACGATGGCCGACGTCGGGAAGGAGGAGAGGGACCCGACGACCCAGGGAAACCCGGAGAACGAAGCGGGCCCAGCCTCGACGGGCACCGGCAAGACAGCGACGGGCACCGGCAAGACAGCGACGGGCACCGGCAAGACAGCGACTGGCACGGGCAAGGCAGCGCATCCCGGCCCCTCGCTGCGCCGTCACCTGCTCGACGAGGCCAGGCGGGGGGTCGGTGCGGGGGCGAGCACCGCCTCGCTCGCGGCTGCCCAGCTCGGCCGAGCCGCGGAGGCGATCGCCCTCGGGACGCTCGCGACGGGGCTCCGCGGCGACCGGACGCTGGTCGGCCACGTGGTGGGCATGCACCTGTGCGTGCCAGCCGGCCACCTTCACGGCCCCCGCGAGGCTCCGACCTTCCTCTACCTGTTCGCCGACGCGCTCGCCATCCGTCCGAGCGACGACGCGCCCATGTCCAGCGTCCCGCTGGTCGGGCTGCACATGGTGCTGCCCGAGCTCGCCATCGCGCACTGGCTCTACAAGGCCGGGCGGATCGAGCACGCCAACCTGGACCTCGTCGAGGACTCCCAGCGCTTCGCGAGCTCGCTCCCCCACTGGACCGTCGACGACTTCGCCGCCGCCGATCCGAAGGTCCAGGTCCATCGCACCGGCGAGGTCGGCACGATCCACGTCTACGAGCACCTCGGGTTCGCCAACATCTGGATCCCCAACAACGACGACGCAACCCGGCTGAAGAGCGCCCTGCCGGTGTCGTCGGAGAGCTTCGTGAAGCTGTGCGAGCTGATGTCACTCGCCCATTGGCCTGACGGCATGCGCACGACCCCACCCGAAGAGCAGCCGCGTTGATCGTCGGCGCCGTCCGCCGCGGGCTCGGCCATCGGGCTTCGGGTCATCGCAGCCCGCGACCGAGGGGCAACGTGCAGGTCAGCGCTTCTTCCTGCTCGCCGTAGAGCCGTCGTAGCTCCAGCCTGCACTGCGACGCCGCCTGCTCGGTCGCCTCGCACGCGGAGGCCAGCTGGTCTCGAGATGCTGCGGTCACCGTGACGTAGCCCGAGAAGCGGAACGACGAGTGCCCGTCGGCGAGCTCCTCCTCCCGGCGGGCCGCGACCTCGGCCTCCCGTGCCCGACGTGCCGTCGCCAGGAAGCCGCCCCGCCGCCGAAGCTCGGCGTCCGCGACGTCCGCGGTGCGGGCGCGCTCTGCCTGGCGCACCGCGCGCGAGGGGCTGAGCGGCTCCATGACGACGGAGAACCTGCGACGCACAGAGCCGAGCAGGAGGGGGCCCAGGAACTCCGGGCCGACGTCCACCCTCGGCCACTCCGAGACCCAGTAGGTGGCGTTCCAGCTGTTGTCCGCTCGGACGAGCCCCCACTCGGCCTCCGTCACGAGCGGCCAGGGCCACGCGACGCCGCACGGGGGACAGCCCCTGCGGCCTGGTTCGGCCACGTCGACGGACTGGCGCAGCAGCGACGCCAGCTCGCGCTCGTCCAGGACGCGCTCGACCGGGACGTCGGCAGCGGCGAGCTGGCGGCGGAGGGTGACGACCTCGCGGGCGAGCACCGCGCACGCCGCCAGCGATCCCCCTCCGAGCGCGCGCATCTGACGGGCCGCAGGACCGGTCGCGCGGACCGCGACCGCGAGGTGCACCTGGTGGCGGCAGGTCTCCGCGCCGCTGCTCCGAAGCAGTGTGGTGTACGAGCGACGTGCAGGAGCCTCGTCCGACAAGGTGCCGTGGCGCGAGAGGTACCCGTCGACGGCGGCGCCGTCGTCGGCCGTCGTCGTGGCGATCCACTGCACGCGGTGCACCACCGAGCGCTCCCGTGCGAGCGAGCTCAGGATCGACGCCCACGACGCGACCCGTCTCTCCTTCTCGTCCTTCGAGAGGAGCGCGAAGCTGTGCCCCAGGAGCTCCATCACGGCCGTGTAGGTGCGCGCCCGCTCGTCGTGGACGACCGCGATCCGCCCGTCGCCGGTGCCCTGCTCGAATCCGAGGACGTGCAGTCCCGCGAAGACCCCGCTGCCGCGCCAGCTCCCGCCGGGCACGGTGGCATCGGTGGCGAGGCACGGTGCGCCGTCCGCTCCGATGCAGTGCCCGGTACCGGCGGCACCCGCTCGCCGGCGCCGGCCCCCCGATGCCCCGGTCGTGCCCCACCGCACGACGGTGGGGAGCCACTGCTCGGGGGTGCGCCCCTCGATCGGCCACCACGCCACCGCGACCGAGGCCGCCACGATCACGACGGCGACGGCGATCGTCGGGACGTCGGGGCGCCGGCGCAGGGCGGCGAGCGCGACGACGGCGCCCAGCGCCACGACACCGATCTGCCCGCCGCGCCAGCCCGCGATGAGCCCGCGCCGCTCGAGCGGGCCGAAGCGGTAGCGCGGCCTCGTGGCGGCCACTCAGTCCTCCTCCCCGTCGGGCGTGGGGAAGGCGGTCCCGCCGTCCTGCGTCGGCAACGCCAAGCCGTCGTGGAGCGGCTCGTCGTCCCAGGAGCCGTCCTCACCTGGGTGCCACCCGGGCCAGACGTCCCTCGGACCGGGCTCGAAGCGGCTCAGCGGCTCTGTGCCGCCCCACAGGGGCGACGCGACGCCGGGGATGATGCCGCCGTAGCCGTCGGGTTCGACCCGTGTGGCGCGTCGGAGCGCCTCGAGCAGGTCCTCGGTGCTCTCGGGGACTCCTTCCCACACCGGGATTGTCCCCGGAGGGGGGGTCGAGTCCTCGGGAGGCGGCCACCCGCGGCGGACGGGACCCACTGTGGGCTGGGGTCCGCCCGCAAGGTCCCGGGTGCCGGGCATCCCGAGCTCATCGGTCGCGCCGGGCTCCGTCGAACCACCTGCCTCGACCGGTGCCCACCCACCGGCCGCGCCCCGGGCAGCCGCCCCGGCGCCCCAACCGGCAACCCCGGCGAGGGACGCTTCCCCAGGACCGGCGCCCCGTCCTCCGGAGCCCCGTCCTCCGGAGCCCCGGCCTCCGGAGCCCCCCGGGTCGGAGACCGCCCCGCCCGAGCCCGCCGGCCCCGGGGAGCCCGGTGCCTCCGGCGGCACTGTGGTCCCCGTCCCGGGCAGACCGGGTGTCCAAGTCGGCTGGGGTGTCTCGCGGTGCGCACCGTGCTCCCGAGCCTGGCGGAGCGCGAACCCCACGGCGCTGTCCGGTGCCCGACCCCAGGCGCCGCGGACACGTTGCCGTGCCCCCTCGAGCTGGGTGACGGCACCGGCTTCCACGAGCGGGACGAGCCGGAGGAGCGTGAACGGGGTGAAGGCGGCGAGCAGGAGCAGGGCCCCGCCAGCGAGCACCGTGGAGAACCCGTGCCCAGAGCTCACGGCTCCGACGGCGAGCGACAGGACGGCGACGACCACGAACTTCGACAGCACGAGCGCTGCCAGGGTCTCCACGAGACGTCGGGACCAGTGCGACACGGGCGGCCACACGAGGCTCACGAGGGCGAGCGGGAGGAACAGCACCGCTGCGTAGATCGCCGCCGAGCGCACCAGGAGCTCGAGCCACAAGAAGAACGCCCCCGTCACGATGAGCAGGGCGCCGACGGTCATCACGAAGGTCGGAAGAGGCATCAGCTGGTGCGAGAGGGCGGTGCCGATGGAGGAGAGGGTCTTGGCGAGCTCGCCTCCCGTGCTCTTGGTCACCTCGGAGCAGAGGGCGTCGGTCGCCGCGAGCGAGAGCTGCACCAGCTGGACCGCTGCGGCCGTCAGCAGACCCGCGAGCGGCAGGTGGACGAAGGCCGCCCGCACGAGGAGCGCCCCGCTCTGGTGGTACAGCGCCTGGATGGCCGTCAGCATGAGCATCGGCACCGCCACCACGGCGGCGATCGTGAGCATCACCTGGTAGTGCGAGACGAACCACGGTGCCCGCACGTCGACCGAGGTGGTCTGCGAGATTGCCCCTCCGAGCGCGTTGAGGAGCCAGGTCGCGCCCTGCACGACCCAGCCTGCGATGGCCGACAGGACGCCGCCTGCGAGCGACGACGAGGCGCCGCCGACAGCGTCGCAGACGAGGTTCAGCGGGATCGGGCAGGCCACCTCCGGTCAGAGCGGGAGCGGGTTGACGATGCCGTGGCCGGTGTTGAAGAAGAAGTGGATGAGCGTCGGGGCCGCGCCGATGAGGAGGGCCGCGAGCCCCGACACGAGGACGGCGCGCCTCCCGGTGTAGGACTGCTGGTAGTTCTGCGAGTGGGAGCCGATGGCCCAGAGCCCTGCCCCGATCACGAGCCCCGCGAGGGCGAGCATGAGCGCCCACCCTGCGATGCCGCTCACGAGCTTGATCAGTGTCGACCCCCCGGGCAGCGCGCGGGCGTCGGGTGTGAACTTCGAGAGTGTCTGTGTGACGACGCTCACGAGGACGGCCCAAGCCCCGGTCGCCCAATGACCCGTGACTGGCATCGCGCTCCTTCCGGTTGGCCCCTCCCACCCGGATGCAGGCAGTAGCCTATCAGTATGTTCGATGCATTTCAATACCTTTCGACCCGTGCTGGTGTCCTTCCAGTCAGCCTCGCGCCAATGCACGTGCCAGGCCCGGGCGGACTGCCATGCTGAGGGGCGTGACCAGGACGTCGGGACCGTGACCAGGACGTCGCGGACGTCCGTCGCGTGACCGGAGGCATCACCGTCACCGTGGGGATCCCGTGGGGCGACGGCCTCGCCGGGGTGGTCGAGGCCGCCGCGCGGGGCCTCCCACCCCCCGAGGTCTACGGGATCGGCGGAGCGGCGCTGGTGGTGTGCGCGGTCCTTGCCCTGCTGGTCGGGCGGCGCTCAGGTCGGCGCGCGCTCTCGCAGCGGCTCACCGCGCTGGGCTCCCGCCTGGGCATCGAGCCGCCCGACGACAACGCGAGCCTCGAGACGGCGCTCTCCTACCTCGAGCAGGTCACGGGCGCGGCGACCGAGGCGGTCGCGGACTCGAGCGCCGACGCCATTCGGCTGCGCCGGTCGCTCGACACCTTCCCCCAAGGCGTCGTCCTGTGCAACGAGAGCGGGGCGGTCGTCTACCGCAACGCGCGTGCAAGCGCGCTGATGACGAGCCGTGCCGGTGACGCGCTGGCGGCGCAGGCGGTGACCGAGCTGCTCGAGGACGCCTGGGACTCCGGTGCAGCCGAGCGCACGCTGGATCTCTACGGACCCCCGCGGCGGACCCTGCACGTCCGCGCACGGCTCATCGACGATGGCCGGCGCCCGCTCGGCGTCGTCGCGATCATCGAGGACGTCTCCGAACGCCGGCGTCTCGAGGAGATCCGACGAGACTTCGTGGCGAACGTGAGCCACGAGCTGAAGACCCCGATGGGCGCGCTCGGCCTCCTCGCCGAGACCCTCGTCGCCGAGCCCGACGTGGAGGTCGCGCGGCGGCTCGCCAGCAGGATCCACACCGAGGCCTTCCGGGTGAGCCGGATCATCGACGACCTGCTCGACCTGAGCCGCATCGAGTCCGAGGAGGCGCCCCCCCGCGAGCCCGTGCTCGTGAACCTCGTGATGGCAGAGGCCGTCGAGCGCGTCCGCGCGTCGGCCGAGCAGCGCGCGATCGCGATCGCGCTCGACGAGCCCCATCCACCCGTTGCCGTGCTCGGTGACCGAAGACAGCTCGTCTCCGCGCTCCACGCGCTCATCGAGAACGCCGTCACCTACTCGTACGAGGGCAGTGAGGTGACGGTGTCCGCCCGGGTGTCGGCGGACGGCCCCGTGGGCGGCGCTCCCGACCCCGGCTCGGTCCCCTCGGTGCCGGCCCCCGGTGTCGCCCGACCGAACGACGCCGGGCCGGGGAACCCAGGGATGGCGAGCGGCGCCGGGCCGGGGGACCCAGGGGTGGCGAGCGGCGCCGGGCCGGGGGACCCAGGGGTGGCGAGCGGCGCCGGGCCGGGGGACCCAGGGCCGGGCGCCGAGGGGACGCCGGCGCGCACCGACCAGGTGGCCCCCGACGGCGCGGACCGCGTCGCCCGGTCCGCGAACCCGGGAGCTCCTGGGTCCCGGGGCGCCAACGACGTCGTGCGCATCTCGGTGGTCGACCACGGCATCGGGATCCCCGCACGAGACCTCGACCGCATCTTCGAGCGCTTCTACCGCGTGGACCACGGGCGCAGCCGGGAGACGGGGGGAACGGGCCTCGGGCTGTCAATCGTCCGCCACGTGGCGAGCAACCACCAGGGTCGGGTCGAGGTGGAGTCCAGGGAGGGGGAGGGCTCGACGTTCACCCTCGTCCTCCCGCTCCAGCCCGACCGCGGCGCGGGGTGAGCGCCGATCCCCACCCGACCGGCGGCGCTCCCCACCCGAACGGCGGTGCTCCCCGGGAGCACGCCCGCGCCGACGCCCCAGTACCCTTTGCGAGGCGCACCATGACGATCGACACCAGACCCATCAATGTGCTGCTCGCGGAGGACGAGGAGTCCTTCGTCGACGCGCTGGTGGTGGGGCTGGGGCGCGAGGGCTTCCACGTGACCGTCGCCCGCGACGGCTCCGAAGCCCTGCGGCTCTTCGACGAGACCCGTCCCGACCTCGTCCTCCTCGACCTCATGCTGCCGAAGGTGTCGGGCATCGACGTGTGCCGGACGATCCGCAGCCGCTCGAGCGTCCCGATCATCATCGTCACGGCCAAGGCGGCCGAGATCGACACCGTCGTCGGGCTCGAGGTGGGCGCCGACGACTACGTGTCCAAGCCCTACCGGCTGCGCGAGCTCGTCGCCCGCATCCGGGCGGTGATGCGCCGGGGCGGTCCCGGGCAGGCCGAGCCGGGCGACCGCGGCACCGGCGAGCCGGAGCAGGGGACCCGGGAAGCGGGAGAGGTGACCGTGGACCTCGACACCCGCCGCGTCTTCGTGAGGGGCGCCGAGGTCCACCTCCGGAGGAAGGAGTTCGAGCTGCTCGCGCTCCTGGTCGAGAACGCCGGCCGTGTCCTCACCCGGGACGTGCTCATCGACCGGGTCTGGGGCGCCGACTACATCGGGGACACCAAGACCCTCGACGTCCACGTGAAGCGGCTGCGCTCGCGCATCGAAGCCGACCCCTCGCACCCGTCCCTCATCACGACGGTCCGTGGCGTCGGGTACCGCTTCGACCCGGGTGACGGAGGCGGGCAGCGGCACGTCAGCGCTGGCGGATCGTGAGCTCTCCTTCGACCCAGGGTGCGAGCACCTCGGGGAGCACGACCGAGCCGTCCTCCTGCCTCCCCCACTCCACCATCGCCGCCCACGTGCGGGACCAGCCGAGCGCAGACCCGTTGAGCGTGTGGACCAGGGCCGGGGGGCCACCGTCCGCGGGCCGGTACCGGACCTGGGCGCGCCGGGCCTGGTAGTCCCCGAACCAGCTCACCGACGACACCTCCAGCCACCGGTCGCAGCCCGGCGCGTAGACCTCGAGGTCGAACGTCCGGGCCGACGACGCGCCGAGATCTCCGGTGCACAGGTCCACCACCCTGTAGGGGAGCCCCAACTCGCGCAGCAGGCCCTCTGCCCGCGCCAGGATGTCCGCGTGCACGCCCGGCGCCTGTCCGGGGGTGGTGTACGCGAACAGCTCGACCTTCTCGAACTCGTGGAGCCGCAGCAGGCCCCTCGTCTCGCGACCCGCTGCGCCCGCCTCACGCCGGAAGCACTGCGTCGCCGCGGTGAGCCGGACCGGGAGGTCGGCCTCCTCGAGGATCTCGCCTCGGCGCATTGACGTGAGCGGGACCTCTGCGGTCGGGATCGCCCACAGGTCGTCGCGCTCGACGTGGTACGCCTCGTCGGCGAACTTCGGGAGGTGGCCCGTCGAGGTCATCGTCTCGGTGAGGACGAGGGTCGGCGGGCGGACCTCCTCGTAGGCGTCGCGCTGGCGTGCGAGCGACCACGAGCTGAGCGCGCGCACCAGACGCGCGCCGGCTCCCCGGTACAGCGGGAACATGGAACCGGCGAGACGCGCGCCGGCGGCCATGTCGAGGATGCCGAGGTCGGCAGCGACCTCCCAGTGGGGGACGCGCTGGTGCGCGGCGGGAACCGGCTCGGGGGCGCCGTCGTCCTTGCCGGGCCACCACCGGGAGAGCTCGACGTTGTCCTCCGGGCCCGCTCCGTCCGGGGCGTCGCCGGCCGGGAGGTTGGGCGTGAGGAGGAGCATGGAGCGCAACTCCGCCGCGAGCCGGTCCGCCTCGCGGGCCGCGGCCTCCTCCTCCTCGCCGACGCGGCGGCTCTCGTCGGAGAGGGCGGCCGCCTTCGCCGCGTCGCCGTGGCGTCTCGCCTCCCCGACCTCCCGAGACAACGACTTCACCCGGGCGCGCAGCGACTCGTGGCGCGCGAGCGCGGCGCGGTGCTGCCGGTCGGCCTCGACGAGCGCCTCCACGTCCTTGGGCGCGACGCCGCGCCTCGCCAGCGCGGCCTTGACGCGTGCGGGGTCGTCACGGACGAGGCGGATGTCGATCATCTCCCGCCGACAGTAGCGTGGCCTCGTTATGCCGGCCGGTGGCCCACGGAACCTCGAGGACCGCGCCACACCCGCCGTGCGCTGCGCCGACCTCGTCGTCCGCTACGGCGCGCTCGTCGCCGTGGGCGGCGTGTCGTTCAGCGCGGCCCGAGGAGAGGTGCTGTGCATCCTCGGGCCCAACGGCGCCGGCAAGACCTCCACGGTCGAGTGCCTCGAGGGCTACCGCCGCCCCGCAGGAGGCACCGTCCGGGTCCTCGGGCTGGACCCGGTCGCCGAGCACCGCGCGCTCGCCCCGCGCATCGGGGTCATGCTCCAGCGAGGCGGCGTCTACCCCATGCTCGGCCCGAGGCGCGCGCTCCGGCTCTTCGCCTCCTACTACGACGCCCCCGAGGACCCCGACGTCCTCCTCGACCTGCTCCGCCTCCGCGCGGTCGCCAGGACCCCCTGGCGCCACCTCTCCGGTGGCGAGCAAGCCCGGCTCTCGCTCGCCCTCGCCCTCGTGGGGCGGCCCGAGGTGGTCGTCCTCGACGAGCCGACCGCAGGGGTCGACCCAGAGGGCAGGCTCGCGGTGCGCGAGGTGGTCGCCGGCCTCCGGGACCGCGGCGCGTGCGTGCTCATGACGACCCACGAGCTCGCGGAGGCCGAGCGGGTGGCGGACCGGGTGCTCGTCCTCGCACAGGGTTCCGTCGTCGCAGAGGGCACGCCGGCGTCGCTCACCGCCGTGGCCGCGCGCACCTCCGAGCCGGGACCGCCGATGGAGGTCGCCTTCGGCGCGCCGCCGGGCCTGGACCTCGCCGACCTCGAGACTGCACTGGGCTCGGGCGCGACGGTGGCAGAGGTGGAGCCCGGGAGGTACCGCGTCGAGTCCGGCGGGGCGGCCCCTCGGGTCGGTGCTTCCGACCCGACCCCGGCCGCGCTGGCGGCCGCCGTGGCGGCGTGGCTCGCCGGGCGCGGCGTCGCCTTCAGCGACCTGCGCGTCGGCCGCAGCCTCGAAGACGCCTACCTGGAAGTGCTGCGGTCCCACGGGAGTCCGGACTCCGGCGGCGGAGGCGCGACGCCATGACCCCGGTCCGCCCGTACCTCGCACAGGTGGAGGCCGAGACGTACATGACCCTCCGGCGCGGGGAGACGCTGCTCCTCACGGTCGCCATCCCGGTCGCCTTCCTCGTCTTCTTCTCGACCTCCCACGTCGTCCCGACCGGGCCGGGTCCTGCCGTGTCCTTCTTCGCCCCGGGGATCCTGGCGCTCGCCGTGATGTCCACCTCGATGGTCTCCCTCGGGATCGCGACGGGCTTCGAGCGCGGGTACGGCGTCCTCAAGCGCCTCGGCGCCACCCCGCTCGGGCGCCCGCGTCTCGTCGCTGCGAAGGTCACGACGGTGTTCTTCGTGGAGGTCGTCCAGGCGGCGGTGCTCGTGCCCGTCGCGTACGCGTTGGGGTGGCAGCCGGGGGGGAGCGCCGCGGCGGGGGCGGGAGCCGCGCTCGGGGCCGCGGTGCTGGCGACCGCCGCATTCGGCGGGATCGGGCTCCTCCTCGCCGGCGTGCTGCGCGCCGAGGTGAACCTCGCCGCGGCCAACGGCCTCTACCTCGTGCTCCTGCTGCTCGGGGGGATGATCGTGCCGCTGGGCAAGCTGCCGGGGCCGCTCGCCGACGTCGCGCGGGTGCTCCCGGCAGCAGCCCTCTCCGACGCCCTCCACGCCTCGCTCGGCACCGGCGCTGCGGTGCCGGCAGGAGCGTGGGTGGCGCTCGCCGCCTGGGCCGTCGGCGCACCGGCGCTCGCCGCCCTCACCTTCCGCTGGGAGTAGGGCGGTTCCCAGGACGGGGACGGTGCGGGAGCCCCGGGTCGGTGCGCGGAGCCCCGGGTCGGTGCGCGGAGCCTGGGCGCGTGCGGGGAGCCCGCCGGCTCAGCTCGCCGCGAGCCTGACCCCGAAGAGGGACCGGAGGTAGTGGACGAGGGTCTTCGAGCTGAGAGCGCCCAGGTACTCGCCGACCACCTTCCCCTTGGCGGAGACGAAGACCGTCACCGGGAGGCCGGGGATCGCGTAGCCCGAGCCCACCCTCTCCGCGTTGTCGAACAGCTGGAGGTAGGTGACGTGGTAGCGACGGAGGAAGGCGAGGGCTGTCGCACGCTGGTCCAGCGTGTCGACGCCGACGAAGCGCACCGAACCGCCGGCGCGGCGCTCGACCGCCTCCATCGCCGGGGTCTCCTGCTTGCAGACCGTGCAGAAGCTCGACCACATGTTGAGGACGAGGGGCTTGCCGACGAGCGAGGACATGGTGACCGCCCCGGTGCGGGTGGGGTCCGTCGACGCCGGCTGCAGCACCGGGAGCGAGAAGGGGACCGGCCGGGAGCTGGCGGGCATCGAGAAGCCAGCCGACTGCACCTGGGTCGAGCCGGTCATCTGGTCGCTCTGGCGCATCGCCTCGACGCCTGCGACCACGACGAAGACCAGCAGGGCCGCGGCGAGGGGAACCAGCCACCGGAGGCGACGGAGCCCAGAGGAGCCGCTCGACACGCTCGGAGTCGGGGATGCGCCGGACATGCTCCCGATGCTAGGGAAGCCGCACGATGCGGTGACGTCGCGGGTGCGTGGGTCACCGCGCGCGAGGCTCGATGACCGGCCGGAGCCGCCGTCCCCGGCCTGGAGGCTCGGCGCTACGATCGGACGGCGTGCGTTCGCCTGCCGCCACCGCCACGGACATGGTGCGCCGTCTGCCCGAGGTGAGCGTTCCGGGGGTCCGTCGACTGTCGATGGCCTCCATGTACTGCGTCGCGGCGATCGTCCTCACTGGCGCCGCGGTGCGGGTCACGGGGTCGGGGCTCGGGTGCTCGGACTGGCCGAACTGCATGCACGGCCACCTCACCCCACCGCTGCAGTACCACTCCCTCATCGAGTTCGGGAACCGGATGGTCACCGTCCTGCTCGTCGTGGTCATCGGCGTCACCTTCCTCGCCACCTTGCGCAGGCGGCCGTTCCGGCGGGACCTCGCGTGGCTGTCGGGGGGGCTCGTCGCGGGCGTGCTCGTCGAGGCGGTCATCGGCGGGATCGTCGTCTACTCCAAGCTGAACCCCTACCTCGTGCTGGTGCACTTCCTCGCCACGATGCTCCTCCTCGTGGACGCCGTCGTGCTCGTCCACCGCTCCGGGCGCGACTACGCCGCGCCGGGACGGCTCCTGGTGCCACGACCGATGCTCCTCCTCTCGCGAGGGCTCGTGCTGCTCGTTGCGGTCGTGCTCAGTGCCGGGGCCGCCACGACCGGAGCGGCGCCCGACGCGGGGGGCGCACAGGGCCAGGTGGTCGCGCGACGCATCCCCGTCCCCCTGCGCGAGATGGCCGAGCTCCACTCGACGCTCGCCCTCTTCCTCATCGGCGTCGTGATCTCGCTCGCCGTCGCGCTGCACGCCCTCGACGTGCCAGAGCGCGTCCGCAAGGCCGCGCGGTTGCTCGTCGTCGTCCTGGTGCTGCAAGCCGTGGTGGGCTACGCGCAGTACTTCACCCACCTTCCGGCTGCCTTGGTGGAGCTCCACGAGCTCGGTGCCACGGTGCTCGTCATCGGCGTCGTGCAGTTCTTCCTCGCGCTGACGCACCGGGCGCCCGAGCGCGCCATGGCGCGCCTGCGCGCGGTGCCGGACTTGGCGGACGCCCCGGAGTCCCCAGCGCCCGCCGGCGGCGCTGCAGGGAGCACCGCGACCGTCCGCACCTGACCGGGCGCCGGTCGACACTGGTAGCGTGCCCTCGGACCTGGCCACCAAGCTGGGCCCCCATCGTCTAGCGGCCCAGGACGCCGCCCTTTCAAGGCGGTAGCACGGGTTCGAATCCCGTTGGGGGCACCTTCACCCGCGCCGGCCGGTCGGCCAGCGGCCGCGGTCATCTCCGTCGGATCGGAGCGACGCGGACCGGGGTGCGTGGGCGCCTCACGCGTTCTCGTACCGGTTCGGGGCGACGGGCCGTCCCCGGGCCAGCCACAGCCGGTGGCCGGCGTTGCGCTCGGGCACCACCTTCACCGCTGCCGAGAGGTACCTCATGGTGTACCCGAGGCGTCGCCGGCCGCTCGTGTTGGCATCGGCGCCGTGCCGGATGCGCCCGTCGTGGACCGAGCACTCGCCCCGCCTGAGCTCGAGCGCCACGGCGTGCGACAGATCGAGCTCGGTGATCTGCCGATCGAAGGTGTAACGGCCGACGTCGACGTCCTCGTACTCGGAGAACCCGCCGTCCAAATGTGAGCCGGGAATGACCTGCATGCACCCGTTCGACCGGTCGACGTCGTCGAGCGCGAGCCATACGGTGGCGATCCGGTCGTAGCGCTCGAGCCGCCCGCGCCAGTAGGCCGAGTCCTCGTGCCACGGGGTGGCGCGCCCGCAGTACGGGTCCTTGCAGACGAAGTGGCTCGACCACAGCACGATGTCGGGGCCGACGAGGCACTCCACGAGATCGAGGACCGCCGGGGCGAGCAGGTAGGCGAGCAGGCGGGCGTCCTCGAAGTGCGGGGTGTCGAGCTCGTCGCTGGGACGGGCGGGATCCGCGGCCCGGAGCTCGTGGAAGATCCCCTCGAGCGCATCCAGGTCGCCCGGGTCGAACAGCCGGCGCCGGTGGACCAGGTAGCCGTCCTCGTGGAACCGGCGCAGGTCGTCTGCGTTGAGCGGCCCTGCCACCGCGTGAGTATCGTCCGGTCAGACGATCGGGGCGTCCGCAGCAGGCCCGGACGGCGGGATCGACGCGCGTTCCCGCACGGCGCGCTCGAAGGCGTCGGGGTCGTCGGGGGTGAGGAACGGGCTGACCGACCGGCCGAGGTCCAAGATGAAGGCGACCGACTTCGAGGGGCGCCCCGGGTCGAGGCTGGCCCAGTACCTGGGATTGGCGGTGCCCCAGATCCGCAGCGCGCCGCGTGCCGCGCTCATCTGCACTCGTTGCATACCTCGGATCGACCCGTAGCCGATGTGCTTGGTGCCCCACGGGAAGTAGTAGCCCCGCACCCTGATCCCGTCGTCGCCGCAGCTGATCCAACGATCCCGGTAGGTCTCCACGCAGGCACCTCCTCCACCCCGCGGCGACGTTAGCGCCACGGGGAGCCCGGGCGCGGGTGCTCGCCTATAGTGACCTTGCCCTTCGAAGGGACCTGTGGTGCAGCTAGGAGTGCACGCCGGCCTGTCAAGCCGGAGGTCGCGGGTTCAAATCCCGTCAGGTCCGCGCCGCCGGGACGTCCGGGAGCCGTTCTCGGCGGCGGGTAGCCTGTCGCCCGCGGTCGGGTAGCTCAGTTGGCAGAGCGCGCGCCTGAAAAGCGCGAGGTCACCGGATCGACGCCGGTCCCGACCACAGCGCACCGCCGCGAGCCCGGCTCCTGCACGCGCTCCGGGCGCCGCGTGGACGCGCGGCTGGCCCCGGGGGCGGGGGCCCCTGTCATGGGTCGTCTCGGAGGGCCACAGAAGCGTAGGCTTGGAGCGGTGCTCGACGTCGGGCTGTCGTTCCTGGCCTACCTGGCCCCGTTCGTGCTCCTGTCGGTCCTCGTTGCGGTGCTCGGGAGAGCAGGCGAGTGGGGGCACTGGCGGCGCCGGGCACGGGTCGCCGCGCCTCTCGCCCCGCCTGAGGCCGCGCGTGCGGTCACAGGCCAGCCGCTCCACTTCGTGCTCGCGTCCGACATGGAGCGCGACGAGACGCTCGGGACGATCTCCTACGCCTTCGGCGAGGGGAGGATCACGCTCGAGGAGTCGAGGCGGCGGATCGACGCTGCCCTGCGCTGCCGCTACCGTCACGAGCTACAGGCGCTCGTGGCCGACGTCCCGGCGCACCCCCAGCCCCAGCGGGCGGAGCCCGCAGGCGACCGGGCGGGGCCCGCAGGCGACCGGGCGCTGCCCCCGGCACGCCGTCCTCTCGTGCTCGGGGCCGTCCTCGTCGTGATCGGGGCGGTGCTGGCGCAGGCGGCAGCCGGCATCTGGGAACTGTGGCCTCTCGCCGTCGCCTGTTGGGGTGCCCTGGCAGCGACCGGTCGCTGACCCGACCCCGAGGCGACGAGCGGTCAGCCCGCGAGGAAGACCCCCATCACGAGGGCCGCGACCGAGGCGAGCCCGCCGAGGGCCCCCCAGGCGCCGATCCAGGCCTTGCGCCTCGCCCGCCCGTGGAGCCACACGGCGACCCCGGCGATCAGCACGACCGCGGTCTTGACGCCGAGCACCACCCTCCATGCTGCCGGCTGCCCCGGAGCGGTTGTCACCACGTTCCAGATCCCGGTGCCGACGAGAAGCGCGTAGGCGGGCCAGCCGAGCCGTGCGAACGCTCGTGCCGCGCGCCGAGGGACGTCCTCGCCGCACCGCCGCAGCGTCGGGAGGAGCCCGGCCACGGTGAGCTGGCCACCGACCCAGACCGCCGCGGCCAGCACGTGAAGGGTGAGGCGGACTGCACCGACGGCCGGTGCGAGAGCGGCTTCGGTCATGCGGGCCGCACCGTAGTGCCTGTGCGAGCACCCCGCCGGCTGCCCGCCCGGCTCGACGGACGGTCCGGGCACCTCCGAGACCACGGGTGCCCTCCGGGATGCAAGAGTGAGCCCCCGTGCTGGGTTACCTCGTCCGACGCGTGCTCCAAGCCGTACTGGTCGTCCTGGGCGTCATCCTGATCACGTTCGTCCTCTCGCAGGTCATCCCCGGAGGCGAGGCCCGGGCAGTCCTTGGCCCACGCGCGACCCCCGCGCTCATCGCCCGGTTCAACCGGGTGAACGGGCTCACAAAGCCGGTCCTCGTGCAGTTCTGGCACTACCTGATCGGCATCCCCCAGCTCCGGCTCGGGTACTCGTACAAGTTCACGCAGCCCGTCTGGGTCATCATCCGCGAGCGCCTGCCAAAGACGCTCGTGCTGGTCGGCACCTCCCTCGCGATCGCCCTGATGATCGCCATCCCGCTCGGGGTCTTCCAGGTGGTCCGCCGGCACAAGCTGAGTGACTACGCGGTGACCGGGCTCGCCTTCGTGCTGTACGCGTCGCCGACATTCTTCATCGGGACGCTCTTGATCGTCTGGTTCGCGTTCGACCTCCACCTCCTTCCCGTCGCACCCCCGTCGAACGCCTCGCCCTGGGCCGTGTTCACCGACCCGAAGGCGTTCGTGCTCCCCGTGCTCACCCTGTCGGCGACGACGATCGCCGCCTTCTCCCGCTACATGCGCTCGTCGCTCCTCGACGCGATGGCCGAGGACTACATCAGGACCGCGCGTGCAAAGGGGGCCAGCGGGCGGCGCGTCCTGTACGGCCACGCCCTGAGGAACGCCCTCATCCCCATCATCACGCTCATCGGCCTGACGCTCCCCGCCATCGTCAGCGGAGCGGTGATCGTCGAGAGCCTGTTCAACTACCCCGGCATGGGTCTGCTCATCGTGCAGGCAGCCGAGAACACGGACATCCCGCTCGTTCTCGGCACGACCATCGTCGCGACCGTGGCGACGGTGACGGGCTCGCTGCTCGCGGACGTGCTGTACGTGATCGTGGATCCGCGCATCCGCTACACGGGGCTCCCGCGCTGATCCATCCGTGCCGCCGCATGCAACCGTGGCGTGTGCCGCTCGTACGCGGCCCCGCGTCACAACCCGCAGACGAAGCGCGTGCTCCAGGGCTGCCAGCCAAGCTCGTTGTAGAGGAACAGGGCCGCTTGCCCCTGGACCCATGGCGGCGCTTCGTAGGGCCATCCGCTGTACCCGAGCGAGAGCCACGTGCTCTCGAGGAACCCGTAGGCGCCGCCCGGCGCTGTCGGCGAGTTGAACCGGTCTCCTGACTCGTGCAGGCGGATGCAGGCCCAGTCCGGCGTTGTCGTGCTCGTGGCATCGCTGAGCACGGGTGCGGGCGCCGACACGAGGGTCGGCTCAGGAGCCGGCCGCGGCGCTGGCGCCGGGTGGGCGGCCTTCCACGCCTCGAGCCAGCGCATGCCCATCAGCACGCGCGCCTCGAGCGCCACCTGCCGGGTCGGCGCCGTCGACCCCGTGCGCTCCGGATGCAGCGACGCGGTCCGGTGCGCAGCCCCGGCCGTCGCCGGGCCGAGGCACGCGGCAGAGACCAGCGCGGCGGCGATGAGCGCAGCGCCGCCGCTGAGGGCAGGCGCGAGCAAGCCCGAGCGCCGGTGCCGGCGCGCGCGGCGGGTCGTAGCTGTAGTGGACGTGTGAGCTGACGCGGCACGCTGACGGACCGCGTCCTGTGCGATGCGGGTACGCATTGCACCTCCCGTAGTTGGGCGCGTTCAGCGCCCCCCTCCGCTCGGTGTCGTGCGTGGCGCCGGCCATCGCATGCAGTCCCCCGGACGGGTTGCGGGAGGCAGGTCCCGTCCTGGCGTCTCGCCGTAGGGTGTGCGGCCGGTTGGTGTGGTGCCCAGGACGTCAGTTGCTCGGCGGGGTCCTCCGTCGGTCCGTGCCGACCGCCCGGCGGGCGGCCCGGTTGTGGGTCGGCGGAGCAATGTAGCGGCCCCACTCGGCAGGCGCCAGTCGGCCGGGCAGGCGGGTGCACCGGCCCGAGCGCTCCAACGTGGACTGCAACGCGATCGCAAAGGTCGGGCTGCCCCTGCTACGGTGCGAGGGCAGCCGACGTGGGGGAGGTCGCGTGCCCAACGACCAGGGTCGCTCACAGTGGACGGCGAACCGCCGGACCCGTGCGGCCCTCTTGCTGTCCGGTCTCAGGTGGCGAGCCCGCAGCTCCCTGGCGATGTTCGCGGTGGCCGTCTTCTCGGCGGGCGCGGCGGCGTTCGGGCCCATGTACCTCCATAGCGCCGACCAGCTGGTGCTCAACCGCACGCTGGCGGGCGCCGCACCCGGGATCGCGGGCCTGCAGCTGCAGCCGGTGGCGCCGCGTCCCGGGATCGGCGGCCTCGAGCGGTACGTGAAGTCGGTTCCCGAGAACAGCGCGCACCACTGGTGGGGCGCCCCGATCTACACCGAGCGTGCCGGGTTCGTCACGATCCCCAAGCGCGGCATCACAGTCCCGGCAGCGCGGTCGGAGCCGGCCGGCCCGCCGAGCGGCCCGGTCCTCCCGACGCAGGGCGACCTGGCCAGCTCCGGCACCCGCAGCGCACCACCGACACAGCCGCGCCTCCTCAGGATCCCGAAGAAGCCCTACCGCGGGACAACCCCGTTCGTGGGCTCGTTGGTCGCGCGCACCGGAGTGTGCGCGCACCTGCACATGGTGGCAGGCGACTGCCCGCGGGGGGACGGGGTCGTGGTGAGCACGCGGGACGCCCAGACGCTCGGGCTCACCATCGGCGGCGCCCTGGACGTCGTCTTCAACCGCACCGCCAAGCCGGTGGCGCTCCCCATCGTGGGGATCTACCTTCCGGGCCGGCCCTTCGCCCCGTACTGGTGGGAGGAGAACTACTTCGGCTTCGGGCCGGGGAGCACCGCGACAGGACTGACAAACCTCGACTCGGTCTTCGGCACGTTCGCGGGCGTGCGTGCCCTCGCGCCCCCCCAGCACATCTACGTCCTCGCGCAGCTCCCGTACGCCAAGGGGTCGCTCAGTGTGGACACAGTCGGGAGACTGGAGAGCGAAGTGTCGGCCTTCGCGGCGACGTCGCTCCGAGACCACGGGTTCCGCGTGAGCACCGGTCTCTTCGGCCTGCTGCACACCGCCGGGTCGGTCGAGCACGCTGCCGCCACGGTGGTGGGGGTCGTCGACCTCGAGCTCGTGCTCCTCGGGATCCTCATCCTCTTCTTCGTCGCGAGCCGGACGTCGGCGGAACGCGAGCCGGACGTCCGCCTCGCGGAGCTGCGCGGGTTCGCGGGACACAGCACCATCGGCGTCGCCCTCGCCGAGCCCGTCGCCATCGTGGGCGCGGCGGTGCCGGTCGGCTTCCTCGTCGCCTGGGTCGTGGCGAGCTCGCTCGCCCCGACGATCTTCGGGCCGACGGCACCCGTCTCCGTGACGCCGCTCGCCGTCGCCGCCGGCGTCGTGGCCGGCGTCGTCGGGATCGCCGCGGCCGGGCTCGGGGCGAGGCGCTCGCTCGTGGGCGGGCTCAGCGCCGCTGCCGACGGCCCCGCTTCCGCAGGCCGCTCCCTGTGGGCGAACCTCGCCGACGCGGGCATCGTCGCCATCGCCGCAGCTGCGTTCTTCGAGCTGGTCGTGAGCGGAGACTCCGGCGCCGGACCCTCCGGCACCGATCCGCTCGCCGCCTTCGCGCCCGGGCTGCTGGCCCTCGGGCTCGGCGTGCTCGCGGCTCGGCTCGTGCCGCGGGTCCTGCGCGCGACGCACCGGCGCACGGCATTCGGGCCCGCCCTCGCCCTCGGCCTCGCGACGCGCACGGTTGCCCGCCGGCGCGAGTACCGCGTCCAGCTGCTCCTCGTCTCTCTCGCCGTGGCGTTGGCCACGTTCGCGGTGAGCGGGTGGGTGATCGCCGCCCGGAACCGCGACGAGCGCGCGACCCTCGGCGTCGGCGCACCGAAGGTGCTCTCCGTCTCGGTGCGGCAGGGCACCACATTCCTGAAGGACGTCCGTGCCGCGGACCCGTCCGGCCGCGATGCGATGGCTGCGGTCGTCGAGCACGCCAAGGACGGGACCACGCTGGCAGTCGACGCCAGCAGTCTCGCCCACGTCGCGCTGTGGCCGGCGAACCTGGGAATCCCCGCCACGACGATCGCACGGCGACTCCAGCCTCGCCACCTCGCACCCCCGGTCTCGATCAGGGGATCGGAGCTCTCCGTCACCGCCACGGTCACCGGCCTCTCCGCTGCCCTCCAGCCGCCTCCGGTCATCGCCGCCGACGTCTTCGACATCGACACACAGTTCGAGTCCCGCGTCACATTCGGGCCGCTCCACGCCGGCACCCACCGCTACGTGGGGTCCCTGTTCGCCGACTGCCCGCACGGCTGCCGCCTCGTCGACCTGGCGGTGACATGGTCTGCCAAACCCTCGAGCACGCGCGGGAGCAAGGTCACCATGGCGATCGGCTCGATCAGCGAGCACGCCGGTGGTCGTTGGGTCGTCGTGCACGCGGGTGTCCGCGACGACCGCGCCTGGTCCACGCTGATCGGCGGCGCGCACCTCTTCGACGACCACGGGACGCTCGGTGCCTCGTTCACGCTCTCCGGCTACGGCACAACAGCAGTCATCGCGCCCGCAGACGTGCCCTCAGCGCTGCCCGTTGTCGCCACCCCGACATCCAACTCGACAGCCTCGGGCCACCGCGGCCCACTCGTGGTCGGCCTCGACGGGAGCACGCTCCCCGGCCGGACCGTGGGCGTGGTGCCGTCGCTCCCAGGTGTCGGCTCGAACGCGGTGCTCACGAACCTGCGGACCGCCGAGGAGTACATGTCGGGCCACTTCACCGCTGACACGCCCCAGGTCTGGCTCGCCCGCACAGCGCCGCGCGCCATCATCGCCCGGCTCGCAGCGCACGGCGTGCGCGTGGTGAGGACCGTCACCGCCGCGGGCGCCGTGCGGCAGCTCACCCGCAGCGGGCTCAACTTGGCCTACCTCCTGTACCTGGTCGCAGCGGTCGCCGCCGCGATCCTCCTCGTCGGCGCCACCGCCTTCGCGCTGTCCTCAGCGGCACGGCGGCGGCAGGGAGAGCTCGCCGCCCTGCGCGCAGTCGGGATCGCGAGCCGCGCCTTGCGGCGTGCGGTGCGTGTCGAGCAGACCCTTGTGATCGGCGCGGGACTGGTGGTCGGTGTCCTCGCCGGGACGATCTCGGCGACGGTCGCGCTGCGCTCCGTGCCGGAGTTCGCCTTCAAGACGCCCGGACCGCCGCTCGAGCTCGGCCTCCCGGCCGGCGACCTCGCGGTGGCCGTCGGGATCATCCTCGTCGCGCTCCTCATCACGGTGGCACTCGGCTCGTCGGTGGTCGTCCGCGGGGCGAAGGTCTCGCGGCTCACGGGAGGCCAGGCGTGACGGGCAGCGGAGGGTTGCCGGACGTTCGGGAGGCCGCCGAGGTCGTGACGGGCTCGCAGGGCCGTGGGGGGGTGCCGGTGCACCTCGTCGGCGTCGTCCATCTCTACCGCCAGCTCGGAGAGGACGTCGTCGGCCTGCGTGGCGTCGACCTGGACGTCGACGCGGGCGAGATGCTCGCCCTGCTCGGCCCGTCGGGCATGGGCAAGACGACCGTCCTGCGCCTGATGGCCGGCGTGATGACCGCGTCCGCGGGAGTCGTGCGCGTGGGCGACCAGGACCTTCGCAAGCTGCGGCCGTCGCATCGCCGGCGCCTCCGGGCGGGGGAGATCGGCTACATCGTGCAGGGGACCTCGGCGAACGTCCTTCCCTTCGCCACCACGACGGAGAACCTCTGGTTCGCGCAGCACGGGGCGCGGACCCAAGGGAGGGTGCCGCCGTGGTCCCCCTCGACGCTGCTCGGGCTGCTGGGTCTGAGCGAGCTCGCCGACGTGCGCGTCGCCCAGATGCCACGAGGTGTCCAGCAGCTCATCGCCGTCGTCGCCGGCGTCGCCGCAGGTCCGCGTCTCCTGCTCGCCGACGAGCCCACCTCCCAGCTCACAACGACGGCAGCGTTCAACGTGGTCCACCTGCTGCACCGGATCAACGCCGAGCTCGGCACCACCATCATCGTGGTGACGCACGACCCCCTGATCGCCTCGATGTTCCCCCGGGTGGTCACCATCCGCGACGGGCGCGTGGGGGCGGATGCGATCCACGGCGAGGAGTACGCCGTGGTGGACGGTTCGGGGTCCGTGCAGCTGCCGCCGGACGTCCTCGAGGTGCTCAAGCCCAACACCCGGGTCCGCGTCGTCCGCACCGACTGGGGAGTGGAGCTCCGACACCCCGAGCGCGAGCCGTGAGCATGTCACCCTTCCAGTTGCGGCTCGAGCGGATAGGCGTCGACCTCGGCGGCCGGACCGTGCTCGACGACGTCGACCTCGTCCTCACGAGCGGCGACGCCCTGGGGCTGACGGGCCCCTCGGGATCCGGCAAGACGGTGCTCTCCCTCGTGCTCGCAGGGGCCCTGCCCGTGAGCCGCGGGACGGTCCGGCTGGAGGGTGTGCCGGGGACAGGGGAGGAGCCGACGACAGGAGCCGCACCGACGACAGGAGCGGCGCCGACGACGGCCGGCACCGCAGGGTCGGCGTGGGGGCCTGGGCCTGCGACCGTGCAGGAGCGCGTGGCCAGGGTGTCCGCCGTCGTCCTCCAGGTGCACGGGCTCGTGGAGGGGCTGTCCGCAGAGGAGAACGTGGCCCTCCCGCTCCAGGCTCGGCGTCTCGACCGAGCCGAGGTGGCGCAGCGGGTCGCCGCAGCGCTGCGCGACGTCGACCTGGTGAAGCATGCGAGCCGCCCGGTCGAGGAGCTGTCGGGCGGCGAACGCCAGCGAGTCGGCATCGCCCGCGCGCTCGCGCTCGACCCGCTCATCCTGGTGGCCGACGAGCCGACGGCGGAGCTCGACTCGGGAAACCGGGAGCGCGTCCTGCGATTGCTGACGGCGCGGGCCAGGGCAGGAGCGATCGTCGTCGTCGCGTCGGACGATCCCGAGGTCCTGTCCACCTGCGCGAGGTTCGCGGTCTTGGACCGCGGCCGGGTGCGGCTCCAACCGGAGCACGAGGTCGTCACGAGGTGAGCACGCCGACCCGCCGCCCTGCCAGGCGCGTCACCCCCCGGGACGGCTAGATTCTGCCCGATGTCCAACGTCCTGGAGCTGAACAACCTGCGGACCGAGTTCCACATGCGCAGCGGGAACGTCGTCGCCGTCGACGGCGTGACGCTCCAGGTGGCGGAGGGCGAGTCCGTCGGAGTCGTGGGGGAATCCGGCTGCGGCAAGACGACCGTCGGCATGTCGATCATGCGGCTCCTCCCGAGCAACGGGCACATCAGCGGAGGGAACGTCGTCCTGAACGGGCGGGACCTCGCCCCGCTCTCGGAGCGGGAGATGCGGCGAGTTCGGGGCAACGAGGTCGCCATGATCCCGCAGGACCCGATGACCTCGCTCAACCCGACCATGACCATCGGCCGGCAGATCGCCGAAGCCGTGCGCCTCCACCGAGACGTCACCAGGGAGCAAGCCCGGGCGAGGGCGCTCGAGGTGCTGCGGCTGGTGGACATGCCCCGACCCGCCGAGCGTCTCGACCAGTACCCCCACGAGCTCTCGGGCGGCCTCCGCCAGCGGGTGATGATCGCCATGGCCCTGGCCTGCGAGCCGACCCTGCTGATCGCAGACGAGCCGACCACGGCCCTCGACGTCACGATCCAGGCGCAGATCCTCGACCTCATCGACGACCTGCGCGAGCGGCTCCGGATGTCGGTGATCCTGATCACCCACGACATGGGCGTCATCGCCGGGCGGACCGACCGGGTCGTCGTCATGTACGCCGGGAAGGTGGCCGAGGAGGCGAACACCGAGACCCTCTTCGAGCGGATGCTGCACCCCTACACCGACTCGCTGCTCGCGTCGGTGCCGAAGCTCACCGCGCACGCCGGAGACCGGCTCGTGAGCATCCCGGGCCTGCCTCCCGACTTGTCCAAGCCGCACACGAACTGCCGCTTCCACCCGCGCTGCCAGTACGCCACCGACAAGTGCCGAGAGGAGGAGCCACCGCTCGTAGAGGCCGCGGACCCCGGCCTCAACGGGCACGTGCCGCACCGGTTCGCCTGCTTCCACCCCGTGAACGTCGAGCACCGCCCCGTGGCGGTCCAGGTGCGCAGCTCCGCCGAGGTGGAGGCGTACTCCAAGCAGCGCGCCGCGGACCTCGCGAACCGCCCCCAGCTCCTCTCCGTCGACCACCTGGTCAAGGAGTTCCCCGTGATGAAGGGGGGCCTCATCCGCCGCAAGGTCGGCACCGTGAAGGCGGTCTCCGACGTCTCCTTCTCGATCCGGGAGGGGGAGGTGTTCGGCCTCGTCGGGGAGTCCGGCTGCGGCAAGACCACCGTGGGCCGCCTCGTGGTCGCCCTCGAGCGCGCCGACAGCGGGAAGATCAGCTTCGAGGGGCGCGAGATCCAGGGCCTCCGAGGAAAGCAGCTCCGGCGCGTCCGGCGAGACGTCCAGCTCATGTTCCAGGACCCCTACGCCTCCCTCGACCCGCGTATGCGGGTGGGGTCGATCGTGCGCGAGCCGCTCAAGGTGCAGCGCATCGGCAGCCGGGACGAGCAGCTGGCCAGGGTCGCCCAGCTGATGGAGGAGGTGGGCCTCTCCCGGACCTCGGTCGACCGCTACCCGCACGAGTTCTCCGGCGGGCAGCGCCAGCGGATCGGCCTCGCCCGGGCCCTCGCCCTGGACCCGAAGCTCATCGTCGCCGACGAGCCCGTCTCGGCACTCGACGTCTCGATCCAGGCGCAGATCCTGAACCTGATGAAGGACCTCCAGACACGGCGCAACCTCACCCTCGTGCTGATCTCGCACGACCTCGCCGTCGTCCGCTACATGGCCGACACGATCGGGGTCATGTACCTCGGCAAGCTCGTCGAGCTGGGACCGGCCAACGAGGTCTACGACCACCCCGCGCACCACTACACCCGGGGCCTGCTCGACGCGGTGCCCGAGGCCGACCCGTCGAAGGCCCGCCTCAAGGTCCGGGCCAAGGGTGTCCGTGGGGAGCTGCCGTCGGCCGTGGACCCCCCGTCGGGGTGCCGGTTCCGCACCCGCTGCCCCCGTGCCGAGGAGCGCTGCGCGGTGGAGACGCCGCCGTGGGCGGACTTCGGCAACGGGCACATGGCGCTCTGCCACTTCCCGCTCGAGACCCCGGTCTCGATCGCCGCACCGTCCGCGCCGGTCGAGCAGGCCTCCTCCTCGTAGGCGGCGGCCCGACGCCGCGGGCTCCTGCCCGACGAGCGCGGCCGGGCACCTCTTGGGGCAGGGAAAGCCTGGCACCTGTTGGTGCGGGGAGTCAGCTCAGCGGCGCTGGGTGCGTGCCTCGAGGGCGTCGCGAAGGGCGTCCCCGATGAAGTTGAAGCAGATGACCACGAGGACGATGCAGATCCCGACCGGGTAGAACTCCCACCACCATCCGTTGCCGGCGGCGCTCACGGCGTTCGAGAGCATGCTCCCCCAGTCGGTCGCCGGCGCGGGAACACCGAAGCCGAGGAAGCCCAGGGCGGCGAGGAGGAGGATCGATGTCGCCACCTGGAAGGTGGCGAAGACGACGATGGTCCCCACCGCATTGGGGATGATGTGCCGGCCGATGATCCGGCCCCCACGACCGCCCATCCCGCGCACCGCTTGCACGTACTCCCGCGTCCGCAGCGTGAGCGTCTCGCCACGCACCAGCCGGGCGGGCACCAGCCAGCTCACGCCGGCGATCACGAAGATCAGGAGGGTCGTGGAGCTCCTGAAAATCGTGACGAGGGCGATGAGGAGGAAGAGGAGCGGGATCGACAGCACGATGTCGACGAAGCGCATCATCACGGCGTCGAGCCAGCGGCCGAAGAAGCCGGCGATGGCGCCGTAGACGACGCCCATGCACGTCGCGATCAGCGCGGAGAGCAGGCCGACCTCGAGGGAGACCTTCCCGCCGTACATGATGCGCCCGAGCTCGTCGAACCCGGTCGCTGTGGTCCCGAGCGGGAACTTCCCCCCTGTGGCCCCCGGCGGGGCGTTGGTCGGGTTCACGAGGACGAGGTTCTGGTTGACCTGCTGGGTGTGGTAGATCAGCGGGCCAACCCAGCAGAACAGGATCATGAGGATGATCACGGCCAGGCTCACGACGGCGAGCTTGTGCTCCCAGAACGCACGGAGGATCTGGACGCCGATCCCGCCCGTGGACCGGGCCTCGCCGCCGGAAGGGCCCTCGGGAGGGTGCTCCTCTTCCGTGGCGGCCTCCTCGGGCACGAGGAGGTCCGGACCCAGCGCGACGGGGCTCTTGGCCGGGTCCAACCCCCAGGCGGGTGTCTCGTGGAAACCGGGTGCCTCGGTCAAAACGAGCCTCCGTAGCGGATCCGCGGATCGACGACCACGTACAGGATGTCCGCCAGCAGGGACCCGATCACGGTCGCGACCGTGATCACGAGCGTGGTCCCGAGCACGAGCGGGATGTCGGTGTTGTCTGCCGCTTGAACGATCAAGAGGCCCATCCCCGGGTAGTTGAACACGTCCTCCACGATCACGGCTCCGCTCACGATGACTGGCAGCGTCAGCCCGAGGAGCGTGATGATCGGGATCAGCGCGTTGCGCAGCGCGTGCCCGAACAGCACCCGCTTGTTGCTCGCCCCCTTGGCGCGCGCCGTGCGGATGTAGTCCTCGGCCATCGCGTCGAGGAGCGAAGAGCGCATGTACCGGCTGAAGGAAGCGATGGAGATGGCCGCGAGGGTCACGACAGGCATGATGAACGCCTTCGGATCGGTCCAGATTTCGAACGGCGAGGAGCCCGACGGCGGCGAGACCGGCAGCAACTTCAGGTCGAAGGAGAAGATGATGATGAGCAGCGTGCCGAAGAAGAAGGCCGGCATCGCGTAGAGGATGAAGGAGACGCCCGTCAAGGCGTAGTCCGTGGGCTTGTGGCGCCGGACCACCTGGATGACCCCGAGCGGGATGGCGACGACCAGCGCGAGCACGGTCGAGGTCCCCACGAGCGCAAGGGTCTTGGGGAGCCGGGTCGAGATGATCGTCCAGACGGGCTGGGTGAACTTGTACGAGTAGCCGAGCTTGAGCTGCGGCAGCCCGAGGATGTAGTGCCAGAACTGGAGCCAGATCGGCAGGTCGAACCCTTGGACCCGGTTGAACCGGGCGATCGCCTCGGGGCTGGCGCGCTCTCCGAGCACCGCTCTCGCCTCTCCCCCGGGGATGAGCCGCGACAGGAGGAAGACGATCAGGACGACGCCGAGGACGACGATGATCGCCTGGAGGAACCGGCGGACGAGGTACCCGACCATCGGAGGTCTACTTTGCCACCCCAGGCGACGGCGTGCCCATCGGCACAGCCGTTTCGCCCGGATGGCGGTTGGACGAGTCGTGCATGGCCATCCTCGAGCTCAAGGAGCGGGCAGAAGGGGACCATCCGGCCCGCACGTGCCGCGGGCCCACCCTTTCAACAGGTGGGCCCGCGGCCTGCGAGCAACTGCTATCCCCGGTGCAACCCTCCCGGAATCGTTCCCTACTTCCAGGAGAATGTCGCCGGTGTGGTGTCCTGAAGCGGGCTGAGCGCCGGGTGGTGGAGGCCCTTGTGGATCTCGACCGCTGTCACGATCTCGGGCTGCCAGATCACCGCG
>Ga0209061_1002161_pt1 | contig 26596 bp, 19 predicted proteins | sample Coa_R1_10_FD_187157 | JGI IMG/M metagenome (GOLD analysis project Ga0209061, IMG submission 187157) | Surface soil microbial communities from Centralia Pennsylvania, which are recovering from an underground coalmine fire - Coalmine... | ecosystem: Environmental > Terrestrial > Soil >... | reverse complement strand
CGGGCACCCTCACCTCGCAGACCCCGTCGCGCAGGCAGTCCCGCAGCTTGGGGAGCGTGATCATCTTCATGAAGCGGCATGACGCCGCCTCGTTTGCCGCGATGAACTCCACGTCTGGCGCGGCCCGGCGCAGAGGATGCAGCATGCCGGTCTCCGTCGCGACGATCGCGGTGGGGCGGCCGGCATCCGCGCCGCGCTCGCCAAGCGCGCGGGCATGCGCGAGCATCCCGCCGGTGGAGAGCATGTGCACTCCCTCGGCGGGCACGTCGCCGGCCGCGACGTACTCCATCACGCTCGTGGCGCATCCGCACTCGGGATGGATCAGCATCTCGGCGTCGGGATGCGCCTCCCTCAGCGCGGCGATGTCACCGGGCCGGATGCCCGCGTGGACGTGGCACTCCCCGTCCCAGACGTGCATCGGCCGCCCGAGCGTGCGCTCCACGTAGCGGCCGAGGAACATGTCCGGGCCGAACAGGATCTCGACGTCCTCGCCATGCTCGGCGATGATCCGCCGGACGACCTGCACCGCGTTGGCCGACGTGCAGCAGTAGTCGCTCTCGGCCTTGACCTCGGCGGAGGTGTTGACGTACATCACGACGATCGCGCCCGGGTGGCGGGCCTTCCAGTCGCGCAGCTGCTGCGCGGTGATCGAGTCCGCCAGCGAGCAGCCGGCGTCCGCGTCGGGGATCAGCACGCGCTTTTCAGGGCACAGGATCGATGCGGTCTCGGCCATGAAGTGCACGCCGCAGAAGACGATCGTCTGCGCGCTGGCCGCCGCGGCGCGCTGGGAGAGGCCCAGCGAATCGCCTACGTAGTCGGCGATCTCCTGGATCTCGGGCAGCTGGTAGTTGTGCGCGAGAATCACGGCGTCGCGTTCGCGTGCCAGCTCGCGCACCTCGCGCTGCAGCGCGGGGATGTTCTCGAGCAGCAGGGGCGCCCCTGAGGCTGGGGCCAGCGGAAGGTTCATTGCAGCGGGGTGAGGATCAACGAGAGGTCCAGCGCCGGCGCGCTGTGAGTCAGCGCACCCATCGACACGAAGTCTACGCCGGTCTCGGCCACCGCCCGGACCGAGTCGAGCGTCACGCCGCCGCTTGCCTCAAGCCGGGCCCGCCCGGCGACCTGGGCGACCGCACGGCGCAGCTGTGCCGGGTCCATGTTGTCCAACAGCAACCAGTCCGCGCCCGCCGCGAGCGCCTCCTGGATCTCCGCTTCGGTTCGGCACTCGACCTCCAGCGTCAGCTGCGGCGCGTGCGCGCGCGCCGCGCGCACGGCGGCGCCGACGCCGCCCGCGATGGCCGCGTGGTTCTCCTTGATCAGGATCGCGTCGAACAGGCCGGCGCGGTGGTTGGTGGCGCCCCCGGCCGCGACGGCCTCCTTCTCGAGGGCTCGAAGCCCGGGCGTCGTCTTGCGGGTGTCGAGCACGACCGCTCCGGTGCCGCGCACCGCGGCGGCAGCCCGGGCGGCCATCGTCGCCACGCCGGACAGCCGCGCGAGCAGGTTCAACGCGGTCCGCTCCGCCGAGAGCAGCGCTCGAGCGCTGCCCTCGACGGCCAGCACCGGGCCAGACTCGCGCCACACCCCCTCCGTCACCTCGCGCTCGAAGCGGGCCGCCGCGTCCAGCGCGCGGAACGCCTGCTCGGCGGCGTCCAGGCCGAAGATCACTCCGGGCCGCTTCTGGGTGATCACCGCGCGGGCGCGGGCGCGCTCGGGCACGGTGGCCTCGGTGGTTACGTCGCCGGATCCGATGTCCTCGGCCAGGGCCCGTGCGACCAGCTGCTGCAGCTTGAGTGGATCCACGCCGGCGGAGGATACGTGCGCGACCCCGGCACCAGACCGCGACGCCAAACCGCGGGGCCAGACCGCGGGGCCAGACCGCGGGGCCAGACCGCGGGGCCAGACCGCGGGGCCAGACCGCGGGGCCAGACCGCGGGGCCAGACCGCGGGGCCGGACCGCGGCGCCATACCGCGGCGCAAACCGTGGGGCGCCCGGCTGCGCGGCCGGCCCAGACCCACGCCTTGCCGCTCAGCCCGCGTCGGCGGCCGAGGCCTGGGCCGACAGGGCGCCGGCCGGCACGCTGTCCTGCGCCAGCACGCGCACGGTGCGGAACGTCGGGTCCGCCGCCCCGTGCAGACGAGCGCCCGCAGCGGTCAGCGCGCGCAGGTACTCGACGACCTCGGAGGTCACAAGCTCGCCGGGCAGGAGCGTGGGGACCCCCGGCGGGTAGCCCGCGATCGACTCGCAGGAGATGCGCCCGATCGCCTGCTCCACCGCAACGGTCTCGCCGCGGCCCAGAAAGGCGTCGCGGATCGGCACCACCGAGCGGTGGTCGACGTCGACGCTGGGCGCGGCGATCATCGCTCCCGCGCCGGGCCGCGAGAGCTCGCGCACGGCCTCGGCGAAGTCGTGGGCGAAGCGCTCGAGCGGCTCCACCGGCTGGCCCATGCCCAGCACCAGCACGAGCGTGGCGTGCGTGGCCAGCTCCACGTAGATGTCGTAGCCGGCGCGCAGCTCGGCCGCCAGCTCATATCCCGTGCAGCCCGTGCCGCGCACGTCGATCACCAGCCGCAGCGGGTCCCAGCCGGCGATCCCCGGCCTGCCGACCATCCCCTCGCCGACGACCTGGCAGCCGGGGATGCGGGCGATCGCCTCACGCGCGCGGGCGGAGGCCGCGATCGTTCGGTCAAGCAGCGCCTCCCCGTGGGTGCCCAGCTGGCGGCGGGCGCTGTCAAGGGAGGCCAGCAGCAGCGAGTTGGGGCTGGTGGAGCGCACCAGGCGGACGCATCGCGCCACCTCGGCCGGGTCCACCAGGCCGTCGCGCGCGACGTGGAGCATCGCCGACTGGGTCATGCTGCCGACGATCTTGTGCGTCGAGGTCAGCACCGCGTCGGCGCCCAGCGCCAGCGGCGAGGCGGGCAGCGCCGGGTGAAAGCCGAAGTGCGACCCCCATGCGCAGTCGACCACGAGCGCCACGCCCGCGGCATGCGCCACCTCGACGCAGCCGCGCACGTCGGCCGCCATCCCGTAGTAGGTCGGGGAGACGATGAACGCGGCGCTGACCTCCGGGTTGCGCGCGAGCGCGGCCTCGAGCGCCTCGGGGGTCACGCCGTGCGCCATCCCCAGCTCCGAGTCGTACTCCGGTGAGACGAAGCTGGCCATCCCGCCGCTGAGCACCAGCCCATCGACCACGCTGGCGTGCGAGTTTCGCTGCACGAGCACGTGCTGCCCGGGCTTGGCCAGCGCCAGGCACAGCGCATGGTTGCCCTGCGTGGCGCCGTTGGTCAAAAACCATGTCTGCCCCGCGCCGTAGACGACCGCCGCAAGCTGCTCGGCGCGCTGGTAGGGGGTCGGCGCCGGCCCCGTGTCGATCCCCTCGATGTCCTGGCAGATGTCCAGCGCCAGCGCGCGCTCGCCGATCGCCGAGCGCAGCCCCGGGTCGGCGCCCGGGCCGCCCTTGTGCCCCGGGACGTGGAAGCGGACCGAGCCGCGCGATCCGTAGGAGATGACCGCATCCAGGTAGGGCGCGGTCGGCAGCTCCCGCGGGCGCCGGCGCTCGCTCATGCGCGCGCACCCCCCCGGCGCTCGCCGGTGCGAGCGCGGTCGCGGCGTGCGGCCTCCTGCAGCAGGTAGCTGCGCACGAACCCGTCAAGGTCGCCGTCCAGGACACGGTTGGCGTCGCCCATCTCGTGGTCGGTCCGGTGGTCCTTGACCATCGTGTAGGGGTGCAGCACATAGGAGCGGATCTGCGAGCCGAAGTTGACGTCCTGGGCCTCGCCGCGCTCGCGCGCGATCTCCTCGCGCCTGCGCCGCTCCTCCAGCTCGGCCAGGCGCGAGCGCAGCATCGCCATCGCCTCCGCCTTGTTGGAGGACTGGGAGCGCTCGTTCTGGCACTGCACCACGATCCCGGTCGGACGGTGGGTGATGCGCACCGCGGAGTCGGTCTTGTTGACGTGCTGGCCCCCGGCGCCGGAGGCGCGGTAGGTGTCAATCTGCAGGTCGTCCTCGTCGATCTCGATCTCGCCCGTCTCCTCCACCACCGGCGAGACCTCAACCCCGGCAAAGCTGGTCTGGCGGCGGTTGGCCGAGTCGAACGGCGACAGGCGCACCAGCCGGTGGACGCCCTTCTCGGCGCTGTAGAGCCCGTAGGCGTTCTCGCCCCGCACGCGGAAGGTGGCCGACTTGATGCCGGCCTCCTCCCCCGGGGAGACCTCCAGCAGCTCCACCTGAAAGCCGCGGCGCTCGGCCCAGCGCATCTCCATCCGCAGCACCATCTCGGCCCAGTCCTGCGCATCGGTGCCCCCGGCGCCGGCGTTGACGGTCACGAGCGCGTCCCCCTGGTCGTAGCGGCCGGAGAACAGACGCTCCTCCTCCAGCTCATCGAGCCGGCGCTGGACGCTTGCGATCTGCTCCTGAAGCTCGCCCGCCAGCTCCGGGTCCTCCTCGGCCAGCTCAGCCAGCGGCTCCAGGTCCTCGACGTCGCTCTCAAGCGCTCGGAAGGCCGCAAGCCGGCGGCTTGCGCGCGCATGCTCGGCGGTGACCGACGCGGCGTGCTCGGTGTCGTCCCAAAAGCCGGGTCGCCCCATCTCCTGCTCCAGCGCTTGGACGCGCTGGCCCAGCTCGGCTGGGTCAAAGATAGTCCGCGAGCAGCTTCAGCTGGCCGCGGATCGCCGCGAGGCGCTGGGGCAGCGACTCTGAGGGTGCGGTGGCCATCGACGCCGACACTAGCAAGCGCGAGGCGTGCGCGGATATCGTTGCGCCATGGCCACTCTCAACGATCCCGGGGTCCGTGAGCTGCTGGAGGCCCCCAACCACGCCGTCGTCTCGACGCTCAACCCGGACGGGTCGGTCCTGAGCGTGCTGGCCTGGATCGGCCTGGAGGACGGGGAGCTTGCGGTCAACAGCGCGGTCGGCCGCCGCTGGCCGTCCAACCTCGATCGCGACGGGCGGATCACCGTGCTCGTGCACCCGCCGGACAACCCCTACGAGTACGTGGAGGTCCGTGGCACGGCGCGCGGCACCGAGGCCGACGCCGACGCGCACATCGACCGGCTGGCGAAGAAGTACCTTGGCCAGGACCGCTACCCGTTCAGGGCGCCCGGCGAGGTGCGACGCAAGTACGTGATCACCCCGACGCACATCCGCCACCAGCGGCAGGGCTGAGCGGCCGCTCCGGGGCGCGGATCCGGCCGCCCGGGGCGCGGATCCGGCCGCCCGGGGCGCGGATCCGGCTGGGACGCCCGGGCTGATCCGGCTGGGCCGCTCTGAGGGTGGCTCCAGCTCGGACGCTGCGAGCGGCTTCGGCTGGAACGCTACGGGGCGGCTTCGGCTGGGAGGCAGCGGGGCCTTCCAATCGCCCGGCACGGGAGGCTGCCTAGGCGCCCGAGACCGCGGGCGACCGCGGCGCGCGCGGCAGCCGGCGCCCACACGGGCACCGGCGCCCTCAGGCGCCGTGGCACTTCTTGAACTTGCGACCGCTGCCGCACCAGCAGGGGTCGTTTCGCCCGATCTGCTCGGACTGCTGCACCCGACGCTGCTGGACGGGGGCCGGCTGCTCCTGCTGGAGCACCCCCGCCGCGGGCGGGACCGGGCCCGGCGCGTATCCCGCGCCCGCGGCCGCGGCGAGCGCCATCGCGCCCGCCGGGGCGCCGGCGCCGCCGGAGTAGGTGACCCGCCCGCCTCCGGTGGCCGAGCTCTGGGCGGCGCTCGGGCGGCTGCGGCGGGCGCCGGGCGGCGGGATCGGCATCCCGTTCTCGTCGTGGATGGCGACCTGGACGTGGAAGATCAGCCGCGCGAAGTCGTACCAGATGCTGTTCATCAGCTCGCCGAATAGCTCGAAGGCCTCGTTCTTGTAGGCCACCAGCGGGTCCATCTGGGCCACCCCGCGCAGCCCGATCCCCTGCTGCAGGTAGTCCATGTCGTACAGGTGCTCCTGCCAGCGGTGGTCGATGATCTCGAGCAGCAGGTAGCGCTCGATCCCGCGCATCAGCTCCTCGCCGAGCTCCGCCTCGCGGCGCTCGTACTGCTCCAGCGCCTCCTCCTGCAGGGCCTCGATCAGCTCCTCCCGGTCGCCCTGCTCCGGGTCGAAGGCCAGCAGCTCGTCGCTGGGCGTGAACACCTCCTGGATGCGGCGCATCAGCCCGTCGACGTCCCAGTCCTCGACGAACTCCCCAACGGTGTACTCGCGCACCAGCCGATCGATCAGCTTGGCGATCTCCTCTCTGGCGGCGTCGCTCATGTCGCGACCCTCGAGGATCTCGTCCCGGTAGGTGTAGATCACCTCGCGCTGCTGGTTGAGCACGTCGTCGTACTCCAGCGTGTGCTTGCGCATGAGGAAGTGCTGCTCCTCGACCTTGCGCTGCGCCTTCTCGATCTGCTTTGAGAGCATCCCGGCCTCGATCGGCTCCTCGTTGCCCTCCTCATCGACCGAGCCCAGCCGGTCCAGGATCTTGTAGATCCGCTCGCCGGCGAACAGCCGCACGAGGTCGTCCTGGGCGGACAGGAAGAAGCGGGATTCACCGGGGTCGCCCTGGCGGCCGGAGCGGCCGCGCAGCTGGTTGTCGATCCGGCGGCTCTCGTGGCGCTCGGTGCCCAGGATGAACAGCCCCCCGGCGGCCAGAACCTGCTCTCGCCGGCGGGCGACCTCCTCCTCGATCGCCGGCAGCACCCGCCGGTAGTGCTCCTCGTAGTCCGGGTCGCCGGGCGAGAGGCCGAGCTTGGCGACCTCCAGGGCCGCCAGGTGCTCGGCGTTTCCGCCCAGCTTGATGTCCACGCCGCGCCCGGCCATGTTGGTGGCGATCGTGACCGCTCCGGGGGCGCCGGCCTCGGCGATGATCTCCCCCTCGCGGGCGGCATGCTCGGGCCTGGCGTTGAGCACCGTGTGCGGGATCCCCCGGCGCTTGAGCCGCTCGGACAGGAGCTCTGAGACCTCAACGGCGATCGTGCCGACCAGCACCGGCTGGCCGGCGGCGTGGCGGCGCTCGATCTCCCGCACGACCGCCGACCACTTCCCGTCCTTGGTCTTGTAGACCTGATCGTTTCGGTCCACGCGGATCATGGGGCGGTTGGTGGGGATCTGGACGACCGGCAGCTTGTAGATCTTCATGAACTCGGTCGCCTCGGTGAGCGCCGTGCCGGTCATGCCCGCGAGCTTGTCGTACATCCGGAAGTAGTTCTGCAGCGTGATCGTCGCGAGCGTCTGGTTCTCCTCCTGCACGCGCACGCCCTCCTTGGCCTCGATCGCCTGGTGCAGGCCCTCAGACCAGCGGCGGCCCTCCAGGATACGACCGGTGAACTCGTCGATGATCTTCACCTCGCCGTCGATGACCGCGTAGTCGACGTCGCGCTTGTACAGCGACTGTGCCTTGAGCGCCTGGATCAGGTGGTTGACGAGGTGGCCGTTCTCGGCCCGGTAGAGGTGGTCGATGCCAAGGAAGCGCTCGGCCTTGGCGACCCCGCGCTCGGTGATCGACACGGTCTTGTGCTTCTCGTCGAACTCGTAGTCGAAGTCGGCGACGTACTCGCGACGGGAGCGCGGGTCCATCCCCTCTGGGGTCTTGCCGGGCACCATTCGCGGCGCCAGCCTGGCGAACTGGACGTAGAGCTCCGCGGCCTGCTCGGGCGCGCCGGAGATGATCAGCGGCGTGCGCGCCTCGTCGATCAGGATGTTGTCCACCTCGTCGACGATCGCGTAGGCGTGGTACGCCGAGCCGCCGTCGGCGGGCTTGGGCCGGCCGCCGTTCTGGACCTTCTCCTCAAGCGACTTGGCCATGTTGTCACGCAGGTAGTCGAAGCCGAACTCGGAGTTGGTCCCGTAGGTCACGTCGGCCGCGTACGCCGCGCGCTTCTCCTCGTAGGGCTGCATGTTCTGCAGCACCCCGACGCTGACGCCGAGCATGTCGTAGATCGGCTTCATCCACATCGCATCGCGGCGCGCGAGGTAGTCGTTGACGGTCACCACGTGCACGCCGCGCCCGCCGAGGCTGTTGAGCACGACCGCGAGCGTGGCGGTCAGCGTCTTGCCCTCGCCGGTCTTCATCTCGGCGATCGCGCCGTCGTGCAGGACCATTCCGCCGATCAGCTGCACGTCGAAATGGCGCATCCCCATCGCGCGGCGGCCCGCCTCGCGCACCAGCGCAAAGCACTCGAACAGCAGGTCATCCAGCGGCTCGCCGTTGCGCGCGCGGGTGCGGAGGTCGTCGGCCAGCTCCCGCAGCTCGGCGTCGGTGGACGCCTCCATCTCGGGCTCGTAGGCGTTGATCCGCGCGACGCGCTGCTCGTAGCCCTTGAACTTCTTGGCCTCGCCGATGCGAAGCGCGCGGTCCAGGAAGGACATGGGCTCAGGGTAGCGCGGGCGGGGCGAGCGGCCGGCCGGGCACGACGGCCGCCAGCGGGCCTTGCGGCGGGCGCCAGCCGTGCGGCGAAGCGGCCCCGGGAGGCGGCGGGCGTGCCGCGGGCACGGGCTGCTCGCGGGCGCCGGTCAGGCCGCGGGCGCCGGGCGCGGCGCCTCCGGGGACGTCAGATCCCGCGGGCCCAGCTCGGCGGCCGCCAGCCGAGCCTCCCGGCGGCGGCGGCGCTTGTCCCGGTGGCGCTTGACCTGCACGGCCAGCTCGTCGGCGCACATGTTGATCGAGTGCAGAAGATCCCCCGATGCGTCGCGCGCGCGCAGGGTGACCCCCTTGAGGTGCAGCGTCACCTCGGCCACCATCCGGTCGGAGATCGCCGGATTGCGCTCTTCGGAGAGCTCCACCTCAAGCTCGGCCAGCTCTGAGACCTGGCGTCCCACCTTGCCGAAGCGCTTGGCGACGTGCTCCCTCACGGCGTCCGTGACGTGGACGTTGCGCCCCTTGACCTGGATCCGCATCGATCGACCTCCCGACTGCGTGGGACTGATCCGATATGTGCAATCGAGGTTAGTCCTGGGGGCGGCGTTTGTCGAGCCGCCCGGCCCCGGCCACGCTCCCGCCCCGGCGCGCGACAATGCGCACCGTGGACCGCTACGTCTCCCCGACGATCTCCTGGTCGCCCGAGCCGTCGGTGCTCGTCGGCGTGGCGCTGCTGGGGATCCTGTACGGCGTGGCGTGGCGCCACGCGCGGCGGCGCCGGCCCGGCCGGCCTCCGCAGCCGCACCGGCCGGGGGCGGGCCGCCTGACGCTGTTCGCCGCGGGGCTGGCGGCGGTTCTCGCCGCGCTGGTCTCGCCGATCGACTCGCTGTCGGATCAGCTGCTCGTGATCCACATGGTCCAGCACGTGCTGCTTTTGGACATCGCGCCGATCCTGCTGATCCTGGGCCTCAACAAGGTGCTGCTGAGGCCGGTCACGCGGCGCGTGCAGGCGCTCGAGCGCCGCGCTGGGGTGCTGGGCCATCCGGCGTTCGCGGCGGCCGCCTACGTGATCGTGCTGTGGGCATGGCATGTGCCGGCGATGTACGACCTGGCGCTGCGCCACACCGGGATCCACGCGCTCGAGCACCTCTGCTTCTCGGCCGCCGGGACGCTGTACTGGTGGCATCTGCTGTCGCCGATCAGAAGCCGCCAGCGCCTCACGGGCCTGGGCCCGGTGGCGTACATGGTCTCGACCAAGCTGCTCGTCGGCCTGCTCGGGGTCGTGCTGGCGTTCGCGCCCGCGTCGATCTACCCCTTCTACGCCCACCACCCCCACTACTGGGGGCTGTCGCCAGCCGAGGATCAGTCGATGGCGGGGCTGGTGATGGCGCTTGAGCAGTCGATCGTGATGGGGGTCGCGCTGACGTTCGTGTTCGTGCGCATGCTGTCGGAGTCAGAGCGCGAGGCGCAGCGCCGGGAGCGGCTCGAGCTCGCTTGAGGGCTGGGGCTCGCCTGAGCACCCCACCTGCGGGCCGTCGCAGATGACGGCGCCGGGGGCGCCGCAGCGGTCCGCCGCGGCGCCCCAGGGAGCCTCTCAGCAGGGGGCCTTGTGCGAGATCGTCGCCGTCTGCGTGATCCCGGGGCCGCTCGACGAGGGCAGCGTGGCGGTGAAGCGCTGCGAGTAGGGCCGGGTGTGGCCCTGGCAGGCGACGGACGCAAGCAGCGGGATCGCCTTGCCGTGCACCTTCACGGTCGCGCGCCGCCAGACGAGGTGCTCTGTCTCAAGCGAGCCGGCCAGCCCGCCGGCGGTGCCCAGCGGATAGTCCACGAACGTGGGGATCGGCACGTTGAGCACCAGGTAGCGGCCCTGGCGGCGAAGCGTCGCCTTGTAGGGCCCGACCTGCCCGGTGTGAAGCGCGCCGCCCAGGCACTGGTGCGTGGGGGTGTCGACGAAGAAGAAGACCAGCTGTCCCGGGCCGGCGTTCCAGACGTCAAGCTGCGGGTCGCAGGCCTGGCCGGGCGCCTTGAAGTTGGTGGAGCTACCGAGCGTAGCGGTGATGTAGCCGGTGGCCACCTCGGCGCCCTTGGGGCAGCCGGCGTCGGTCTGCGCGGCGGCGATCTGGTTGGCGGTGCAGGTCGGAAACGCCCTGTTGCCGTTGTTGGCCACGAGGCCGTAGATCCTTGTCTGAAGGTCGGTGAGCACCGCCGTGCGGTTGCCGTCGGTCCCCTTGGCGGTGATGTCCTGCGTGAAGCCGATCGGCACCGGCTTGCGCGGGCTGCCAGCCGCCCTGGTCGTGAACGTGAGCTTGGTCGTGTAGGTGTTGATCGGCGGCTGGCGCCTGGCGGCGTGGCGGGTCCGCGCGTGGCCGGAGGCCAGCGCGGAGCCCGCGAGCGCCATCCCCAGAGCGCCCAGCGCGGTCACGATCAGCGCGATTCTTCGCAAGTGGCTCCTCCTTGTGGTTGTTTGTCCTGCGTGGGCCCGCGGGCTCACGGAAGCGGTTGCAGGTGTGGGAAGCTCTCGGTCTGTCCGGTGGTCAGCTCGCCGAGCGGAGCCTGAGCGGAGCACGGGGGCCCGGCCGGCCTGGAGGTGTAGTAGTACTGCGCCAGCAGTTGCGCGAGAGTTAACACCGTCCCGGTGACCGAAGTTGTGCTCGCCGACAGCGAGGCGCCCAGGCCCGGCAGCGGGTGGGAGGTGCACAGGTAGGAGCCGAACGCGCTCAGGCCCTCCAGCAGGCGGTCATAGCCGCCGGGGTCCATGTAGGGGTTCGAGCGGTTGGTAGACGGCCGGTACGGGTAGGGGGTCAGCACCTCGGGCCCGATCGGGCTTGAGATGCGCAGGTAGTGGGCGGTCCCGCCGTTGCCCGAGGCGGCGATCGCCTGGGTGGTGGCGGCCGAGTTGGCGAAGAAGGCCGCGATCTCGCCCCGGTACGCGTTCGCGTACTCGATCATCGGTACAAGCTGTCCAAGGTAGGGCGTAAGCGCCGACAGAAACGGGATGCTCTCGTTCAAAAACGCCGAGAGCGCCGGGAAGCCGCGCGCCGAGGCGCCCGTCAGCGGACCGAGATCCGAAAGCAGCGAGCGCAGCTCGGGCGCCAGCCGGACGGTGCCCTCCAGCACCGGGGTCAGCTGCGCGGCGGCCGGGCGCAGCTCGTCGACCAGCGGGCGGGCCAGGCGCGCGAACGAGTCAAGGCGGGTGACGGTCAGCCTGGCCTGCGTCAGAAACGACGGGAGCGCGCGCACCGCGTCCGCCAGCTGCGCGTCGCGCGCGGCCGTGGCCGCGAACGTGGCCGCGCCGTTTTTGACCAGGCCGCGCAGCGCCTCCGGCGAGCGCCCGAGCGCGGCGAACACCTGGCCGCCGTAGCGCAGCAGCGCGCTGGTCTGCGCCGCGTCGCGGCGCAGGACCGCCAGCACCGAGTCGACGTCGGTGGCGAACGGGTAGAGGTCCGCGAACGCGGCGTTGAACTGCTCGCCGCGCCCGGTGAGCGCGATCCCCCCCTGCTGCATCCAGGTCTCAAACGCCCTGCGGGTCGCCGGGTCAAGCGCCGAGAGGATCTGGTCAAGCTGCACGGTAGGCGCCACCTGCGCGCGCGGCAGGGTGCCGCCGTCTGGCAGCATCGGGCCGCCCGGCGTTCCCGGGGACAGCTGCACGTAGGTCTCCCCCAGCAGCGTCTTGGCGCGCAGGATGGCGCGCGTGTCGGCCGGCCGCGGCGCGTAGCGCGAGTCGATCTCGATCACGGCGCGGTCAAGCCCGGTGCGGCGGTCAAGCGAAACGCTCACGACCCGTCCGACGGGCACGCCGGAGATCTGCACCTGCGCCTGCGGCGCGAGCTCCGCCGCCTGGTCGAACTCGACGCTGAAGCGATACCCCTTGGCGGCAAGCGGCAGCGGGCCGCCAAACGAGACCCACAAGAAGATCAGCAGGCCGGCGCAGGAGGCGGTGAAGGCGATCATCGCCGCGATCTGGGGGATCGACGGGCGCCGCCTGGTCATCCCGCGCTCGACGGGCAGCTGTACTGGGTGGTGCCGGCGATCGGGGTGACGCCGGGCAGCTGGGAGAGCGGCGGCGCCCCGAGCAGGTCCAGGATCACTCCGATCGGCTGGTTGTTGGGCTGAAGCTGGCCCTCGAAGAAGTTCAGCTCCGCGCAGGTGCCCATGAAGATCCCCTGGATCACCGCGCCGTTGGCGTCCTGCGCGGAGACCAGGCTGTCGGCGATGTGCGCCAGCCAGGCGCCCCAGAACAGGTAGCTCTGCTGGCCGCCGCCGGGCTGGTGGGCGAGCGTGTTGACCAGCGTGTTGAGCACGCGCACGGCGCTCGACAGGGCGGGGACCGTCGGCTTGAGCCCGGCGGCGGCCGGCTCAAGCGTCCGCGCCAGGGGTCTCACCGCTGCGGAGAATGGGCCCAGCTGGTGGGAGATCGTGGCCGTCGTGTCGCGGAACAGGGGCCGCAGCGCCACCAGCGCCGGCCCCAGCTCGCGCGCGAACGGCACGAGCCGGCCCAGGGCGCCGGTGCTCGCCTCAGAGAACGAGCGCACCTGCCCGAGCGTTCCCGTGGTCTGGCGCAGCGTGGCGGGCAGCTGCGACAGCGCCGACTCAAGCTGGGCGTCGTTTGCCGCGATCGCCGCGAAGTTGGTGTCCGAGGCGGCGATCAGCGACGCCAGCTGAGTCTGCACGGCGCCCAGCGAACCGGTCACCAGGTCCAGGTTGTGGACCGCCCGCTGCAGGTTGCGCTGGCGCTGGGCCAGCAGCGCGCTGAAGTTCAGCGTGTCGCGGTCCAGCGGCTCAAAGCGCTTGAGCGTGGCGCGCAGGTCGACGACCGCGGCGGGGCTCGGCGCCTCGCCGCCGGAGCCGTGATCGTGCAGCGCAAGCGCGCCCCCGGAGAGCAGCAGCAGCAGGTAGGCGCGGGTGTCGGCGTCCAGCGAGGAGAGGATCTGCGAGAGGTCGACATCCGGCTCGGTGTTGGTGGCCGGCAGCGTGCCGCCGTTGGGGATCGCGCCGGCTGACGGGGTGCCCGGGTCAAGCGACAGGTACATGTCCTTCAGCGGCGTCCGCGGACGCTCAAGCACGGTCGCGTTGCGGTAGATCGGCGCGTAGCGGCGGTAGATGTCCATCGTGACCACGGCCTGCCCGTCCTGCAGGGACACGCCTCCCACCTGGCCGACCTGGACGCCGGCGATCGTCACGGCCTGACCCTGCCCGGATGTGACGGCGGCGGCCGAGGTGAAGTGCGCGTACACCGTGTAGTAGCTGCGGCCGAGCACGAACGCGGGCTGGTGCTCAAGGATGTAGCCGGTGACGACGATCGCACCGGCAACAAGAGCGGCGATCGCGGCGAAGTCCAGCCGGTGCGAGCGGATCGCCCGGCGCACCGTGCGCCTCACGGGCCGGCCCCCGTCTGGGCGGAGTTGAGGTCAGGCGGCGAGCTGGACAGGCAGGGGACGGCGGCCGACAGCGGCGGACGGCGCCCCGGGTAGGCCGGCCGAGTGCCCAGGGGCGGGAGCACCGCGTCCCCGTACAGCGGGCCGGCGGCTCCCAGCGGGCCGGTCTGCACGCGGTCAGAGCCGCCGCCGGCGGTCGCGCGCACGTAGCGCCCGTTGCCGTCGAAGTCCTGCGCGGCGCTGGCGATCCCGACGGCCGCCTGCGCGAGCTCCTGGTAGAGCGCGAGCCCGGTCGTCAGCGGCGGGTCCTGCACCTGCTCATCGCCGGTGGGGATCAGCGTGTGCACGAAGCAGCGCGCCAGCGCATCGGAGCCGCGCAGGAGCGTGCGCGCGGCGAGAAGCGTGGCCGCGCTCCCCTGAACGGCGGGCGTCAGATGGGCCAGCAGGCCGCCCAGCTCCCGCTGGGAGACCAGCGCGGCGGCCGCCGACAGCCACGGCATCCCGGCATCGATCGTGGCGGCCAGCTGGCCGATGCTGGGCGTCAGCGCGGCCGCGAAGCGCTGCGTGGGCGCGTAGGAGGCCTCAAGCGGCCCCAGCGCGGCGTCGGCGCTGCGCAGAAGCGGCGGCAGCAGCGCGAGCGTCTGCGAGAGGTCCTGCTGGCGCGCGGCCAGCGCACCCAGCGTCTGATCGAGGGCGCTCACCAGGTCCTGCAGGCGCGCGCCCTGGGAGGCGAGCGCCGACAGCACCCGCGAGGTCCCCACCACGGCGCCCGACAGGTCGTGCGGCCGCTCGCCCAGCAGGGCCTCGTTGACGATCGTCGAGGCCTCGAACGCGGCCGCGGCGTAGCGCAGCGACCGGTTCAGCGCCTGGGCTGCGGTGAGCCCGCGCACGCTCGGGTCCTGGCTCTCATCCTGGGCGGCGGTGGGCGCGACGTTCAGCGCCTGCCCCAGGCCCTGCAGGAGGGTCTGAAGGTTCTGGCGGGCGCTTGAGTCAAGCGCCGACAGGACGCGGTCCAGCTGCACCGGGCCGGTGGTCTGCGAGGCCGGGAGGGTCGCGCCGGAGGACAGCACCGGCGCCCCCGGCGTGCCCGGCTGCAGATCCACGTACCAGTTTCCCTCAAGGAACAGCCGCGGGCGGATCTGGGCGGTGGCATCGGCGTGGATCGGCAGCCCCTGCGGGGCGATCGTCATCGTCGCGACCGCCGCCGTCCCCGAGCCGGGCACGCGGCTGATGCCCGTCACCTCGCCGACGTCGACGCCGGCGATCCGGACCGGCGAGCCGATGTGCAGCTCGGTCTGCACGGTGAACGCCGCGCGCAGCACGAACGGCGAGCTTGAGAACGGCACCGGCCCGCCGAACACAAGCCAGCAGACGACCAGGATCACGCCGGCGCCGATCAGGCCGGCAGCCAGGTTGGAGACGCGACTGCGACGGCGTCGCATCGCTCAGCCGCCTCCGCCGGTGGCCTGGGTGCGCTTGGACAGCAGCGCCGGCGGGTTGCCGATCTGCGCGCGGCGGGCGTCGTAGCGCTCGTTGCCGGCGGCGCACACGTCCGGCTGGCCGGGCGCCGCCGTGTACGGGTAGGGGTTTGCGTGCAGCGGTCCATACGACGGGCCGGCCGGCCCGGTGTAGGCGCCGCTCGACGGCTCTGACTCAAAGCCCGGCTCGTCGGTGATCGCCACCTGGACGAAGCGCAGCAGCGCGCCCTGGCTGACGTGCTCGGACAAGAGGCTCTGCGCGTTTCGCAAAAACAGCGTGACGTAGTTGCAGGTCGTCTGCGCGGGGGTCAGGAACGCGAGCGGCGGGCCCAGCCGCGAGAGCGTCAGCGTCAGGCGGTCCAGCCCGGCCTGCACGGCCGCGTTGGACGCGTAGGCGGCGAGGCTGCGCGAGAGCGCGACCAATCGCCGGTCAAGCGCCGCGGTGCCCGGCAGCGTGCGCCGCCCGGTCTCAAACGCCCTGGCGAGCACCGGCGCAGAGGCGGGCAGGGTCGCGACCCCGGGCGCGAGCTCGCGCAGCAGGGCGGCGGTGTCGGCCAGGAACGGCCCGATCGTCGGCTCATCGGCGATCGTCGCCGAGAGCATCGGTGGCGTGTCTGCGATCGTCTGCTGCAGCGACGGCACCGCGACGCCCGCCAGCGCGGTGAAGGTGCTGTCCAGGCTCGCGAACAGCTGCGCCTGCGTTTGGGCCACCGGCGCCAGGCCGCCGATCCAGCTCTCCAGGCCGCGCACGAAGCCGCCGAGGTTCGACGCGCGCGAGGCGAGGTTGGTCATCACGGGGCGCAGGTCGCCCAGCAGCGGCACGAACGCGCCGATCGCCTCGTTGAGGTCGTACCCGCGCCCCGCGAGCGCCTCGCCGAGCCCGAGCGTCGAGCGCTGCACGCCGGCGCGCGTCGGCGGCGTGAACATCGACAGCACCTGGTCGAAGTCCACCTCGCTGGACTCCTGCGAGAGGGGGACCGTCGCGCCGTTTGGCCAGCCGCGACGCGAGTGCCCGAGCGTGACCTGCAGGTACTTGAGGCCGATCGCCCCCTTCAGGCGCACGGTGAAGGTCGAGTCGACGGGCAGCGGCTCGATCGAGCGGTCCAGCCGGAGGTTCAGCAGCGCGATCGCGCGCCCGTCGCGCAGCCGGGCGGGCGTGACGCTGGAGACCACCCCCACGCGGGCGCCGCCCATGTCGACCTCGTCGCCGTAGGTCAGCTCGCTGGCGTCGGCCGCCTGCACGTGCAGCGTGTAGCTGGGCACGAACGGCAGCCCGTTGGTGGCGTTGTAGGCGAGCGTCACGGCGACGATCGTCACAAGCACGGTCAGCGCGCCGATCAGCACCGGGCTCGCGCCCCGCATCCGGCCGCGCCGCCCTCGCCGCCGCATCAGCCGGCCCCCAGCAGGTAGCCGAGCACCCCGCGCAGCGCGCCGGTCGCCCGCTGGACGTAGGGCTCGGCGGCGCGCAGGGCGCTGGCGACGATCGGGTCAGGCCGCGCCGCGGCGACCGCGGCGGCGCGCAGGGCGCCGGCGACGACCGGAGCGGAGTGCGCCGTGGCCGACGCGGCCGCGGCGGCCGCCTGCCCAAAGTCGGCCGAGCAGCCGGGAACCGGGCTGGTGGCGTAGTTGGTGCAGGTCGAGACCAGCGGCTCGGAGCGCAGGTAATGGCCGAGGCTGTCAAACCCGTTGCCGGCGACGGCCCCGTTGAACAGCAGCGCCATCAGCTGGTCGATCGCGCCGGTGTGCTGCAGGCTCTCCAGCAGCAGCGCCAGGTTGGCGCTCGCCGGGCGCCCGACGGCGCCCAGCGAGCGAAGCCGCGCCGCGAGCGGCATCGTCGCCACCAGCGACGGCTGCGCCTGGCTGACGGCGGCTCCGAGCCGCAGCAGCGCGGTACGGGCGGCCGCCGCGAACGGGGTCAGGTTCTGAAGCTCGCTGTCCAGCGCCCCGGCGCTCGCGCCAAGCTCGCTCATCACCGGCGTGCCCTGGGCGGCCAGCCGGCCCAGGTCGGCCATCAGCGGGCGCAGCGCGCTCAGGTAGGCGGGCAGCAGGTGGAAGGTCTGCGAGATCTGTCGCGCCCGGGCGGCGGCGGCGACCGCCGTCACGTCCGCCTCGCGAACGAAGCCGGCGAGCCGGTTTCGCACCGCCGCAAGCGGCCCGAGCACACGGTCTGAGTCGGTCGCCAGCTTCGCCAGGACCCGATTCTGCGCATCGAGGATCGCGAGCACCCGGTCGGTCTGCTCGAGCGCGGGGTTGGCGCGATGGATGACCGCGTTGAGGTCCGACCCTCGGGCGGCCAGCCCGGTGCCGAACTCGTCGATGATCACCGCCAGCGCCTGGCGGACGGGCATCGTCGACGTGTCCTGGACGATGTCGAAGTCGATTGGGGAGCTCGTGCGCGTGACCGGCAGGTAGTGGCTGCCGGCCCCCGGGCCGCTGCGGATCAGCGGCAGTGGCGGTGAGCCGGCGCTGCCGGGGAGGCAGTCGACGTACTCCTCGCCGATCAGCGACTGCGGGCGGATCGCACAGGTCGCGTCGGCGTGGAAGGGCACGAAGGCTGGGTTGTCGATCGCGAGCGTCACCGCCGCCTGGTTTGAGCGCGTGACGCCGAGCGCGCGCACGGTCCCGACGTCGGCGCCGGCGATGCGGACGTCCTCGCCGGTGGCCGCAAAGGAGGCGTCGTCGAAGATCGCCCGCACGAGGTAGGCGCCGCGCGAGGATCCGGAGCCGACCAGGACCAGCACGCCGGCGGCGACGACGGCGGCTGCGGCGAGCGCCGAGGCGATCAGGGCCGGGCGTCTCACGGCCCCGGGGGCACGGCGGAGGTGTCGCAGCCGGGCGCCGGAGCCGGCGCCGAGCCGTCGGGCGTGGGCTGGACGGCCGCTCCCGGGCAGCGGTCGCGCACCGAGATCAGGTTCGCGTAGCGGTCCGAGGGGGGCTCGGTCTGCAGCTGGTTTTGGGAGTCGAGCGCGAACGGGAACAGCTCAGGCTGCGTGCGCAGGTAGTGTCCGTTGGCGTCGTAGTAGGCGCCGGCCTGGCCGAGGTCGGCGAGCGCGGCGATCACGTCCGGCCAGTACTGGCGCAGGTATGAGACCTGATGGGTGGAGTCCTCGAACTCGGCGATCAGATCCTGGAAGGCGCCGGCGGCGATCCGCGCGAGCTCCGGGGTGGCGAGCGCCAGCCGCGTGAGGTCCCCGGTCTGCGAGGGGCTGTGGATCAGGGCATCCAGCGCACCGACCGTCGGGATCGAGCGATCGACGACCGTGCGCAGCGCGGCCAGAAACTGCGGCAGGCGGCGAACGGCGGGCTTTGCGGCTGCGACCAGCGGGTCCAGGCGGTCAAGCGTGGTCCGCAGGCCGGCGAACGCGACCGACGAGCGGCGCAGCGTGCCGGGCAGCAGCGACAGCGCCTGCTCGAGCGCCCGGCTCTGGGCGGCGATCGCGCCGGTTGCCGCCGAGGCGTTGGAGACCAGCTGGGACAGCTGCGCGCTGCGTGCCGCCAGCGCCCTCAGCGCGACCGCCCCCTGCGTCAGCAGCGCGTCGAAGGCGGGCTCGTAGCGCGTGAGCTCGGCGGTCACGGCCGCGGTGCTCTGAAGGCCCGGCGCCAGGTACTCGAGCGCCCGGTTGGCGGCCTGCCCCCGGCCGGCCAGCGAGGCCCCCTCGCCCCGGATGACGTTGGCCAACCCGGCGCGCGTGAGCGGGTCGAAGGTGTCGAACAGCTCGTCGATGTTCACCTCCGAGTAGGTGTGCGTCGCGTCGATCGTGCCGCCGTTTGGGATCACGGGCGCCGAGCCGGGTCCGGGCTCCAGCTCCACGTAGTGGCTTGCGATCCCGGACAGCGAGTCCTCGAAGATCCTCGCGATCGTGCCGCGGTGCAGCGGCCCGACCCCGCCGTTCAGCGACATGGTCACCGCCGCCTGGGCGTCCGGCGTCAGGGCGATCGACGTGATCGTGCCGACCACCGCCGGCCCGATCAGCACGCTGTCGCCGTCCACCAGGCCGCTGGCGTTCTCGAAGTCGGCGGTGACGGTGTAGGCGGAGCCGCTCGTGGCGATCAGCACGGCGACCACAGCCGCGGCGAGCACGAGCGCGCCCGCCGCGGCCCATCGCGCGGCCCGCCGCCGGGCGGGGCCGCCGGCGCCAGCCGGCAGGCGGCGGCCGCCGGACCGCGACCGTGGCCCTCGCGCGGCTGGGCGCTCCGTGGTGCTGGCGATCTGGCTCTCTCCCCGTGTCCTCGGCGGGTGGCGTCCTCCCAGAGCGACCGGTCCGGCGCGCGGGCCGCGCGGCGCGCGACGCACCGGCCGCGCGCGAAACATAACGCCGCGATCGGCGGCAGGCGCCGGTTGGCGGGGTTGGAGCGGCCACCGACCCCGGCCGGTTTGAAGCGGCCACCGACCCGGGACGGTCGGAGCGGCTACCGCGCGAGGTCGGCCGGAGCGCTCATCGCAGCTCCGCCGGGCTGGGGCCGCGCGAGCAGCGCCGCTCCCAGCGCGCCGCCGAGATCGCCCAGCGCGGACACCTCCACCAGCGGCGGGTCCGAGTCGCGGAACAGGTGCGGGGCCATCGCATCGGCGATCCGCGCCGCGAAGCGCTCGCCGAAGCGCACGCCCAGGCCGCCGCCGAGCACGACCGCGTCCACCTCCAGCAGGTTGACGGCCGACGCGATCCCGGCTCCGAGCGCCCGCACGGCGGCGTCGATCAGCTCGGTCGCCAGGGGATCGCCGTGGCGGTAGGCGCGCCACCAGATCGAGCTGGTCAGCCGGTCCTTGCCGCGGTGGCGCGCGATATCGAACAGCGTCGTCGCCGCACCGCGCGCGGCGCGGCGACGGGCGCGCGCCTCCATCGCCGCGCGTCCCGCATAGGCCTCGAGGCAGCCACGCCTGCCGCACGGGCAGCGCCGGCCGCCGAGCTTGACGACCGTGTGGCCGATCTCGCCCGCCCCGCCGCGCCCTCGCCATGGGCGCCCGCCGAGGATCAGCCCGCCTCCGACCCCGGTGCCCCAGAAGACGCCCAGCAGCGAGTCCCGGCCTTGGCCCGCGCCGAGCTCGTGCTCGGCGCGCGTGGCCACGGCCACGTCGTTGCCGATTCGCACGGGGACGCCCAGCGTGCGCGACAGCGCCTCCCCCAGGGCGAAGGAGCCTTCCCAGCCGGGCAGGTTGCGCGCCTCCGAGACCACGCCGGAGGACTCGTCGACGCTGCCGGGCGAGCCCGCGCCCACGCCGACCAGCGATCCGGCCTCGACGCCGGCGGCGTCGGCCGCCTGGCGCATCACCGCGGCCATCGCGGCCGCGACCGCCTGCGGGCCCCCGGAGGTCGGCGTCGCGACGCGAGCCTGTCCGAGCACGGCGTTTCGGTCATCGACGACGATCGCCTCGATCTTCGTGCCGCCCAGATCGATGCCGCCGCGCAGCTGCCGATCGCTCCCCATCGCGCTCAGGCTATCGGACCCGAGCCGGCGCCCCCGCCGTGGCGATCAGCTGCCGGGCTCGTCGATCGCCACCCCGAGCGCCTCGAGCTTGAGGCGCCCAACCTCCCGGTCAAGCGCCACGGGAACCGGGTGCACGCCGGGCGCCAGCTCGCCGGCTCGGCGCACGAGCTCCTCGACCGAGAGCGCCTGCAGCGCAAACGACACGTCCATCACCGCGGCCGGATGCCCCTCGGCGGCGGCGAGGTTGACGACGCGCCCGCGCGCGAGCAGGTTCAGCCGCCTGCCGTCGCCCAGCAGGTACTCGTCGACCAGCGGCCGCACCGGCCGCACGCCGCCGGTCGCAAGCTCCGCCAGCGCCTGGAGGTCCAGCTCCACGTCGAAGTGGCCGGCGTTGGCCAGCAGCGCGCCGTCCTTCATGCGCTCGAAGTGCTCGCGCCTGAGCACCGCGCGGGCGCCGGTGACCGTGATGAACACGTCGCCGCGCTCGGCCGCCCGCAGCGCGGGCATCACCTCAAAGCCCGCCATCCGCGCCTCTAGCGCGCGCAGCGGGTCAACCTCGCAGACGATCACCGCGGCGCCCGCCCCGCGCGCCCGCTCGGCGACGCCCAGCCCCGCCCAGCCGTAGCCGACGACCACCACCGTGTTGCCCGCCAGCAGCACGTTTGACGCCCGCACGATCCCGTCCAGGGCCGACTGCCCGGTTCCGTGGCGATCGTTGAGCGCGCGCTCCGTGCGCGCCTCGTTGACGGCCAGCACCGGGCAGCGCAGGCGGCCCTCCTGCTCGAGCGCGCGGACCCTGGCCAGGCCCGTGGTCGTCTCCTCGGTCGCGCCGATGAGATCGCCGAGTGCCGCCCCACCGCGGGCGTGCGCGGTCACCAGCAGGTCGGCGCCGTCGTCCAGCGTGATCTGCGGCCGCCCGTCCAGCAGCGCCAGCACATGCGCCACGTACTCGTCCAGGCTCTCGCCGCGGCGCGCGCGAACCTCCACCCCGTCGCCGGCCACAAGCGCCGCCGCAACCTCATCCTGGACAGAGAGCGGGTTGGCCGAGCACAACGACACGGTCGCGCCGCCCGCGCGCAGCGTGCGGACGAGATTGGCGGTCTCGGCGGTTACGTGCAGGCAGCATGCCACCCGCACGCCCTCAAGCGGCCTTCGCTCGGAGAACCGCTGCGCGATCCGCCGCAGCACCGGCATCTGACCCGCCGCCCAGGCGATCCGCTCGGCGCCGGGCTCGGCGCCGGCCAGGTCGGCGACGTCGTGGGCCGGCAGCGCCACGCGGGCCATCGGCCGGCGCTCAGTAGCGGTAGTGGTCCGGCTTGTAGGGGCCCTCGATCGGCACGCCCAGGTACTGAGCCTGGCGTGGCGTGAGCTCGGTCAGACGCACGCCGAGCGCGTCCAGGTGAAGCCTTGCGACCTTCTCGTCCAGATGCTTGGGCAGCGTGTAGACCCGGCGCTCGTACTCCTCGCTTCGGCCGTAGAGCTCCACCTGGGCGATCACCTGGTTGGTGAACGAGTTGGACATCACGAACGACGGGTGCCCGGTCGCGTTGCCCAGGTTCAGCAGCCGCCCCTCCGAGAGCACGATCACCGAGTGCCCGTCGGGGAACACCCACTCGTCGACCTGCGGCTTGACCTGCACGCGCTCGATCCCCTCCACGGCGGCCAGCCCGGCCATGTCGATCTCGTTGTCGAAATGGCCGATGTTGCCGACGATCGCCTGGTGCTTCATCGCGCGCATGTGCTCGGCGGTGATCACGTCCCGGTTGCCGGTGGCGGTCACGAAGATGTCCGCGCTTGACACGACGTCCTCAAGCCGGGCCACCTGATAGCCGTCCATCGCCGCCTGCAGCGCGCAGATCGGGTCGATCTCGGTGACGATCACGCGCGCGCCCTGGCCGCGCAGCGACTCGGCGCACCCCTTGCCGACGTCGCCGTAGCCGCAGACCACGCACACCTTGCCGCCGATCAGCACGTCGGTGGCGCGGTTGATGCCGTCGATCAGCGAGTGCCGGCAGCCGTAGCGGTTGTCGAACTTGGACTTGGTGACCGAGTCGTTGACGTTGATCGCGGGGAACAGCAGCCTGCCCTCCGCTGCGTACTGGTAGAGGCGGTGCACACCGGTCGTCGTCTCCTCGGTCACGCCCCTGATCTGAGCGGCCATCCTGGTGAACCGCTGGGAGTCGGCCGCCAGCGAGCGGGCCAGCAGCGACAGGATCACGCGCTGCTCCTCACCCTCGGCGCTCGCCGGGTCCCGCACGGCGCCGTCGCGCTCGCACTCGACGCCCATGTGCACCAGCAGCGTCGCATCGCCGCCGTCGTCGAGGATCATGTTCGGGCCGTCGTGGCCGGCCCAGGTCAGCGCCTGGTCGGTGCACCACCAGTAGTCCGACAGCGTCTCGCCCTTCCATGCGAACACTGGCACGCCGCGCGGCTCCTCGGGCGTGCCGTCGGGGCCGACGACGACCGCGGCGGCCGCATGGTCCTGGGTGGAGAAGATGTTGCAGCTGCACCAGCGCACCTCGGCCCCCAGCGCGACGAGCGTCTCGATCAGCACCGCCGTCTGCACCGTCATGTGCAGCGAGCCGGTGATTCGCGCGCCCTCGAGCGGCCGGCTTGAGGCGTACTCGCGGCGCGTGGCCATCAGGCCCGGCATCTCGTGCTCGGCAAGCTGGATCTCCTTGCGCCCGAAGGCGGCAAGCGAGAGGTCTGCGACCCTGAAGTCGGCCTGCTGGATGGTGGTGGTCAACGTTCCTCCGGTGCTCGATCTTCGGTGTGGTCCTGATCTTCGGTTTGGTCCCCGGTCTCCGGTTTGGTCCCCGGTCTGGTCCTGACCGCCGGTGGGCCTTGAGCCCGTATGGACCTGATCCTCGGTGTGCCCTGATCCTCGGTGTGCCCTGATGCTCGGTCTGCCCTGATGCTCGGTTTGGCTCGGTGTGCCCTGATCCTCGGTGTGGCGCTGGCGCCCGATCCTGAGGCGTGCTCGCGCCGCGCCGGCTGACCGGCGCGGGCGCGCGCCGAGCGATCAGATGCCGGCGGCTGCCAGCAGCCGCTCGTGCTTCTCCTGCTCGAAGCGCAGCCAGTCCTCGGCCTGGACGTGCTGCGGACGTGCGGCGCGGGCCGACAGCCAGTCGGAGACCGCCTCGCGCAGCTCGCCCTCGCGTTCCAGGCGCCTGGCGAATGCGACGTCGGCGAGCGTCAGGTCGTAGCGCGCCAGAAGCTCCTTGAGCGTCCGCAGCCGCTGCAGCTCGGCCGCGCCGTAGAGCCGGTAGCCCGCCGCCGACCGCGCGGGCGTCACGAGCCCAGCCTGCTCCACATAGCGCAGCATCCGGGCCGACCACCCGGTCGTCGCCGCCGCCTCGTTGATCGTGAGCGCATCCATCGACACGACCCTACCACGGCCGTGTCAAGGTTTGCCCCTATCGAAGGTTATGAATGGGCAGCTACTTCGGGCGGGCCGCTCAGGTGACCCGCCGCTGCGGTCACCCGCCGCTGCGGTGACCCCCGCCGCTGCGGTGACCCGAGCGTCTCAGCCGACCCCAGCGCGCGCCGGTTGTCTGGAAGGGCGGTCGGCCGTCGCCCGCTGCGAGTGCGCCGGGCTGACTCCGGGGTCAAGGGGTCGCGGCTCGCCCCCGCTCAAGCCGTCCGCCCGGAATCGGCGTCGCCTGACGCGAGCGCCCGTTTGAGCTCGTCGATCGGCTCGATCGAGGCCGGGTCCCTGCCGCGCAGCACCGCCACGTAGATCGAGACGAGGTCGCCGAGCAGCACCAGCGAGATCAGCCGCTCGATCCGCGTGCTCCCGAGCGTCTGGATCCGGTGCGAGGCGACGGCTCGCTCGCCGATCACCTCAAGCGTCAGCGCTATGCGCTCGCGCACGCGCGGGTGCAGGTCGCAGTCGTCGAGCATGACCACGCTGAAGCGCCCCAGCATCGGCGCCGCCTCCCAGCCGACGATCTCGTTGTGGTCAAGCTCGGGAAGGCGGCCGGCGAAGGCCGGCGTGCCGGCGTTCTCGTTCAGCTGCGTCTTCCAGCGGTAGGCGATCGGCGCGGTCAGCCCCGCGCCGCCGATCTGAACGATCGTCTGCGCCAGCGAGCGCGCCAGCGACTTGGCGAGCGAGTCCTCGGACGCGTCGGGGCCCCAGCGCTCGGCCAGCCGCATGGCGTGCTCGGCGGCGACGTCGATCTCGGTGCGCAGGTGGATCGCCGCGCCCGCCAGGGCGGCCACCTCGAGCGCGACCACCAGGCCGTAGCCGACCGCGGCCCGGGGCGCAAAGCCGCCGGGAAGCGGGATCACGGGCACGCCATCGGTGCGCGCCTGGACCGCGAGCGCGCCTCCGCTTGTGCAGACGATCCGCCGCACCCCCAGCGCGCCGGCCGCCTCATATGCGGCGAGCGTCTCCTCGGTGGCGCCCGAGTAGCTGCAGCACAGCACGGTCGCGTCGGTTCCCAGCGAGTCCGGCAGGCCGTAGTCGCGCCAGACCGATATCGGGCGGGACGCCCGGTCGCCCAGCACCGCCCGCGCGAGCGCGCCGCCGATCGCCGAGCCGCCCATCCCGGCGATCACCAGCCCCCCCGCCGAGTCGGCGGGCTCAAGGCCCGCGGACTCCACGCGCCAGAGCGCGTCGCGCAGATGCTCGCCCAGCGCCAGCACATCGTTGAGCTGCCCGCTGCGGTCCACGGCCGCGATCGCCTCGCCAGTCAGCGCGGTCGGCGCCCCGGGGTCGCCCGCGCCGCCCGAGCTCAAGGCGCCACCCCGGCGTCCGGCACGCTCGCGCCCGGCGACAGGCGGCTCCCGCCCGCCAGCACGTTGCCCGCCCCCAGGCGCACGCCCTCGCCCACGACCACGCCGCCCTCGATCCGGCAGCGGGCGCCGATCCTCGCGCGCGGGCCCACGATCGAGCCGCTGATGCGGGCGCCCTCGCCGACGACGGCCCCGTCGAGCACGACCGAGCCCTCGATGTGCGCCTCGGCGGCCACCGTGACGCCGTCGCCGAGCACGGTGAGCGCGCCGACCGTTGCCGAGGGGTCGATCTGGCAGCGCGCGCCGATCAGCGCCGGGCCGTGCACCGGGCGGCCGGTTTGAGTGCCCACGGCGCGGCCGATCTCGCCCCGCCCGGCCTCGCCGTGCCCAGTCCGCCCGGTCTGGCCGTGCCCACTCCGCCCGGTCTCGCCGTGCCCAGCGCGGCCCATCCGCGTGCCCACCGCGCCCTCCAGCAGGTCGTAGGTGGCCTGCAGGTAGCGCTCGGGGGTGCCGATGTCCAGCCAGTAGCCGGACGCGCGCCAGCCGTAGAGCCCCCGGCCGATCAGCCGCGGGAACACGTCGCGCTCGATCGACACGCGTGAGCCGGCGGGAGGCATCTCGTCCAGGACCTCGCGTTGGACGACGTATGCCCCCAGGCTCACCAGGTTGGAGTCGATCTCAGCCGCGCTCGGCTTCTCCAGGAACTGGGTGACCCTGCCATCGCCGTCGCAGCGGACGAGCCCGTAGGCCGACGGGTCCTCGACCGCGATCAGCCCCAGCGTCAGCAGCGCGCCGGTGCGCTCGTGCTGGGCGAGCTGCGCGGTCAGGTCGACGTCGGTCAGGCAGTCGCCGTTGAGCATCAGAAAGCGCTCGTCGAGCAGGTCCTGCGCGTACTTGAGCGCGCCGCCGGTGCCCAGCGGCTCCGGCTCCTCAACGTAGCGCAGCCGCACTCCGCTCCGGGCGCCATCGCCAAGCACCTGGCGCACGGCGCCGGCCATGAACCCGCACGCGAGGATCACGTCATCGACGCCGTGCGCGCGCAGCCAGTCGATCATGTGCGTGATGAAGGGCCGCCCTGCGAGCGGCACGACCGGCTTGGGGATCGTGGAGGTCAGCGGGCGAAGGCGGGTGCCCTCGCCCCCGGCGAGGATCAGCGCCTGCAACCGCTCACCGTCCCACCATCTCGCAGGCGAGCCCGGCCACCGGCGCTCACCGTCCCACCATCTCGCAGGCGAGCCCGGCCACCGGCGCTCACCGTCCCAC